>Ga0192240_10131_pt1 | contig 39956 bp, 35 predicted proteins | sample Koala_Koa27_H3_FD_131237 | JGI IMG/M metagenome (GOLD analysis project Ga0192240, IMG submission 131237) | Enriched cells from koala feces incubated with labeled cellulose particles, San Francisco Zoo, California, United States - Koala_Koa2-7_H3 ...
GCTGACCCCAATAATACGGTTTCTCTTAATGTCTCTAACTTTAATAGTGTCGGTGATCGTCCAGATGCAACAATGATCAATGTAGGGGTTCATAATAACACTACCGGTGAAATAGATGAACAGCATGTATCGTTTCAGAATGCCAGTCATGAAATGCAGCAGTCTTGGAAAGATAGTACTGATCAAATAGATCAAACGATTGATCCGGCACAGAACGCAGGAATGACGGGTGAACAAAGGGATATTGCAAATGAACTAAGTGGTGCAGAAAATACTATAGATGACAGACTGGGGAGTGGATGGGAATATACCGATTTTGACGTGTCATTTCTGGATACAGCAAATCCTGAGAGTGAAACAGCGAGTCCTGCCGAAATGTCTTCTGCTGAATCTGAGGGAACAAGTGAAGTTGAAGAAGGAGAAGACATCTCCGGTGAAACAGATGGCGATGGAGATGATGATGGTCTTGGGGAATAAGCTCCTATGTAGAAAAGATTGCTGAAACGATATTTATAATTATGAAAAAAGGAATATTGATATGTTACAGATACCGAATGGTGCGATTACACTACAGGAAAAGCCAAATGTGGAGAAAAAAAGTAAAGCACCGATAGTTCAGTTAGCTACCGGATTTATTATAGATGATACAATCCTTGAAAAACCGACATTATTGATTGGGCAGGTTGCTAGTGGTAAATCGTATTTGCTACGTGATACGATGATGCCACAGATTTTTAGTAGTATGCGGGCACAAGATGCAGTTGTTGTTTTTGCAACTAAAAGAGAAATGATTGATGGGTTCTATAATCCGGAAAATGGTGATCTTCTTCTGGAATATAACGCAAACCATCTTGAATGTATCTGGAATATCTTTGCAGAAATGGAAGCCTCAGAGGATCCGGAAAAAACGCTGACAGAACTTTGCGATGTAATGTTTTCCAAACACAAAAATACGGTCCAGCCTTTTTTTACAAATGCGCCGAAAGATATGTTTAAATCCTTGACAATGTATCTGGCTGAATCCTATGAACTGCAGACAGGAAAGAAACCTGCTAACAGTACACTCGTCGGTTTTTTTGATACAATTACCCTCAAAGATGTCGAAGTAAATGGTAAGACGAGAAAAGGACTTTTAACTCTGATTAAGGAAGTGGATCGACTACAGCATTTATCAGACTATATTGGCGAGGGTAGTACAGCACAGGCTCTTGGTGTTTTGGGAGAATTACGAACTGTATTAAAAGAAACATTTCAGGGAGGTGCTTTTGTGAAGCCAGGTACCTTCTCTGTGAGGAGGGCGTTAAAAGAGGGAAAGAGGATATTTCTGCTTTTCGATTATGCAGAAAGTACGGAATCCAGTATCGTCTTTTTTGACATGATCCTTGACCAAATGATCAAGCTTAGTCTTACGGAAAATGATCAGAAAGTCTGGTTTTTCTTGGATGAGTTCAGTCTTCTTGGACATCTTCAATATTTTCAGTCTGCATTAGCCTTTGGTCGAGGTAATGGGTTCCGGCTGATTGCAGCGGTTCAGTCAGTTCAATTGCTGGAAAAAAACTATTCCGAAAGAGAAGCTAGTTGTATGTTGGGACTCTTCCCTAACATTTTCTGTTTTTTTCACAAGTGATTATAAAAGCAGACAACTGTTAAGCAACAGATATGGCAGGAATCTGGTGTCGGTTATCGGATATGGCGGCGGAAAACCGGAATTAACGGAAAGAAGTGTGATTCAGGATGCGGATTTCTATAAGATTACATTACCAGGTGATTGTATTGTTTCATTAGCTGGGTATTCTCCATTTCTCTTCCATAACCATAAAAGTAAAATTTTGAGTGTGAGGTGATTAAGATGAAACGAAGAGGATATAGTATTTCAGCAGTGTTACTGGTGATTGATTTGTTGTGCTTCTCTTTTGGGGGTATGTTTGTGGCAATTGCTAGTCTTATTTACGCTTTTGCAATTGGTGAATATATAGCCAGGATAAGATACAGAGCTATTCCGTGCAATTCTTCTTTTGGAGGAAAGCATGCAAAATTGGATAACTGTTATCAAAGAGTTAGAAAAAAAATTATAGCGGATGGTCACCGTTTTCCGAATAATGTAAGGATATACATGGTTCCAGGGGATGAAATGAATGCTTACTGTTTTGGTGCGAAAAGTATAGGTGTAACAGAAGGGATTTTGAACTTAGACAGTAGAACGGTAGAGGCTGTTATTGCTCATGAACTTGGTCACCTTATGTCAGGAGATAGTGTACTGAATATGATCCTTATTATGAATTTTCTTGGTATCATATCTGTTCTTGCTGTGTTTCAGTTTGCGATGATTGCAGGTGTGTATATCATAATGATTATATGTTGTATGATGGGGTTATTTCGTTTTTCCTTTGCGTCTTACTTTGTAACCAACAAGATATCTGGTTTAATTAAGTTTATTATAGATGTGGCAAAGACAGTTGTTCTCCATGTGAGCAAATTAGTGATTGCAGCATTTGGAAGAAAGAGTGAATTTATGGCGGATCGATTTGCAGCGAAGTTAGGATATACTTTTTATCTTAAGAGATTTCTTGAACGTTTTGCACCAGATACTGCTACTTCAGAGCAGACTTTTTTATCCGTTCTATATGAAACACATCCAAGTACAATACTCAGGATACAACAGTTAAATACCATTGATCATTAGAAAATACTGGGGAAGATTCCTGATTTTGTCTGACACCTCTCTCAGGTAAGCCTGTGGGTTTTAGGCTAATTTATAACTTTTCTTTCTGATGTGAAAATGAAGAGAAAATGAAATTGAGTTAAAATATAACTGGAAAGTGGAGGAACGTAAATGAGTACAGAAAGAATAATTTTGGGAAATAATTGTATCTTCAATGGTGATCCAAAGGAGACTGGATTAAACCGTAACGTGTTGGTAGTTGGCGGCACCGGAAGTGGTAAAACAGTATCCTTTGTCGAACCGGCTCTCATGGAGTCATTAAGGGTGACCAAACCGAATAATAAGATCATTATTCTTACCAAGAGAGAACTGGCAGATAAGTATATTCCTTTGTATAAGGCTGCGGGTTTTAAAGTGTATGATCTTAATTTTTCTAATCCGGAGAGAGGAAATTGTTGTTATGATCCGCTTGCATATATCAAATCTGAAGAAGATATTGCTGAAAATTCTCGCTCAATAGTTATGAGTAATGAGCGTAAGAAACATAGTACTGCTGACCCCTATTGGGACGATAGTGCGGAGCAATTACTTAGTGCGTTAACCGCAGGAACTATGATGATAAAAGATAACTCAACGTGGGCAGATGTGTTGGATCTTCATTTTAGTTTAAAAATCGAAGAGTCCAGTTTTGGTATTACGACATCATTGGACCCGATGTTTGATAAGATTGAAAAAGCGGCGCCTGATTGTTATGCGATAACGTGTTGGAGAACATTTAAGGAGGCAGCGCCTAAAACAGCAAGATCCATTTATGTATCTATGAATCCCACACTGAGAGTGTTCACAACCAATATTAGAAATAGCATAAAAACAAAGCCATCAGTAGACTTTAATAAGTTTTCCAAAGAAAAATCAATTCTCTTCATTACTACGAGTCCTGTCAAAAAAGCTCTTCATGGGTTGGCGAATATATTCGTATCTCAAGCGATTTCAGAACTGTTTGCGATTGCAGATGAGATGGAGACTGGAACATTACCTATACCTGTGGATATCATTTTTGACGATTTTGCTACCGGAGCAAAGGTTAGTGAAATGCCAGAGAAATTAAGTATCTGCAGAGCTAAAGGAATTGCTTTCCTTGGAATTCTTCTACAGTCAGAAGCGCAACTACAGAGGATGTACGGAGAATCTGAGTCGATTGAAATTATTGATAACTGCGATAGCTACGTGTTCTTCGGAGGGAATAATTATGAAACAGCGAGATCGCTCAGTTTGAAACTTAATGTTCCGCTAGATGAGATTTTATATCTTCCAATTGGTCAAATTATAGTATTCCGACGAGGGCAGAGGCCGACATTTTCTACCAGATTCGATATTTTTAAAGATGAATTTTATCAAAAAATAAATTAGTCTTATGAAACAAACAGATCCAAAGAGTGATTAAATATTGCTTTTGGCAACCAATACCTGGAACAGCCAGGAGCATATTGTATGTAAGACAGAACAAGATTTTTATATGACTGTAGAACAGGCTATTGGGTTTGGTGTTATTAATGATGCTTTACATACATTTTTATATGCTCAAAGCTAACAGCCTAAGTGATACGATGTAAATTATATCCTTTGGTGAGTGACAGGATATTCACACGGGAAATAAGAAAATGTTTACGACCAAAAAGATTTGCTCAATTGTAACAGTGGCTTATACTATTATATTGCTACATATTATCTGGAAAAACGGTTATACCATACAGATTGGTAATGTCTGCTTCAGCACCGTTTGGTGTATGGTGATAGTTATTTCTGTTATTTCAGTATGGGATTGCTCCCCGGTTTTAAAAAGATGCGACAGGTGCAGCAGCGGGAATGAAAATTATATGGTCTTATTTTACCTTTGCCCTTATGAAATTTTGTCAGTTCTCGTTTTTATGCAATATCGGTTCTGAATAGGAGCCACATTAGTCTTACTATTCCTGACTTTCGTTATCTTTACAAAAGCAGTTTTATGGTGTGATGAACAAAAGGGCATATCTAATAAAAAGCAGCATAGGAGATATCAAAAGAAGTTCCAACGGTTTATGGTCCGGACATTAGTGGTATCCTTTGCCGTCCCGACATTCCTTACAGTATTTGTTTATAAATTAAATAAACCAATCTGTCCGGCAATTTCTGAAGAAGGAGAGATGGTTGAATCTGGTGAGAACACAATTGATTTGTATGCTGCCAATATAGACATTATAAAATATCTGAATGAAGAAGACTGGTGTACTTATTCGCTCCATAAAAAGATAAGAATTTTAGGGAGACTAATAGATATCGAAGCAGAAAAACTTGGAGTTCCGTCAGTCTCCCTGTATGCAAAGGAGTTAGATGAATATACTGAGGGTAGTTACATTGTAATGAAGGAAGAAATATGGATAAATAAAACGATACTGGAGAATTCATCTGTGGAAGAATGTGTAAATACGTTGTTCCATGAGTACTTCCATAGATGCCAGTATTATGTTATAGATAATATCGATTGGACAAGTGAGGAATCACAATCTTTTTATTATGACACAGCACGCCAGTGGGCTCAAAATGCAGAGAATTATAATAACAGCGATGAGTCATTTGAAGAATATTATAACCAGGCTTTAGAAGTAAGCGCAAGGAAATTCGCAGAGGAAGAAACAGAATTAATGTTTTCTTACATAAATCCATAAAGATGGTGTGACTCACGAAATTTACCCCAAGCACAAGGGCTTCAATCCCGTGCCCCACGTAGAAATCCACGATGGAACGGCTGATCCTGTGCAGGTTTGAGGATTACCAGGTCACATCCGGCGAGGAGGCAGTCGTGCTGGAGTCCGTGTACAATGAGGTGCTTGAAGTCATCAACGATGTGGAGGATGACGAAGAACGGGAGGCGTTTTTAAGCCGTGCGGCATACAAATATGAATTATTGTCCGGCGAAGTAGCGGATGCCTGGGCAGACGCGCAGAACCAAATTGATGCCGTCAAAGGAAGACATATTGCACGATCCTGTTTGACAGCAAGGTTGACAAAAAGCTGATTACCGACCAGATGGGGCATACCTATATCATGTGCTCGGAATTGCATTACCACAGGAACCGCAAAGACCTGGATGACAAGATAAAAACAATAAGTGCCATCCCGGAGCTCAGACAACGGATGACACTCATTGCGAAGTAATCAAAAAGGTAATCAAAGGTAATCAGACATATGTTCGATTAAAGTCAAAAAAGTAATCAAAATTTTCAGCAAGAAACGCTGAATTTACTTGGTTTTTAGAATGAGGTTACGAGAATTAAAAAAAGCTGATGACGAGATTTGAACTCGTGACCCCTTCCTTACCAAGGAAGTGCTCTACCCCTGAGCCACATCAGCTTATCGGTTTTGCACCGACTTAGATACTATACTATACTGTGAATAAAAAGTCAAACGCTTTTTTGATCCTTTTTTTGTTTTTTCGCGGAAAGCTGAACCTGCTCGTCCGATACATTAACAACACGATACAACGGTTTGCAGATATAAACAGACGCGATGCATTTGATGATATCCCCGGCAAGGAACGGAAGCAGCCCTGTTGTGAGCGCCGCCGGCCAGCCGAGATTCAGGATGACTTTCATCCACGGAACGCCGACTGCGTAAATGATCGGTATGCCGATGATGACTGAGACCGTGCTGCGAACGATTTTATTTTTGTTTCCTTTTAACAGGGAGATAATGATCGCCGCGGCAAGGTAGCCGATGATATAGCCGCCCGTCGCGCCCGCGAGCACGCCGAATCCGCCTTTCCCGCCGGAAAAAACCGGAAGCCCGACCAGTCCGAGCAGAATCCAGATGCCAACGGTAATGCCGGCTTTTTTCGGTTTCAAAAGAAGGGCGATCATATTGATGACAAGTGTCTGCGCCGTGATCGGGACAGCTGAAAACGGAAGCTGAATGCTGATATAGGACGACACACATAACAGCGCCGCCAGTAATGCCATGGTTGTGAGTTCCTGTGTGGAAAAAGTTTTTTTCATAATTTGTATCCATTTCATTCGTTTGGTATAATCAGTATATTATTCATCGGGCAAATTGTCAACTGATATAGAGAAGAAAATGGTTGACTATTTGCAGTGGTGATATTTTATATTTTGGTTGAAAAAAAATATGACCCGGTTATAATAAAAAAGGATAATCAGATTGTATTTCTATTTATTGAATCCAGAGTTTTGTTTCAGAAATAGCAATCAGGAGTTATAAATATGATATTGGGAGGAATTTGAGATGGCATGGTATGACGAGGCGGTTTTTTATCACATTTATCCGTTGGGGCTTACGGGAGCTCCGAAGCAGAATTCGTATGGGGAGCCGGAGCACCGGCTGAATACGCTGCTTCCCTGGATCGGGCACATCCGCAGCATCGGCTGCAACGCGCTCTATATCGGACCGTTGTTTGAATCGGTGGGTCACGGATATGAGACGACGGATTATCGGAAGCTGGACAGCCGGCTCGGTACGAACGGGGACCTGAAATCTTTTGTGGCGAATTGTCATGACCAGGGTGTGCGTGTGATTTTTGACGGCGTGTTCAATCACGTCGGGAGAGATTTTTTCGCGTTTCAGGATGTGAAGAAAAACCGTGAAAATTCCCGTTACAGGGACTGGTTCTGTAATGTGAATTTCTGGGGGAATAATGAATATAACGACGGGTTTTCCTATGATAACTGGGGCGGGTACAATCTTCTCGTGAAACTGAATCAGAAGAACCCGGAGGTGGTTGCTTATATTTGCGATGTGGTCCGTTTCTGGGTCAGTGAGTTTGATGTGGACGGCATTCGCCTGGACGCGGCGGACGTGCTGGATATGGATTTCATGAAGGCGCTTCGTGGTGTAGCGAATGAGGTTAAACCGGAGTTCTGGCTGATGGGAGAGGTAATCCACGGGGAATACAGCCGCTGGGTGAACGAAGGCACATTGCACTCGGTAACGAATTACCACCTGCACAAGGCGCTGTATTCCGGTCACAATGATCACAATTATTTCGAGATTGCCCATACGGTAAAGCGGCTTTATGATATGGGCGGCAGACCGGGCGGACTGAGGCTGTATAATTTTTCCGATAACCACGATGTGGAGCGGATTTATACGAAGCTGAACAACAAGGCGCATTTTACTCCGGTACATATTCTGGTGTATACGCTGCCCGGCATACCGTCGGTTTATTACGGGTCCGAGTTTGGTATTGAGGGAAGAAAGGAGCGGTTTTCCGATGATTCTCTGCGCCTGGCACTCCGGTTGGAGGATTATAAAAACGCGCTCACAGATTGCCCCTGTACGAAACTGATCGCCGCGCTTGGAGCGGTGCGCCAGTCTGAGAAGGCTCTTTCCTACGGTGATTATAAGGAATTGATCCTGACCAACCGGCTGTACGCGTTTTCCAGAAGCTTTGAGGGGCGGACGGTTCTGGTGACGGTAAACAATGACGATCAGGATGCCCGGGCGGATCTGCCTGCAGGAAACGCGGCGGCTTATGCCGGAGCACTTGGCGGTGAGACAGTGCCGGTGAATGGCGGCAGGATATCAGTGAATGTGAAGGCGAATAGCGGCGAGATCTGGATCCCGGCGTGTGATGGTGAGCCAAATGATCCGTGCACCGTGAAGACAGAAGAGGACAGATCCTATGCAAACATCGAGCATGCGGAAGAATCTGACAGACAAAAGGATGATATCCGACAAATGCAGGAGAATGTTCAGACTGTGGAGGGCATTCATTCGTCGGATAATCTGAAGACAGCTTCGGTGCATAGACAGGATGTCATGCAGGCCGTGCCGGACGAGGAGCAGGAGCCGGATACCATGCAGGCTGAACAGGATGAGGCGCAGGAGCCGGATGTTATGCAGACTGAGCCGGGTGAGATGCAGGAGCCGGCAGATACAGGCACAGAGTCAGGTGCCGGACAATCAGAAACCTGCAGAGAAGATATTGTCCGCAAACAGCCGGTGAAGGTTCCGTCATCAAAGTCCTATGAGGAGATGTCGGTAGAGGAACTGCAGCAGGCTGTCCTTGAGAAAATGGCGAAGAACGGGCCGGTGACTGATGAGATGCGCCGGACGGTGGATGAAAATATCTGGCATGATTCCCTTGTGAACTGGGTGAAGAGCTTCAGGTAAGATATTGACAGACGGAAACCGGCGGGAAGGTGAATTTCCTGCGTGTTTCCGTCTATTTTTTTTGTCATAGGAAAAAGTTCGTCCTGTGATATAAAAAACGTTCCGCGAACATCCGGTGCTCTGTTTGGGTGTTCACGGCACTTTTATATTTAGATTTTCCCCAGATAATGTTTTTCCAGTATTACCAGAATCTGATATAACCCCATGGCGATCACGCAGAGGATCAGAATGCCCAGAATCACCCAGTCAAGCTTGAAAACCTGGCTGCCGTAGATAATCATATATCCCAGTCCCCACCGCGACGAGATAAATTCCCCGATGACCACACCGACCAGGCAAAGTCCGATATCTACTTTCATAATAGAAAACAGATGCGGGATGCCGGATGGGAGAACCACCTTGGTCAGTACATTTCGCCGGCTGCCGCCGAGTGTTTCAATGAGTTTGATCTGATCCGGATTGACCGCCATGAATCCCTGATACAGGCTCAGGATGGAACCGAAGACGGCTACGGACATGCCCGTGACAATGATGGTCCGGTAGTTGGAACCGAGCCAGACAATGAGCAGCGGGGCGAGGGCGGATTTCGGCAGGCTGTTCAGGATTACCATGTAGGGCTCCGCTGTCTCGGAGACACTTTTATTTGCCCACAGCAGGATGGCTATGAGAACGGTAATACCTACGACGAGCAGGAAGCTGATGATGGTTTCCAGCAGCGTGATGCTGATGTGCTGCCAGAGAATGCCCTGTATGATCAGATTTTTCAGGCAGAGAATCAGCTTAGAAGGACTGCTGAAAATAAAATCATCGACCCAGCCGAGTGCTGTTGCAAGCTCCCAGAGAGCGAGGAAGCCAATCAGTATCAGCATTCGTAATAAAGATATTTTTCTTTTGTGCCGCAGCTGTTTTTTATAATAGGTATCCTGATCAGACAGATTCCTCTGCTTGTTTTGTTTCATGCAATTCCTCCCATATTTTCTGGAAATAGTCTTTAAAGGCCGGATGGTTTCTTCTTTCGAGCGGTGTAAGTCCGGCCGGCATTTCGATTGAAATGATATTCCGAATGCTGCCCGGCCGGCTGCTCAGGATCAGCACCCGGTCCGCGAGGCTGACGGCTTCTGAGAGATCGTGGGTGACGAGAATGGCCGTCTGATGTTGTTTTCGGATGATACTGCCGATGTCGTTTCCGACGGTCAGTCTTGTCTGATAGTCCAGAGCAGAAAAGGGTTCATCCAAAAGCAGGAGCTTTGGCTGAAGCACGAGCGTGCGTACCAGCGCAGCGCGCTGACGCATGCCGCCTGAGAGCTGGCCGGGTCTTGCATCGGCGAATCGATCCAGACCATATTGCTTTAAAAGCTGTCTGGCGTAAGCCTTTGATTCTGCTGTGATCTCGCCGCGAATCTCAAGACCGAGCAGGACATTTTTCAGAATGCTTCGCCATTCCAGCAGATAATCCTGCTGCAGCATATAACCGATCTGGAGCCGGTTTTTCGCGTCCAATGGTTTCTGGTTCAGCAAAATGGTTCCGGATTCCGGCGTGAGCAGACCGCAGAGCAGATTCAGAAGCGTGGATTTGCCGCAGCCGGACGGACCCACGATTCCCAGAAACTCATTTTCATTTACATCAAAACTGATATCAGATAAAGCGGGAATTTCTCCCTGCATCGTATGATAGGCGAAATTGACATGACTGACTGAAAAAGTCTTATGCATGGATCATCTCCTTGTTTTACTATACCTTTATTGTATGAAAAAAGAGTGTTTGTGATTGCCGTGCTCGAAGCGTAAAGGCAGATTTTCGTATTTTTTGGTGCAGAAAAAATCATTTTCGTGCAGGGAGGGTTATCAAATAAAAGATTCTTTCCATGGATTTTTATTGTAAATGCAGGCGAAATCCATTATAATAAATTCATTATGAAAATAAATTATCAAAAAGAGTTAGACAGAACTCTGGATGAGGTGAAAAAAAGAAGCGGTCCGCCCGGACTGCTGCTTCACAGCTGCTGTGCGCCCTGCAGCAGTTATGTGCTGGAGTATCTTTCCGATTATTTTGCGATTACGGTATTTTATTATAATCCGAATATCACGGACGAAGCGGAATACCGCAGGAGAACAGCGGAACAGAGGCGTCTGATTGAAGAGCTTCCTGTCAGATATCCGGTATCATTTCTGGAGGGAAGATATGAGCCGGATCGTTTTCTGCAGATGGCGCACGGTCTGGAGGCAGTTCCGGAGGGCGGAGAGCGCTGCCGGAGGTGTTTTGCATTGCGTTTGTCGGAGACGGCGAAGATGGCAGAGGAAGGACAGTTTGATTATTTCACGACGACGCTGACGATCAGTCCACTGAAGAATGCAGCGGTTCTCAATGAGATCGGGGAGCAGACAGCGAAAACCTGCCAGCATACATTTTTTCTGCATTCCGATTTTAAGAAGAGAAACAGATATAAGCGGTCCGTGGAACTCTCACAGATGTACGGATTGTACCGGCAGGATTATTGCGGCTGCATTTTTTCAAAACGGGAGAGAGAGAGACAGAAAGCCGGAGCGGTACAGAAAAACTCACCCTGCACTGACGATGATGTGAGATCGAAGAGCGTGCAGGTTTAGAAAGGAAACATGATATATGGCACAATTATGGGGAGGAAGATTCACGAAGGAGACAGACAGGCTTGTCTACAATTTTAACGCGTCCATTTCCTTCGATCAGAAGTTTTATAAACAGGATATCGAAGGCAGCATTGCGCATGTCTGTATGCTTGGAAAGCAGGGGATTCTGACGAAAGACGAGATGCAGGCGATCGTTAAGACGCTGGATGAGATTCGTTCTGACGTGGAGGCCGGCAGGCTTGAGATCACGGATGAATATGAGGATATTCACAGTTTTGTGGAGGCGAATCTGATCGACCGTCTCGGCGATACGGGAAAGAAGCTGCATACGGGACGGAGCAGGAATGATCAGGTTGCTCTGGATATGCGGCTGTATACGCGGTTGGAAGTCTTATACACGGATACGCTCGTAAAGGAACTGCTGGAGGAACTGTTAAAGCTCATGGAGGAGCACACGGAGACAATCATGCCCGGATTTACGCATCTGCAGAAGGCACAGCCGATCACGCTGGCACATCATCTGGGTACTTATTTTGAGATGTTTAAACGTGACCGGAGCCGTCTGCATGACATCTATGTCCGCATGAATTACTGTCCGCTGGGCGCGGGAGCGCTGGCGGGGACGACCTATCCGCTGGATCGGGATTATACGGCGGATCTGATGGGCTTTGCCGGACCGACATTGAACAGCATGGATTCCGTGTCCGACCGCGATTATGTGATTGAGTTTTTGTCCGCACTGTCCACGATCATGATGCACCTGAGCCGTTTCTGTGAGGAGATCATCATCTGGAATTCGAACGAATATCAGTTTGTGGAGATTGACGACGCGTACAGCACCGGCAGCAGTATTATGCCGCAGAAGAAGAACCCGGATATCGCGGAGCTGGTGCGCGGGAAGACCGGGCGCGTTTACGGTGCGCTGATGTCGATCCTGACGACGATGAAGGGGATCCCTCTTGCTTACAATAAGGATATGCAGGAGGATAAGGAGCTGACATTTGATGCCATTGATACCGTGAAGGGCTGTCTGGCGCTGTTTACAGGTATGATATCGACCATGAAATTTAACACGGAGAAAATGAGTGCGAGCGCCCGTCACGGTTTTACCAATGCCACGGATGCGGCGGATTATCTGGTGAATCACGGGGTTCCTTTCCGGGATGCACACGGGATCGTCGGTCGGATTGTACTGTATTGCATTGACCGTGACATTGCCATCGACGACATGTCGCTGGGTGAGTTAAAAGAGATATGCCCGGTGTTTGAAGAGGATATTTACGACGCGATTTCCATGGAAAGCTGCGTCAACCGGCGTCTGACGATCGGCGCGCCGGGGAAAGAAGCGATGGAACAGGTCATTGCTGTTGAAAAAGAGTATCTGGCTCATGACTGGCAGGATGAGGATGAAGCAGTTTTGAATCCGATGAACAGCCAGGACGCATAAGTGAGTGCTGCGGCAAATGGATGATAAAAGAATAATAGAGAGAGTGAGATATATAAAAATGGAAAAGGTTGGTTATATGGGGATCTCCGGAAGCTTTTCGGAGGTCGCTGCGGAAAAATTAGTGGAACAGGCGGGTATCCCGGAGGCGGAGCTGGTTCCCCTGGTGTGCTCACAGAACATTCTTGATGCGTTGCGTGCGGGTGAGATTTCCTATGGGGTTCTCGGGATTCGGAACACGACGGCAGGTCCTGTGTCAGAGTTTGAACATTCCTTTCATGATGTGGAATATACTGTTCTGGGAGAGTACATACTGCCGATTCATCACTGCCTGTTTAAGAAGCATGAGGTGGATGTGTCCGCATTGACGGAGGTGGCTTCTCATCCGCAGGCATTCCGTCAGACGGATCATAACAGGGCAGAGCGCTGGCCGCAGCTTAGAGAGCATGAGATCGAAGATACGGCGATCGGGGCCGACTGGCTGGCAAACGGAAAGCTTCCTGAAACAACGGCGGTTATCTGCAGCAGGAAAGCGGGGACGATCTGGGGACTGGATCTGATGGCGGAGAATATCGAGGATTCGGCGGAGAACAGGACGACATTCTGGCTGCTGAGATTATAGGGGATTTTGTTTCGAAGCGTTTTAATCTGAATCATGGCAGTCGATGGACAGATTATGGCTGCTGACGGGTAAATAAAAAGGATATCTGAAATATGGTCGGTTTCAGGTATCCTTTGTTTATGTACAGATTTTTTAAAATTTATATTTTTTTCCGGTTTCTGTAGTAAAATACGGGGATGATACGTTATGATTAACAGAAATATAATTTTGGCACAGGAGATTTACATTCGATTGAAGATAAAACCGCGGGGGATGTTATGATACTGTTTTTAGATATGCTTGACAGTGAGGAGGAAAAAAGCAAATTTGCCCGAATCTATGAGAAATACCGGTATTTTCTGTGGTATCTGGCAAATGAGCGGCTGCAGGATGCCTGGCTGGCAGAGGACGCCGTGCAGGAAGCGTTTCTGGCTCTGACCCGTCATATGGATAAGATCGGCGATCCGGAAAGCGCCACAACCCGGAATTTTCTGGCGACGATCGTGAAAAACAAGGCGATCGATATCATCCGGCGGCGAAAGGGAGTCATTGAGGAGAACTTCGATGAGTCTGTGAACAGGGAGGCGCAGGAGGATATTCTGGATACATATCTGGTCAGGGAAAATTACGAGAGGATACTGGACGCGGTGGCAAAACTGGATGAGATATACCGGGTGGTGTTTGAGTATAAGTATCTGCATGGACTGAGTGACGCTGAGATTGCCGAAATGCTGGGCGTGTCGCAGAAAGTCGTTAATGTGCGTATTTACCGGGCCAGAAAAAAGCTGCAGGTGTTGCTGGGAGAGCAGGTATCATAGGGGTTACATACTTTTGCTCTTATCATCTGAAAACATGCAAAAATCAGACAGATTTATTTGTGAAATCATACGACTGGTCTGATCAGAAATAACAGGAGGTTGGGGATGAACAATTCATCACAGCGTATTTTAAAAGACGTTCTTCTGGAATATATGGAGTCGGAGGCAGCACAGGTTCCGCCGACGGAAGTGTTGATGCGTGAGCATACATTTTCCGAACGGTTTCTGGGAAAAATGAAACTTCTTCTGGCACAGGAAGAAAAAACTGCCCGGAGAAGGTGTTCAGAAAAAATGACAGAACAGGGTGAGCGTGATGAAAAAGCCGGTTTTTTCAGGAAAATTTCACAGAGCCGCATATTTTTCCGGGTTGCTGCCGTCTGCATAGTCTGTGTCATTGCGTTTGGAGCCGGATGGATGATATATCGGGGAGGCGGAGGCCTGACATCATCTGATTCAGCGGCTACGGATATGGCGGCGGTGGATTCAGAAATGGCAGCGGGTTCAGAAGAGGCGGCAGCGGATTCAGAAGAGGCAGTTACGGAAGATACGACGGATGCGGCAGAGGGAGAAAATCTTTTGACAGCGCAGGCGGAAACTGACCTGACTGATTTCAACATTACCGTGAAAAGCTGCAGCGCATATTCCATGGAACTGGAACTGGCTAATGAGACCGGCGCGGAGATTACTTTCGGCAGTTATTATGTCATCGAGGCATATAATGAGGAGGCCGGTACATGGGCCGCTGCTGATCAGATATATGATGGAACTTTTGAAGATCTGGCTTATATCATACGGGATGGGGAAACTGTTACTCTGACTGTGAACTGGTCAGATTTATACGGCGAACTGGGAGAAGGTACATGGCGTCTGACAAAGGAAATTCAGTCAATGGAGGATGAAGCGTTTTATTCGCTGACAGTGACGTTTGAAATTTGAGCAGACCGGTATTTCAAATAAGCCTGGCAAAAAGTCAGGATATTTTAACACTGTCACTGGAAAGCGGGAGGAGAAGAGCATGAAAAAAGAAAAAGAATTTCGTTTTAGTTGGAGGATATCTGTTCACGTAACTATTTTGTTTGTCTTTATGATCGTTGCGGTATTGACATCAGCGTGTATGCTGGCCGGCTGCGGCAGTTCGAGTGCAGGCAGTTCGGCTTCGGCGGACACGGCAGCAGCTGCGGAAGAGACGACGGAAGCTTATGGATGGGATGATACCGCTGTTGCGGAAAGTGCCGAAGATGCAGTGAAAGACTATGGCGCAACAGATGACGCAGCATATGAATCCTGTTCCCAGAAACTGATCAAAACGGTGGATATGTCAGTCGAGACAACAGAGTTCGACGAACTGATCGCACAGTTGGAATCAAAGACAGAGGAACTGGGCGGCTATGTGGAAAGCTCGGAGACGAGCGGTTCTTCCGGCAGCGCCGCCGGCCGCTGGTCTTATCTGATCATCCGTATTCCGGCGGACAGTCTGGACGAATTCGTGTCACTGGTTGGGGAAAATGCGAACGTGACTTACACGAGTGAGAGTACGGAGGATGTGACGCTGACCTATGTGGATATGGAGAGTCATCTGACGGCGCTTCGGACAGAACAGGAGTCCCTGCTTGCGATGCTGGAGCAGGCGGATTCCGTGGAGAGCATCATTGCGATTCAGTCACAGCTGACCGAGGTGAGATATGAGATCGAGAGCTATGAATCCCAGCTTCGGGTCTATGATAACCGCGTCAACTACAGCACGGTGTATCTGAGCATTGACGAGGTGGAACGTGAGACTTCAGCGGCCGCGGTTACCTTCGGTGAGAGCGTGAAGACGAAATTCAGTGACAATGTTTACCGTATCGGTCAGGGATTTAAAAATTTTGCAATTGGATTTCTGGGTGCGTTGCCGTTTATTATAGTTGTTGTGGTGATCATGGCTGTGATTTTTGTGGTTTGCCGGATTGTTCTGCGCCGCAGAGAAAAGAAGATAAAACAATTATTAGAAAAGTCGGAAGAGGATGAAAATCTGAAATAATCCGCATATTTCCCTTTCTATTTGGAAATAAATAGTAAAAATGGAAAGGACGCGGCGTTTCTGATTTTGATAAAAACGTTGTGACAGGTTGAGAGATGGCAATATATATGGAGATTATTGATCTGTACGCGAGAGAAATCCTGGATTCGAGAGGCAATCCTACCGTAGAGACGGAGGTAAAGATTCGGGCGAACGGGCATATATTCACCGGACGGGTAAGCGTACCGTCCGGTGCCAGCACCGGCGAACACGAGGCTCGGGAACTGAGGGACATTGACAGCAGGCGGTACCATGGACTTGGCGTCAGACAGGCGCTCGTCAATGTCAATGAGCGTATCCGGACGGTTCTGCTGGGGAAGGATGCATCGAATCAGGTTCAGATTGATGAAATTTTAAAATGTACGGACGGCACGGACAATAAGTGTAATCTAGGCGCGAACGCCATGCTGTCTGTGTCTATGGCCTGTGCGAAGGCGAGTGCAAAGGCGCTGAACCAGCCGCTGTTCCGTTATCTGGGCGGTGTGTACGGAGTCCGGATGCCCATTCCCATGATGAATATTTTAAATGGCGGACGTCATGCGGCAAATACGGTAGATATTCAGGAATTTATGATCATGCCGGTGGGTGCGAAGGATGAGAACGGCAATTTCCTGTTCCGGGAGGGTCTGCACTGGTGTGCGGAGATTTATCATACGCTGAAACAGATTCTGGAAAAAGACGGGTATGAGACTGCCGTGGGCGATGAGGGAGGTTTTGCGCCGAATCTGAGGGATACGGAGGAAGTGCTGGACTATCTGATGCGTGCGGTGCGCGAAGCGGGATATGAACCCGGCACGCAGATTGTGTTCACTCTGGACGTGGCTGCGAGTGAACTCTATAATCAGGATTCCGCCCTGTATGATTTCCCCGGGGAGAGCAGAAGAAAGGAAGCAGAGCTCCTGGCTGCGGGCGCGCAGTGTGTCAGCAATTCCGTGCAGGAGATTTTGCACACGCCGGCAAAGGATCTCCCGCTGGCGGAAATGAACGGATTGCAGGCGGATACAATCTCCGTCACGGTACACCGCACGACGGAGGAGATGATTGCGTATTATGAAAAGCTGATTGAGAAATACCCGATTGTTTCCATCGAGGACGGCCTGCAGGAGAATGACTGGGACGGCTGGGCAGAAATGACGCGGCGGATCGGGGATCGCGTGCAGTTGGTCGGAGACGACCTTTTTGTGACGGATACAGTGCGGCTGAAGGAAGGTATACGGAAAAAAGCGGGCAATGCGATTCTGATCAAGGTGAATCAGATCGGAACGCTTTCTGAGAGTTTTGAAGCGATCGTCACGGCAAAGCGGGCGGGGTATCAGACTATTGTGTCCCATCGTTCCGGCGAGACGGAGGACAGTATGATCGCGGACATTGCCGTTGCTTTAAACTGCGGAATGATCAAGGCCGGCGCGCCCTGCCGCGGCGAGCGGACCGCGAAGTATAATGAGCTGCTGCGGATTGAGGAGATGGTGCAGCGATGAGTAAACTGTTAAATGTATAATTAAACCGGCTGAAATTCCGCATGGCATGTCCTGATGCTTGCGGGATTTCTTTTTATATGTTAGAATATCAAATTGTTGAGTAAAGAACAAATGTTTGTGATTTTTGTTTGAGATAAAGGGTGAGCGAATGGCTAAACAGGCAGCATATGACGAGAAGAGTATCTCCGTTCTGGAGGGACTGGAGGCGGTACGGAAGCGCCCCGGTATGTACATCGGCAGCGTGTCAAGAAAGGGATTGAATCATCTGATCTATGAGATCGTGGATAACGCGGTGGACGAGCATCTGGCGGGGTTTTGCGACCGGATCCATGTGACGCTGGAGGCGGATGGTTCCTGTACGGTGGAGGATAACGGGCGCGGGATTCCGGTCGGTATGCATGAAAAGGGCATCCCGGCGGCCCGGCTGGTCTTTTCAACCCTGCACGCCGGCGGGAAGTTTGATGATTCCGTATACAAAACGAGCGGCGGCCTGCACGGCGTCGGATCGTCTGTGGTAAACGCATTGTCGACGTATCTGGATGTAGAGATCAGCAGGGACGGGGCGGTTCATCATGACCGTTATGAGAAGGGGATTCCGACGGAGACGCTGGCGAACGGACTGCTTCCTGTTCTGAGGAAGACGAAGCAAACCGGGACAAAGGTGAATTTTCTTCCCGACCCGACGATTTTTGAGAAGACCCGCTTCAAGGAGGATGAGGTCAAGAGCCGCCTCCATGAGACGGCCTATTTGAATCCGGGACTCACGATTTTATATGATGATCTGCGCAGGGAGGAACCGGAGCATATTGAGTTCCACGAGGAGGACGGCATCATTGGGTTTGTCCGGGATCTTAATAAAAAGTCTGAGGCGCTCCATGAGCCGATTTATTTTAAGGGTGAGAACGATGGCATTACCGTCGAGGCTGCGATTCAGTATACGGGAGAGTTTCATGAGAATATTCTCGGATTCTGCAATAATATCTACAATGCCGAGGGAGGCGCCCATATCACGGGATTTAAGACGGCGCTTACCACGGTAATGAACCAGTATGCGCGGCAGATCGGTGTGTTAAAAGAAAAAGACGCGAATTTTACCGGCGCCGATGTGAGAAACGGTATGACCGCCGTGGTTTCGGTGAAGCATCCGGCGCCCCGTTTCGAGGGACAGACGAAGACCAAGCTTGACAATCAGGATGCTTCGAAGGTGACGGCAAAGGTAACCGGCGATGAGATACAGCTCTATTTTGATAAAAACCTGGAGACGTTAAAGACCGTGCTTTCCTGCGCGGAGAAGGCGGCAAAGATCCGTAAGACAGAGGAGAGGGCGAAGACAAATCTTCTGACAAAACAGAAGTTTTCCTTTGATTCCAACGGAAAGCTGGCGAACTGTGAGAGCAGGGACGCCTCGAAGTGTGAGATATTTATTGTTGAGGGAGATTCCGCCGGCGGTTCGGCGAAGACCGCCCGGGACCGGAATTTTCAGGCGATCCTGCCGATTCGCGGGAAGATTCTGAATGTCGAGAAGGCAAGTATTGATAAAGTGCTGGCGAATGCGGAGATCAAGACGATGATCAACGCCTTCGGCTGCGGATTTTCGGAAGGATACGGCAATGATTTCGATATTACGAAGCTGCGCTATGATAAGATTGTGATCATGGCGGATGCCGATGTGGACGGCGCACATATTGCGACGCTGCTTCTGACGCTGTTTTACCGGTTCATGCCGGAGCTGATCTTTGAGGGTCATGTGTATATCGCCATGCCGCCGTTGTACAAGGTCATCCCGTCGAAAGGCGAGGAGGAATATCTCTACGATGATGAGGCGCTGGAGCGCTACCGCCGGACGCATAAAGGCAGCTTTACGCTGCAGCGTTACAAGGGTCTCGGCGAGATGGATGCGGAGCAGCTCTGGGAGACGACGCTGGATCCCGCAAGGCGTATTTTGAAGCGTGTCGGGATTGAGGATGGGCGTATGGCTTCCGACGTCACGGAGATGCTGATGGGAACCGATGTGCCGCCGCGGAAGACGTTTATCTATGAGCACGCGAACGAGGCGGAGCTGGATATTTGAAGTAATAGTATTCAGGACAGTACTTCGCACTTGCTGCGAAGTGCGGCTGATGACGTATATTACACAGGGGAAAGTCCCATCGCGCAGCGGTTTTTATGGATTTTTCTCCTCATAATGCCGGGCGTAAATTGAAACAGGACAGACAGAGAGGTTAGAACATGGGTACAGCAGGAGAACAGATTCTTCACACGGAATACTCCGAAATCATGCAGAAATCATATATAGACTACGCGATGAGCGTCATTGTGGCACGTGCGCTTCCGGATGTGCGGGACGGTTTAAAGCCGGTGCAGCGCCGGACGCTTTATGATATGTATGAGCTGGGCATCCGTTATGACAGGCCGTATCGTAAGAGTGCCCGTATCGTAGGCGATACGATGGGTAAGTATCATCCGCACGGAGACAGCTCGATCTACGGTGCGCTGGTCGTGATGGCGCAGGAGTTTAAATACGGCATGCCTCTGGTGGACGGGCACGGCAATTTCGGATCCATTGAAGGGGACGGCGCGGCGGCGATGCGTTATACGGAGGCACGGCTGCAGAAGATCACGCAGGAGGCGTATCTGTCTGACCTTGATAAAAACGTGGTTGATTTCATCCCGAATTTCGATGCGACGGAGAAGGAACCTTCAGTGCTGCCGGTAAAGGTGCCGAACATCCTGATCAACGGAGCGGAGGGCATTGCGGTCGGTATGGCGACCAGTATTCCACCGCATAATCTGGGCGAGGTGATCGACGGGGTCATCGCTTACATGAAAGACCCTGATATCACGACGGAGGAGATGCTGGAGATTATTCCGGGGCCGGATTTCCCGACCGGCGGCATTGTGATCAACAAGGATGAACTCCTGGCGATCTATGAGAGCGGGAACGGCAGGATCCGTCTGCGCGGTAAGGTGGAGATCGAAAAAATGAAGGGCGGCAAAGAGCGCATTGTCATCACGGAGATCCCCTATACCATGATCGGAGCCAACATCGGCAAGTTTTTAAATGACGTCTACAGTCTGGTAGAGACAAAGAAAACGACGGATATTGTCGATATTTCCAATCAGTCTTCGAAGGAAGGCATCCGCATTGTGATTGAGTTGAAAAAAGGTGCGGACGCGGAAAATATCTGCAACCTTTTATATAAAAAGACGCGGCTGGAGGACACCTTCGGCGTGAATATGCTGGCGGTCGCGGATGGCAGACCCGAAACGATGGGGATTGTCAGCATCATCCGGCATAATGTCCAGTTCCAGTTCGAGCTGGCGACGCGCAAATATACGACGCTGCTGAACAAAGAGCGGGAGAAGCAGGAGGTTCAGGAGGGACTGATCAAAGCCTGCGACGTGATTGACCTGATCATCGAGATTCTGCGCGGCAGCAAGAATATCAAACAGGCAAAGGCATGCCTGGTGGACGGCGTGACCGAAGGTATCCGATTTAAATCAAAGCTTTCTCAGAAGACGGCGTCCATGCTTCGCTTTACAGAGCGTCAGGCGACGGCCATTCTGGAGATGCGCCTTTATAAGCTGATCGGGCTGGAGATCGAGGCCCTGATCAAAGAGCATGATGAGACGTTAAAGCACATTGAGTTTTATGAAAAGATACTGGGCAGCCGTGCGGCGATGGCCAAAGTCCTGATGCAGGAATTAAAGGAACTGAAGCAGGAGTTTGCCGTACCGAGGAAAACCGTGATCGAAAACGCGAAGGAGGCTGTTTTCAAAGAGAAAAAACAGGAAGCAGTCCCCATGGTGCTGCTGATGGACCGCTTCGGTTATGTCAGAACCGTAGATCCGTCCGTGTATGAGAAAAACCGGGAAGCGGCGGATGCGGAGAATCGGCTGGTGGTTTCCTGTATGAGCGACGACCGGCTGTGCCTCTTTACGGATATCGGACAGATGCATCTGGTGAAAACGGAAGATGTGCCGTTCGGGAAATTCCGTGATAAAGGAACACCCGTGGATAATATCTGCAATTATTCCAGCGAAAAAGAGAATATTGTCACGATTCTGCCGCTGTCAGGAATCAGGGACAGACAGATCGTGTTTGTATCAAAAACATCCATGATAAAATCCGTGAATGGTTCAGAATTTGACGTGTCAAAACGAACGACGGCTGCAACAAAGCTGGCGGACGGCGACCGTTTGCTCTGTGTGGGGGATGCGGATGTTGATGCCACGCTTGTGATGCAGTCAGATAAGAATTATTTCCTGCGCATCGCGGCAGCTGACATTCCGGAGAAAAAGAAAGGAGCGCTGGGCGTACGCGGGATGCATATGTCCGCCGGAGAATCATTGGAAGCGGCATGGATTCTGCGTCCGGACAGCAGCCTTTCTGCGGATGTGGGCGGAAAAGAAGTGGTTCTGAACCGGCTGCATATCGGCAACCGCGACACGAGAGGGGTGAAACGGTCATAGTTAAAAACCCGGAGAACACTGCGCATGACAGTTGACAATCCGGAAAATTTGCATATAATAAACTTATGACTCACCAACTCGTGAGTTTGCTGTTTGACATGTGATATTCGGACAGGAGAAAGATATGTTTTATTGTCGTGAAGAAGAGCTTCGCACGATGAACCGCCGATACAGGAAGGGGCAGTTCGAGTGTATCATTATCTATGGCAGACGTCGTGTGGGCAAGACCGCATTGATTAATGAGTTTTGTAAAGGGAAAAAAACCATATATTTTTCCGCACTGAATGCATCCTCACAGGAAAATCTGGAAGCACTGTCCGGGGCGATCTATGCCTGCCGGAATCCGGAAAGCACAAGTGCGCTTACTTTTGGGAGTTATGCGGATGCTCTTGATGAGATTACAGCGATGTCGGCGCAGGAGCGGTTGGTGTTTGTGATTGATGAATATCCTTATCTGGCGAAAGCAGAGCGCTCCATTTCCTCACGTCTTCAGCACATGATTGATCACAGGTGGCAGGAGAGCCGGTTGTTTTTGATTCTGTGTGGTTCATCTATGAGTTTTATGGAGTATCAGGTGTTGGGCTATGAGAGTCCGCTGTACGGGCGGCGCACGGCGCAGTTTAAAATTCAGGCTCTGACTTACCGGGAGATGACGGCGTTTCATCCGGATCTTTCCGCGGCGGATCAGGCGTTGCTGTATGGAGTCACGGGCGGAATTCCTCATTATATTAATAAGCTGGAACTCGAGGACAGTCTGGATGAGGCTCTTCTGGATAATCTTTTTTGCACCTCTGCTTATTTATTTGAAGAACCCGAAAATCTGCTGAAACAGGAGCTGCGGGAGCCGGCAATCTATAATTCTGTTATCTCTGCTGTCGCAGGAGGAGCCAGTCGGGCAAATGAGATTGCGTCGAAGGTAGGGCTGGAGTCCGGTGTTTGTGCAAAATATCTGAAAGTACTGTTGGAACTGGGTATTTTAAGGAAGGAGTCGCCTGTCACAGAGAAGCCGGGCAGAAAAACAATCTATGCGATTGATGACAATTTTTTCCGATTCTGGTATCGATTTGTTTCCCGCAACATGTCAGTGATTGGGGCAGGGAAAATGCGAACCATCTACGATTCGGCGGTTCGGAATTGCTTATCGGATTATATGGGGCTGATTTTTGAAAAAATGTGCAGGGAGTATCTGTTTCGTTATGCGGATGGTCTTCCGATTGCTCTGCGTGAGATTGGTCAGTGGTGGGGAACAGACGCGGCTTCTCACAGAGAAGTGCAGATTGATATTGTAGGAGTTCCGGTTGAAGGGGATGAATATCTGATTGGTTCCTGTAAATATCGGAATGAAAAAATCGGTACGGATGAACTGGAATTGCTCCGTGGATATGCCTCAGTTTTCCACAGGAATGCAAAGTTTCATTATTACATTTTTTCAAAGGGCGGATTCAGCAGTGCGCTGGAGGAACTGGGAGAGAAGGGAGAAGTTACTTTGCTGACATTGGAGGATATCTATGGGGTCAGACCCCGGTAAAAAAGTATAAATTTTTTGAAATTTTATAAACCTGTGAGGATAACGATGAATTATGAGGAAGCGATATCTTTCCTGAAAGACACGGAACAATACGGGAGCCGTCTCGGGCTTGACAGTATTCGTCATCTGATGCGTGTGCTCGGCGATATACAGGAGGAAATCCCGATCGTACACATTGCCGGCACGAACGGAAAAGGCTCGGTGGGAGCCATGCTCTCTTCGGTGCTCACAGAGTCCGGCTATCGGGTCGGGCGCTTTAACACACCGGATGTGTTTTCCTATGAGGAAGAGTTTCTGATGAACGGTGTTCCTATAGAGAGAGCGCGATTGGCGAGGCTTTTTACGGAAGTTTCACAGGCATGTGAACGAATGGTAAAAAGGAAGCTGCCGCATCCCACCCGGTTTGAGGTGGAGAGCGCGGCGGCATTTTTATGGTTTTATCAGGAAGAGTGCGATATTGCGCTGGTGGAGGTCGGTATGGGCGGCGAGACGGACGCTACGAATCTGATCACAAAACCGCTCGTCAGCGTCCTGACGTCGATCAGTATGGATCATATGAAATTTCTGGGGGAAACGATATCGGAAATCACGGCTGCAAAGGCGGGGATCATTAAACCGGGCTGCCCGGTCGTTTCCGTGCCGCAGAAACCGGAAGCATGGGAGATCATTCGGGAGAAATGCCGGTCGGAGCACGCGGCATTATTCCCGGCGGATGAGAATCTGGCAGAAAATGTAAGTTCAAGCGGGAAGATTTCCTTTTTGTGGGATATGTCTGTGTTTGATGACGGCATGAACGGAATGACGGATGCAGCAGATCCTAAATCAGTATGTACAGATACGGCGGGGAAAACGACCGAACCGGATCGTTGTAAAAACTCTCCGTATCATAGAATTACTCTGGGGCTGCGCGGACACTTTCAGCTTGAAAACGCCGTATGCGCGTTGCATGTACTTGCACTTTTAAAACCAGAATATCCGCAAATCAATTCTTTTACTGTTGTTTCCGGATTGGGGAACACATGCTGGCCGGGACGTTTTGAGCAGATCGGTTCATCGCCGGATATTTACATCGACGGTGCCCACAATGAGGATGCGGCTCTGAAACTTCGTGTTTCGCTGGATGAGTATTTCCCAAACCGGAGAATACTCTATATCATGGGTGTTCTGGCGGATAAGGAATATGAAAAAATGATACGAATCATGTTTCACGAGGGCGACCGGGTCTATACGCTGACGCCGCCGAATGCCAGGGCACTGTCCGCAGACGATCTGGCAATGCGGCTGAAAAGACAGAAAATAGATGCTGTATCTTGTGCAAATCCCCGTGATGCGGTATCATATGCTTTGGCGGATGCTGAAGAGACGGATGTCATACTGGCGTTCGGTTCCCTTTCTTATCTGAGCGCCGTCCGGGAAGCTTTTGGGAATATAGGATAGAAGTATTCCGAAAGGCATCAGATGAGAGACCGGTACTGTAACGACAATATCGGGTTATGCATATTGGAATTAATAACAAATATCATTCATGAAGAAAATGAAATATACAGATAGATTATTAAAAAACGAGCGGTTTCTTCAGATTCAGCGCGACATAAGAACGGATGAGACAGATCGAATTTACTGCCATCACGAACTGGAACACGGACTGGATGTCTGCAGGATTGCGTGGATCATGTACCTGGAAGATGTTGTTTCGGAAGGTATGATTTCCGACACAACAGATGCAGAGAGTGATAGTGACCGGGAAGAAATCAAAGACCGGATATATGTGACAGGATTGCTCCATGATATCGGGCGTTCCTGCCAATACCGCACGGGCGAACACCATGCCGTATCCGGGGCAGCACTGGCTGAACAGATTTTAAGGACGATTGATTATCCAGAGAACCGGATTTCGGAAACGGTGGACTTTATCCGGGATCATCACGGCAGACAGAATGCATATACTGACAGAAGCATGATCGGCTATTATGTAGAGCGGGCAGATCAGCTTTCCAGAAACTGCTTCTGCTGCCCGGCGGCAGCAACCTGTAAGTGGTCGGATGCCGAGAGGAATCGGACAATCCGGTTTTGACATTTTATATGTCCGTTTCCGGTTGGTACACTTTGGAAAAATGACAAAAATGCAATATAATCTCATTGGAAAACGCACATGAATCATTATCTATGCAGCCAACCGAAGGGCGGCAGAACGGAGATTTGATGATAATAGGAAATCACGAATTTGATACAAAAAACAGGACTTATGTGATGGGTATTCTCAATGTGACCCCGGATTCCTTTTCGGACGGCGGCAGGTTTGACTCCGTTGACCGGGCGTTGAAACATGCGGAACGCATGGTCAGCGAGGGCGCGGATATTATTGATATAGGCGGTGAGTCGACCCGCCCCGGTTATACGATGATTTCTGATGAGGAGGAGATTGACCGGGTTCTGCCCGTGATCGAGGCGGTAAAGTCTCATTTCGATATTCCGGTTTCCCTGGATACCTACAAGAGCGGTGTTGCGCGTGCCGGACTGCAGGCGGGCACTGACCTGATCAATGATATCTGGGGACTGAAATATGACCCGGCGATGGCGGGCGTGATCGCGGAATACAATGTACCCTGCTGCCTGATGCATAACCGTGAACGGGCGGATTATGCCGACACAGCGATACGTGAACAGGTGGCTGATGCGGATGGATGGACGGACGGGAATGAGAAAGATGCCGGTTTTGTGACGGCCTGGAAAGAGGATTTGTCCGAGACGATCCGGCTGGCGAAGCAGGCCGGCATCCGGGATGAACATATCATCTTGGATCCGGGTGTCGGATTCGGAAAGACATATGAAAACAATCTGCAGGCCATCCGTCATCTGGATCAGCTGCATACGTTCGGTTACCCGCTGCTTTTGGGAACCTCCCGGAAATCCGTGATCGGACTGACGCTTGGTGTTCCCGCGGATGAGCGCGTAATCGGGACAGCGGTTACGACGGTTTTTGCGGTGATGCACGGATGCGCTTTTGTACGGGTGCATGATGTGAAAGAGAATGTACAGGCTATACGGATGACAAGGGCAATACTTGGGGTATAATCCAGGAGACCGAAAACAGATAATCAATCTTTCCATATGAATCAGGGTTTCGAAATATGATTATTTAAGAAGACGTATTTATATGGTTACGAGACTGGGGCAGGAATCATGACAGATCAGATCAGAATTCAGAACTTAGAGGTATATGCGCATCACGGCGTTTTCCCGGAGGAGGCAAAGCTGGGACAGAAATTCCTTGTCGACGCGGTACTATATGCCGATTTACGGATGGCAGGCTCAACCGATCATATCAGCGACTCTGTTGATTATGGTTTTGTATGCCACTATATTACCGAGTTTATGAAGGAAAACACATATAAGCTCCTGGAGTCAGTGGCAGAGCATCTGGCGGAAGCACTTCTGCTGGAACTTCCGAAAACAGACAGCGTTGAACTGGAGATAAAAAAACCGTGGGCGCCGATTGCGCTTCCGCTGGATACGGCGTCTGTGAAAATTGCCCGCGGCTGGCATACGGTATATCTGTCCGTAGGTTCCAATCTGGGCGACCGGGAATCTTATATACGGTATGCTCTGCGGGCACTGCAGGCAAATCGCCGTATACGGGATGTGAGGATTTCTTCCCTGATGGAGACAGAACCCTACGGATACAGAGATCAGCCGCCGTTTCTGAATGCGGCTATAGAATTACGGACTCTGTATACGCCGTATGAACTCCTGGAATTTTTGCATCGGATCGAGGCAGAAGCCGGACGGAAACGAGAGATTCACTGGGGACCGAGAACGCTGGATCTGGATATTCTCTTCTATGATGATATGATTCTGGAAAAACAGGACCTTATCATACCGCATCCGGATATGGAGAACCGGATGTTTGTGATGAAGCCGCTGGCAGAGTTGTGCCCCGGCAGAGTTCATCCGGTACTGCATAAAACGGTGTTTCAGATGTTGAGGGAACTGGCGTAATGAAAAAATATAAGTATATTCTATGGGATCTGGATGGAACCATTATCAACTCCTATGAAGGGGTATCCAAGTGTGTGCAGTATGCTCTGGAGTATTATGGCATCCGTCCGGAGGGAGAAGAAAATTTGAGAAGGTTTATCGGCCCGCCCCTGCGCGAATCCTTTCCGAAGTATGCGGGACTTCCGCAGGAGCATGTCGAAGCCGCGGTTGCACGCTATCGGGAGCGCTATGATCCGATCGGCGTGTTTGAGTGTGAGCTTTTCCCAGGTGTGAGAGAGGCGATGGAATCGCTGCGCGAAGCCGGATTTGTTCAGGTATTGTCTTCGTCAAAACCGGAGCTTCGCTGCCGGGATATATTAAAGAAGTTTCATCTGACCGGATATCTGGATGAGGTGGTCGGCGCCAGCATGGACGGCAGGATTGATACCAAGATTCAGGTGCTTTACGAGACATTTCGTCGGCTGGGACCCTCTTTCCGGAGGGAAGAGGCCGTGTTGATCGGCGACACAAAATATGACGCGGACGGTGCGGCGCAGGCCGGCATAGACTGCATCGGGGTGTCTTATGGATTCGGCACACGGGAAGAACTGTTGGAGCACGGTGTGATTGCGGTCTATGATGACTTGTCTGTTCTGGTGTCGGATCTCAAGAGCAGGGATCGGATGATGTGATCAAACAATCGAAAATGTATATATAAAAATAAGGCAGTATCATAAAAATGTGTATGATACTGCTTTTTTTCTGTGAATCCCGGGGATGTCCCCGTCTAATTGTCTGACTATTCAGCGTGCTTTTATGATATGTCTGGGAATAACCAAAAGGTATACCTTTTGGACACTCTAAGATTCACAAAAAATCAGGGGATATTATGTAAAAATGTACAGTTTACCTATTGAAAACCATATGAAAAACTGTTAAAATTGACACGTATAGACAAATGAAACGCCGCGTTCATAAGGTATACCTTTTGGACACTTCGTTCAGGCTGGCAGGAAAAGATGGGGCGACAGGATGGGAAAAAATTGTTTAGATGCGTCAGACAGCGGTCTGGAAATCAGTGAAATTATGCTGGAGCAGTATTTGGAATCGCTTTCTGCAAAGGGGAAATCAAAGGGGACGATTCAGACCTATCGTCATAATCTTTTCCGGTTATGCCGGTCTCTGTCAGATGACAAAAAAATTTACCGCGGAACACTGGAGAATATTCGAAAAGATATGCTGACGAAAGGATATTCCGCCAGCACGGTTAATTCTTTTACTGCGTCGGTCAATGGATTTCTTGAGTTCTGCGGCCGCAGGGATTATCAGGTGTTTGAGACACTGAAGTGTGAGAAGGATGTCCAGCCGGAGCTTACCAGGGCAGAATATCTGAGACTTTTGTCCGCTGCACGCATGCTTGGGCGTGAGCGTGTGTATCTGCTGATCAAGGTCATTGCCTCCACCGGTGTCATGCTTTCTCAATTGCCGGAAATAACTGTGGAAGCGGCACGAGCAGGGGAGATATATTTCCCCGGCAATGTTGTACATATCCCATCGGTCCTGTGCCGGGAGCTTCTGGACTATGCCGACAGACATTCGCTTCGTACCGGTCCGATTTTCGTGACACGTACCGGGCATGAAATTGACCGGAGCAATCTGAACCGGGAGATCCGAAACCTGGCGCGGGATGCGCGGGTGCTTCTGGAAAAATGCACCCCCCTCTCCCTGCGTCGGCTGTATCAGACGACGCAGCAGGGCATGCAGTCCCAGGTAGAGATTCTGGTAAAAAGAGCCGGAGATCGTCTGATGGAACGGGAACAGTACGGATATGGCTGGCAACAGCCGGAACCGGAGAAAAGCGGGTATGACCGGAAACAGACGGGATAAGCAGGGTGTGGATGAAAATATATCATGATAGATTTACATACGCATATTCTGCCGGGGCTGGACGACGGATCACCTGACATGGAGGAGTCTCTGGCCATGGCGGAACTGGCAGTGGAGGGCGGCGTGCATACGCTCGTAGCAACGCCGCACAGTAATCAGAGAGGCCGTTTTGAAAATTATACTTCTGTAAAACTCAGATCTGCGTTTGACGACTTCAGAAAAGCAGTGGAGGACAGAAATCTGCCGCTCCGGGTTTTGCCCGGCATGGAGATCTTCTGTACAGATGATATCCGGATTCTGATTGAGAGCGGTTTTCTGACCGGACTGAATCATTCTGATTATTATCTGATTGAGTTTCCCTTTGACGGGTACCGGGTTGGATGGGCGACTGTCTGGAGGAAGTGTTGGATTTGGGAAAAACACCGCTGATCGCTCATCCTGAGCGATATTTTTGCGTACAGGACTACCCTTCGTTTGTTTTTGAGTGGCTACAGATGGGCTGCAGGATTCAGGCCAATAAGGGGAGTTTTCTGGGGAGATTCGGGAGGCATGCGGAGCGTACCGTTCATATTCTGGCAGAATGTGATCTGATTTCCTGTGTGGCGAGCGACGCGCACAGCGCCCGTATTCGCACCACTTACATGGATGACGTCAGAGTGTACCTGTCGGACCGGTTCGGGTCGGCAGCCGGACGTTTGCTGGAGGAAAATCCGTCCCGGATCATACAGAACAGGAAAATACCGCTGCATGGCAGGCCGGTTGAAGCGCGAAGGCGCTATTTTTGGTAAAACGGCAGAATGAACATCCGGTTTTGGACGGAGCATTCTGAAGCAATGAGGAGAGAGCATGAGAAGAATACAAATACTCAGCATTATTGTATTTGTTCTGGCTGCCGGCTTTTTTTGTTTCTACCGGTTTCGGGAATCCGGACTGGCGGACAGCAGGGCGCCGGTCATTGCCATGGATTCTGAGACGATCGAAGTAAGCTGTGACGCGACAGATGAAGAGCTTCTGGCAGGCGTCACGGCGTCTGATAAAAAAGACGGCGATGTGTCCGACACCCTGATGGTGGAAAGCCTCAGTGATTTTACGGATACAGGGAAACGGACAATGACCGTCGTAGCGTTTGACTCTGATAATAATGTAACATCCGCGACCAGAGAGATTATATATACCGATTACCAGGAACCTCGCTTTTCGTTGGAAGAACCGTTTCGTTTTCCTGTCGGTACAACAGATGTGCTGGAAGGATTGTCGGCCTCAGATACATTGGACGGAGACCTGACGGACAGGATTACCATCACCTGTGTGGATGATGTGTATATGTATATGGAAGGAACGTACGCCGTAGTATTCAGTGTTACGAACAGTGCCGGCGATACGGTGGAACTGCCGGTCAATATGGAGTTTTATGATTCTTCGGAGGAGGCCGGATACCCGCAGATCACGCTGTCCGAGTATCTGATTTATACAGATGAAGGAGAGACCGTGAATGCCTGGGATTATGTGGAAGAGATCACGATGAATAACGTGACCTATGTCAGAAACGGCAGGGATTCGCTGGTGGCGGAGACGAACGGCGGCACTTCCGGCGTATCCGCTATCACGTCAGATAACGTGACGATAGAGGAGGATACCAGCTATATCGCGTCCGGAGTGTATGAGATCCTCTACAGCATTACGGACTCAAACGGCAGGACAGGAACGGTGCGGCTGATTGTGGTCACCGCATGAGAATTGATATCAGAAACGAAAGGATATCAGATGGAAGAAAAAATAGATTTATTTGCGATTCAGCAAAAAGTTGATTTCCGGATTATGCTGCGGGATATCCTGCGCCAGTGGTGGATGATATTGTTTTTTTCCCTGTCGGCCGCGATGATCACGGATGTTGTGGCCAATGAGCTTTACGTTCCGAGATATACGGCCACGACGACACTGTATGTCACATCCAAAGGAGTGAATAATACCGTTTACACGGACATTTCCACGACCAGTACGCTGGCGGAAGAGCTCAGCTATATCCTCTCCACAAGCGTGATGGAACGGAAGGTGGCCAAAGAACTGGGTATGGATGAACTCGACGCCGAAGTAAGCGTGGAACAGGCTGAGGGAACGAATATGCTCACGATCACCGTTACCGCTGACACTGCCGTCAACGCATTCCGCGTCATCAACTGTATGATTGATAATTATGATACGGTGACGGAATATGTTCTATCGAGTGCGGTCGTCGATATTCTTCAGGCACCGGCGGTGCCGACAGCACCGTCCAACGCCGTGCAGGATCGGAAAATCATGGAAGAAGCCTTCCTGATCGTTGCAGTAATTATCATACTGCTCACCGCGTTCGGTTCATGGCTCAGAGACACGGTGAAGAATGAATATGAATTTAAAGACAAAATAGACGCCAGACTTCTGGGAGCTATCTGCCATGAGAAAAAAGGGAAACGTTTTCAGAAGAAACAGATCCGTAAGCGGGATTCCATGCTGATCTCGAATCCGCTTCGGAGCTTCCGGTATGTTGAAACCAACAGGATGGCTGCTTCGGAGATCCGCAGCCGGTCGGAGCAGTCGGGAGCGAAAGTATTGCTGTTTACCAGCGTGATCGAGAACGAGGGAAAATCCACGGTCGCCGCGAATATTGCTCTGTCGCTGGCACAGGAACGCAGAAATGTGGTGTTGATTGACTGTGATTTCCGAAAACCGGCTCAATATAAAATATTTGAGAGACCGAAGGATCAGTTGCAGAATGTGCCGCAGGTGCTGAAAACCGGTGAAAATCTGAATAAGGTGATTTCAAGGGTGAGAAGCAGCGGTCTGTATACAGTGTTTAATGCAACATCAAGCAGCGGTATTGAGAATATCAGTGATAATGTTGTTTTCAGAAGACTTCTGGATTTCTGCAGGGAAAAAATGGATTATGTCATCATAGATGCCTCCCCGATGGCCATGGTTGCCGAGACGGAGGAACTGGCGCAGATGAGCGACGCCACCGTTCTTGTGGTGAAAAGAGATATGGTGCTGACGACAGACATCAACGACGCCATTGATGCCCTGAATAATACAAACGGAAAAGTTCTCGGATGCATTTTAAATGAAACGGCAGGGAACCCGATGTCCGTTCAGGGAAGCGGATATAGAAGTCGTTACGGTTACGGGGGACGTTATGGAAAACGAGCGTGATAAATCAACATCAGATCCGGGGCTCCTGTATTTTACTACAGTACTGGACAGCTTCTGGAAGGGACTGAAAAAATATTTCTGGCTTCTTTTTCCGATGGTTATCGCAGGAGCCGCCATACTGTATGCGTATACCCGGCTTACCTATTCCCCGTCCTACAAGGCATATACTTCATTTGTCGTCAGTACGGCGGGGTCAGATAACAGCCTGGCCAATTATTATAATGTTACGACGGCGGAGCAGCTGCAGGAATCATTTGAAGCCATTCTTGAAAGCGGGACATTGAAGGATCTTATAAAAGCAGATCTGGAGGTGAGCGAAATCCCGGGAACTATTTCCGTTGAAATTCCGGAAGACACATCCATCGCTATCTTTACGATCAATGTCACATCCTCCGATGCACAGTCGGCTTATGATGTGCTGCAGTCTGTGATTGCGAATTATCCCCAGGCGGCGTCCTACATCGTGGGCAGTATAGAATTTACTGTCATTGATGAGAGCGGCGTGCCTGGATCGCCTTATAACGCACCGAATTACAGTTCAAGTGTGAAAAGAGGAGCGGCCGGCGGCCTGGTTGTTTTTCTGCTGGTGATTCTCATCTACGCACTCTCACGCAACACGGTGCGCCGGGAAGGTGATCTGGAAAAATACGCGAGTTTGGAATGCCTTGGTAAAGTACCGAAGATAAATAGCAAAAAACGTTCCGGGAAAAAACAGATGGTTCTGCTCGATCAGCAGGACAGAACCGGCGTGGTGCGGGAGAATTTCCGGACCATCCGGACGCGTGTGGTGAAAAACTGTGAAGAAGCGGGTGCGCACAGCGTGCTTGTAACCGGCACATCCGAAGGAGAAGGGAAAACAACGATTGCCGTAAATCTGGCGCTGTCTCTGGAAAAGCGCGGATTGAAGGTGGTGCTTGTCGACGCGGATCTGCGCCGCCCGTCCGTGGCGGAGGCTCTCGGAATGGAACCGCCCAAAAAGGGGCTGAAGGATGTCCTGTCCGGGGACACGAAGATCGCGGAGGCGCTGAAACCGTATAATGAAGGATTATTTGTTCTCGCGGGAACAGGAACGACTGCTTCACCCGCGCGGCTGCTCGGCAGCGACCGCATGGATGTTGTATTAAAGACACTGACGCAGGCTGCTGATTATGTCATCGTTGATTCCCCGCCCTGCGGACTTTTGTCGGACGCGGCGCTGCTGGCGCGCAAAATTGACAGTATCGTGATGGTCGTCAAACAGGATTATATGCGGATCGACCGTATTCTGGCGGGCGTGGAGGCCATCTCCGCCACCGGGAAACCGATTCTCGGATATGTTCTCAACGAGACGGAAGTCGGGATTACAGGCTACGGTTACGGCTATGGCTACGGTTATGGCTATGGCTATGGAAAATACGGATACGGCAGATACGGTTATGGTTATGGCTACGGAAAGTACGGCTATGGCAGATACGGTTATGGTGAGAAGAATGATGCCGGAAAGAAAAAGGGCGGCAATGCCGAAGCATGACGCCCGGGGAGAACAAATGCCTTGAATAAGCATGCAAAAAAGGATTCCATGATCTGGCAGCGGAGGACGGTGCTGGTCATCGTGGATATCATCAGCGTGATTCTGGCTACCTACGGGGCTCTGATGACACGCTTTGAATTTACAATCGCATTTATAGATGAAATCTTTCTGGAAAACCTGAACCGGTGTGAGATTCCTTTTATCGTGGCGGCAGTGGTGATATTTTCCGGTTTCCGGATCTACAGCAGCCTTTGGGAATACGCGGGGTTTGAAGAACTCTGCTTCGCTGTGGGCGCATGTCTGCTGTACGGCTGCGTGGAAGTCGCGATCGTGACGGCCATGGGGCTGCACCTGCCCAGAAGCTTTTACGCGATTTCGTCTTTGTATCTGCTGGCGCTCGTTTTATTTACAAGAGGCTGTTACCGGCTGCTCCGCAGAAGGCGGCATCAGAGTAAAACAGATCTAAAAAGCAAAGACAGAGTCATGATCATCGGCGCGGGAGAGGCCGGCCGCAATCTGATCCGGGAGATACATAACAGCAATTTTCTGAATAAAAAGGTCTGCTGTGTGATTGATGACGACAGTGCCAAATGGAACCGCTTCATCAACGGCATCCGTGTCGTGGGCGACAGGACACAGATACAGAAATATGTCCAGCGTTTTCATATCCAGCAGATACTGGTGGCGATTCCGTCCGCGGATCCCCGGGAACTGAAAAAAATCCTGAACCTGTGCAGTGAGACTACCTGCAAGATTCTGGTTGTACCGGGCACGTATCAGTTTGTGAATGAGGAGATGAGCTTCAGTAAGCTTCGGCCGGTCCGCATTGCGGATCTGCTGGGGCGGGATGAGATATCCGTCAATCTGGAGGAAATCATGGGGTATGTATCCGGCAAAGCGATTCTGGTCACCGGAGGCGGCGGGTCCATCGGCAGTGAACTCTGCCGTCAGATCGCGGGACATCATCCGCGGCAGCTGATCATTCTGGATATCTATGAGAATAACGCCTACGAAATCCAGCGGGAACTCATGCACGATTATCCGGATCTGAATCTGACCGTGCTGATCGGTTCGATCAGGGATAAGGGACGCATGGAAGCCATTTTCCGGGAATATCGTCCGGAACTGGTCTACCATGCAGCTGCCCATAAGCATGTCCCGCTGATGAAGGACAGCCCCCGGGAGGCCATCAAGAATAACGTTCTGGGTACATACAATCTGGTGATTCAGGCGGATCGATGGAACGTCAGAAAGTTCGTGATGATCTCAACGGACAAGGCGGTCAATCCGACCAACATCATGGGCGCCTCCAAGCGCGTCTGTGAGATGATCGTGCAGATGTTTAACAAAAAATCGGAGACAGAGTTCGTAGCCGTGCGGTTCGGCAATGTGCTCGGAAGCAACGGCAGCGTGATCCCGCTGTTTGAAAAGCAGATTGCGAACGGGGGACCCGTTACCGTGACTCATCCGGATATCATACGATATTTCATGACCATTCCCGAGGCGGTCTCGCTGGTTCTGCAGGCAGGCGCCTATGCGCATGGCGGGGAAATATTTGTCCTGGATATGGGGGAGCCGGTCAAAATCCTTGATCTGGCGAAAAAAATGATCCGGTTATCCGGTTATGAAGTCGACCACGATATACGAATCGAATTTACGGGGCTGCGTCCGGGAGAAAAGCTCTATGAAGAGCTGTTGATGGATGAAGAGGGAATGACTGAAACACCCAACCGGATGATCTATATCGGTCATCCGATTGAGATGGATGAAAAGGAACTGGAGGAAGCCCTTCATCTGCTGGAGGAGGCGGTGAAGGATCCGGACAGCGATATGCGCACGGCGATGGCGCGGGTGGTGTCGACCTACCATCCGGCGTGACAGGGAAAGAGAGGTTAGCAGACAGATGAAAGACGCAGACAGGGATATACATTCTGAAAATACAGACGGCGCGGATGCTTCGAAGCAGACGGATACTGCAAAACAGGCAGACGCTGCGGAAGCGTCAGTTGACGGCAGCCTTGAAGAAGAAATCCTTGATCTGGGTTATCATGCCAGTGAATCCGACAGCCGCAGCAATGAAACCGATAGCCGCAGCAGTGATTCGGGTCACCACAGCAGCCACTCAAGCCATCACAGCAGCCATTCGGGTCGTCACAGCAGTCACTCGAGCCATCATAGCAGTCACTCGAGCCATCACGGCAGCCATTCGAGCTATCACGGCAGCCATTCGAGCTATCACAGCAGTCACTCGGGTCATAGTAGTGGTTCATCGGCGCAGAACTCCGGTTCATCCGGTCCGTATAAGCGATCGAAGCGGCTGCAGCGATATGCGAAGCAAAGGGAAGGCAGTCCTCTGCCGGGCATCATTGTAACGTTGTTCATGGCAGCCATTGTCATTATTTTTGATATTTTTCTTTTTGTCAGTCACATGGTGCCAGACAAATATATTGCTCCGATTGTGATCGTGCTGGCGGTCCTGGTTCTTGTGGTCTGGCTGCTGACGCGCAATCATGCGAAGATCGCGCGGTTCGCGGCCGGCACCATCATTGCCGTCGTGACCATCGTCGTGCTGCTGTATGCAACCATTGCGATGGGAAAGGTGATGAACACGCTGAATACCATTACAGAGACGGAGACAGAAGTCTCTTACGTGGGCGTCTATGTGCTGACGGAGGACACGGCACAGACGCTGGAGGATGTGGCAGATGATACATTCGGTATCGTAGAAGAGGCAGACCGCGATGTGACGGATCTGGCGCTCGAACAGATCAATGAAGAGCTTGACATGGAAGTGGCCACTGCGGAATATGCCGGACCCACGGTTCTGCTCGACGCCCTGTATGGTGAGGAATGCAGATGCATGGTCTTAAATGAGGCCTATGTGGATGTCCTCTCCGAACTGGACGGGTATGAAGATATTGAAGACAGGATCCGTGAACTCGCCAGATTTGAAGTGGTACAGGAAACGGATGATTCCTTTGAAGGAGGAACTATCTCCAATGACGCAACGACATCGGATTCCGTGTTTACCATCTATATCAGCGGTGTTGACAGCCGCACCGGACTCAAGGCCCGCAGCCGCAGCGACGTCAATATTCTGGCGACGGTCAATAAGGATACACACCAGATTCTGCTGGTTTCCACACCGCGCGACTATTACGTTCCACTGTCCATTTCCAACGGACAGAAGGATAAACTGACGCATGCCGGTATTTACGGCGTTCAGGTATCCATGGACACGCTGGGAATGCTCTACGGGATCGATGTAGATTATTACTTCCGCGTCAGCTTTGAAGGGTTTGAGGACATTGTCGACGCCCTCGGCGGCGTGACGGTGTATTCGGACTATGATTTTACAACAGGTACATATGACTTTACCGTCGGATATAACCGGGTGGACGGAGCGGCAGCTCTCGCCTTTGCGCGGGAACACCATGCTTTTGCAGACGGAGACCGCCAGCGCGGGCGCAACCAGATGGCGCTGATCTCAGCGATCATCGACGAGGCGACTTCGCCGAAAATACTGACGAATTATATGTCGGTTCTGAATGCCGCGGAGGATAACATGGAGATGAGCATTCCCTACGACGTGATTGCTGAGCTGGTAAACGATGCACTCGAAACCGGCGCAGGCTGGGATGTCGTCAGCTACAGTGTCACCGGCAGCGACGGCAAGGCTGTGCCGTATTCGCTGAGCACAACGGCGTATGTGATGATACCGGATGAGGATACCGTGGAAACCGCGTCGGAGATGATGCAGGCGATGCTGAACGGGGAGAGAATATCGGATCCGGAGTAGAAGGATTTTGTACGACCGGTAAGGATATCGGATTCGGAGTAAGAGATTACTGTGTGTCAGATAAGCGAAGGAGAGACAGATGGAAGCAGGCGGGAAGGCCGGAGAAAAGACATCACGGCCGGAACTGACAAGAGATGAATATATACGGCTGCTGCCGGCTGCCAAAGTTCAGGGAAAAGAACGGCTGTATTTTATCATTAAACTGTTTGCCTGTACGGGCATCAAACTGCCGCAGCTGCAGAGGTTAACCATAGAGCAGGTGCGCAGTGCCGGGAGGAATGCCGGCACATCATCTGCTGAGTACATACCGAAAATATTGCGGATGGAGCTGATTGAATACGCCGAACGCAGGGAGATCGCGAGCGGGAGATTGTTCCGCACCAGAAGCGGGTCGGAAATGGACAGGAGTAATCTGTGCCATGAGATTCAGGATCTGGCGGAAGCGGCTCATGTGGATGCGGAAAAGTGTAATCCGCGTGCATTGATTTATCTGTACCGGAATACGCAGAAGGATATACAGGACAGTCTGCGGGATCAGGTGATCAGGGTGAATGAGAAGATGCTGGAGAAGGAGCAGGAGATGATTGGGTGGGGGAGGAACCTTCCTTAATCATATTACAAATGTGCAGGAGTGTAAGCCGTCGCATCGCCGCGCTTGTATGATTGCATTGTCATATCAGAACAGGTTGATGCGGTGCGTCTGTGTAGTGCATATGGCGAAGCTATACTTATCTGACATATTCTGATATGTAAGGAGTTAAGATGCATACTTTGGTTCAAAAAATATTTGTCTCAAAGGAAAATACGAATCAGCATTTTGATTTTATTGACTGGGTCTATTTCCTGGGAATCATTCTGGTTGTGTTTGGACATTCACATCCTTTGGGTGACAGTTGGGAATATTGGTACAGCACGGTCAATGGCTGGATCTATTCTTTCCACATGCCTTTATTTTTCTTTATAAGCGGGTTCCTTCTGGTTTATACGAAAAGCATAGACCGGCTCGGATATAAAAAATGGATTTTGGGGAAAATCATAAAATTCGGAATACCCTATGTTGTGCTGACCGTTATCGCATATGTTCCTAAATATATGCTGGGAGATACATCAGATACCGTATCTATGGGGCCGGGATATTTTTTAAACACTACCTTTTTGAATCCGAGACTGGGCGTATGGGGGCATTTCTGGTTTATTTATGCTTTGATCATCCTTGAGGCGGTGTGGGGTGTCTGGCGCAGGTTGACTAAGGTAAATCCAAAAGCAGGCCGGATATATCTGGGGGGTTGGATTTGTTATCTCTGCAGTCATAACAATTCACTGGGTGAGAACTACACTGTTTTGTCTGGGAGATCTGCCATTTGTGGCAATTTTCTATGTTTGCGGTATATTAACTGCGCTTCTTAAGCCGGTTCTTTGGGACAAATGGTGGAAAAATACCTTATCCATAGTGCTTTGCGGAGCGGTTTGCTTTTTTACTTTCCATCTGGGGAATTACCGTGTTACTACAAATACCATATTCAACTTTATCAATGCAATGCTTTTGGTGTGGATATTCTGGAACGCAGGGAAGCTTCTTTCTCCAATCCAATGGAAACCCGTACAGCGAATTGTGCCGTGGGCGTTTACAATTTTTGTATATTCGTGGCCGTGTCAGGCAGTGATGGAGACGATTTTGCGTCGGGCCGCGTGGGATGGAATGCGACTGTCGCCATTCTGTTCCCTGTCGGACTGATTATTCCCCTGATTCTTGTATATTGC
>Ga0192240_10132_pt1 | contig 39732 bp, 24 predicted proteins | sample Koala_Koa27_H3_FD_131237 | JGI IMG/M metagenome (GOLD analysis project Ga0192240, IMG submission 131237) | Enriched cells from koala feces incubated with labeled cellulose particles, San Francisco Zoo, California, United States - Koala_Koa2-7_H3 ...
TGTTTTCACTTGTAAATATTTTGTTCTCTTTTGCCATTTATCTATATTCACTCGGCGACGTTCCGAACTGCTTCTTGAAGCTTTTCGAGAAGTGGGAAAGGGTATTGAATCCGGTCATATCCGCTATTTCCGAAACGGTATATTTCCCTTCCGAGATCAGCTCCGCGGCACGGTTCAGCTTATAGGTCTTAAAGAACACGCTGGGGTTTTCACCCGTCAGACCTTTTACTTTATAGTAGAATTTGGTCCGTGAAATTTTCATCATTTCCGTCATACGCGCCACGTCCAGTTCCGGGTTAGAGAGTCCATCCTCCATGAGCCGGTAGAGATCGGTCATAAAAGCATTGTCCTGCGGAGAGAGGATATTCTCCTCTATGTTATCCGTTTGTGTAGCTTTCCCCAGGAGGTTGCGTACTTTTTCCCGGTTCTCCAGTTGCGATCGGATCAATGCCATCAGATAGCTGGGTTCGAACGGTTTGGTCACATAGGCGTCCGCTCCGCAATTCAGACCCTCCACCTGGTTCTGCACGGTAGCTTTGGCCGTAACTAATACCACCGGTATATGGCAGAGTTGCAGGTCCTCTTTGATCTCCCGGCAGAGCTGATAGCCGGTTTTGTCCGGCATCACCACGTCGCTGAGCACCAGATCGGGCAGCTCTTCACCGATCGCTTTCAGAGCACTGTTGGCGTCGAAGCGGCAGATCACCTGATACCAGGGAGACAACAGGGTCTTCAGGTAATGAGACACCTCCGTATCATCGTCTACCACCAGTATGGTTTTCTTTTCCTCCGGATCCTTTTCCGGAGCAGGGGTCACGGGGTTTCTTCTGTCCGGCAGCGGGAAGGCCTCCGGCTGGTTGTATCGTTCGGGTGTACGTTCCTCTTCCGTATAGGAATCGTCACTTACCGGAAGGATAAAAGTGAACACCGCTCCGCTGCCTTCTTCCGGAACTCCGGCTTTGATATATCCGTGGTGCAATTCGGTAAGGCTGCGGGCATAGTACAGACCGATACCCGTGCCCCAGTTGTATTTGCCTTCGGTCTGATTGTCTACCTGATAATAGCGTTCGAATATCTTTTCCCGTTGGTCTTCCGGGATCTCTTTTCCCGTGTTGGACACAGATACCTGTACATACGAGGCAGCCGTGTCCTTTTCATTCAGCGGGAATGAACAGGCAGCCTGCTGACGGGTGACGACATCAAAACAGACACTGATCTTTCCGCCTTCCGGAGTGAACTTCAATGCGTTCGCCATCAGGTTGCCAAATACCTTGTGCAGCTTGTCTTCATCCAGCCACAGCAAGAACGTATCTTCCAGCCCGTAGGTATGCAAGGCAATCCCTTTGTCCCGGGCATTTACCCGGAATACCTCTGACTGCTGTTGTATACAGGAGATGATATCCATGCGTTTTACCTTCAGTCTCAGCGTATCGTTCTCCAGCTTGTTGAAGTCCATCAACTGATTCACCAGTTTCAGCATACGTTCTACACTGCGTTGGACAAGGTAGAGCAGATTCTTATTTTCTCCGGCCATTTCCTCACTGTTGCACAACTGTGCCACCGGTCCGGCGATCATGGTCAGCGGCGTACGGAATTCATGCGAGACATTGGCAAAGAAGCTCATATTCATCTGGTTGACACGTTGTTCCTGCTCTTTTTCCAACCTGGCCCGGCGGGCTGCTTCTCTCTCGGCTTTGATACGCGACATCGCGCGCAGAAACAGCAGCAGGATAGCGGCAGCTACCAGGAGGTAAAGGCAACAGGCCCACCAGGTAAGCCAGGGAACAGGGCTGACAGTCACCAAAAGCGCATTCTCAGCTTCCACAATGCTGTTGTCAGTGTTGGTGATCTTCACCCTGAACGTATATTTCCCGGCAGGCAGGTTCGAATAATACGCTTCCCGGTTGTTACGGGCATGGATCCAGTAGGTGTCAAATCCTTCCAGTTTGTAGTGATAATGCACCCGCTCATATTCGCCGTAATCCAGTGCGGCAAATGAGATACTGAAACTGTTCTGATCGTGATCCAGGTGAATATCCGGCCCATACGATAAATACCTGTCGATCTGTCCGGCATCTTGCGGGCGTATAAATTTGTTGTGTATCTTCAGATCTTCGAAGAGCAACGGGATATTCCGTTTCATAGGAACATCGATCGGATCGAAGAAGGTCAGCCCGTGTGTACCGCCAAACACCAGTGTACCGTCTGGCAGCCGGCACGAGGCGCGGTCGTAGAACTGATTGCCGCCGATCCCATCCGCCGCGTAATAATTGGTAAACCTTTCTGTGGTACGGTCGTATTTGCTGAGACCGTACAGGGTACTTATCCACAAGTGTCCCTGGGCATCTTCTTCTATGCCCGATATATCCGTACACGCTGTGCCGGGCACAGGACGCAACCTTCCGGTAGAGGGAGTGTAGCACAGCAACCCGTTGGTGATGGTACCCAACCAGATATGGCCCTGTGAGTTTTCATACATGGTGGTAGGGATCAGCACGGAGCGGCGTACGCAGGCTTTCATATCCTCTTCCGGGATGTTCATTTCCTGCACTTCCCCACTTTCCGGATCGATCCGTTTCAAAGGCTGGTAGAAAGCCGCTGCCATCAGCGTGTGATCGGCCAGAGGCAACAATCCGGAAATGAACGTAAAATAATCAAAAGCTTTTATCTGCCGGAACTCCTTCTCACCGGGACGCAAGGCATATATAAATACAGAGGTAGTTCCTATCCAGATGGTCCTGTCTGCTCCCTGGGTAATGGACATCGGCATGTATATAAAATATCTCTCCTCCACACGCAGGTTTCCGTTCGTATATCTGCACTTCACCACTTCGTTGTTGGTCGCCGTCATCCAGATGGCATTGCTGTCATCGATAAAGATCTGATTGACATGGAAGGCTTTCTGTTTCTCCTGGGTAAAGAATTTCTCTATATCGATCGTCTGCATGTGCTGGTTCCGGATGTCATATACATACACTCCGTCCATCAGTGTAGAGATCCAGAGATGCTGGTCTGTCGAGGCAGCTATGGCAACCACCGATTTCTTTTCCAGGCCCAGGCGCAGGTAATTGTTGTTGTTGAACCGCTCCTTGTAATGATAGCGCACGGTGTATCCCTGATCTACAGAACCTATCCACAGGTTTTTCTGTGAGTCGGTAAACATCTGGCTGATCTTAAAACCCGGCGCTTCGAAGGGAAACCCGTTCTCACTCTGATGGATCACCACATCCTCTATGTAGTTGTAACAGAACATACCGTTCCTGGACGTATTCAGCAGCAGACTGTTGTTCGCGTACGGGTGTATGTAGCTGATATCGGCCTGAACCAGTACAGGGTGGTTCCTGATGGCTTCGGGTATCTCCCTGAACTGCCGGGTACGGATGTCGAAGAGGAAAAGGGTGTGATTGCCTGCCAGCCACAACTCATGGTTGTGGAGATACGAACAGTAGGGATAGCCCTCCACCTCGATGGAGTATTTCAATTGCAGGTCGGAAGTCTGGTAGCAAAGCAGCCCCGTGAGGGTAGTTACCCAGAGGTTGTTCTCCGCGTCTATGTGACAGTTCAGGTGGAAGTTACGTTGCGGGTCCGGATTGGTGAGCGCCAGATCCACTTCCCGTGTCTCCGGATTATACATATAGACCTGCGACGCGGTATTCATAAAGATGCGTCCCTCCTGGTCTTCTATCAGTTGCGTGACATTCTTGTTTGAGAATCTGACCGGAATACGCTGGAAGTTATCCTTGTCCGTGTAAAGACATACCCCGTTGACAGTGGCTATCCACAAACGGTTTTTCGAGTCGGACAGGATGTCATTGATCTGGTTGTCCGGTAGTCCCAAGGAGTCGTCTGTGCAGAAATATTGATGATATTCGTGTACATTGAATTTATTCAGTCCCCGGAAACTCCCCAGCCAGATATACCCTTGCGCGTCTTCGGCGATGGCGTTGATCTTCTGATTAGAAATATCGTTGGCAACGACAGGACTTTCCATTTCGGTACCGGTATGCAGTCCGGTCCCTGTCTCCTCCGGCTGGCAGGAGAAAACGATGCAGGAGAGCATCCATAAGAGAGTCCGGGTAGTGGCATTTCCGGGAAAAAGACCGGTTCTCAACATAGTTGTTTTGTCGGGTTTATATGCGAATATAGAGATAAAAAACAAATTAAAAGTTGTTGTACAACAGAATTTGAACCGGTAGACAAATATTTGAACACAGGGAACAGCCGTTTTGAACCTGTGTACAAATCATCTGTACATACTAACCACTCTCTCCCGGAAGGATATAGTAATATTGCAGGTAACAAATTCATAATCTGAATACGCAAAATGAAAAATCAATTCTTATTCGTGCCGGCATTCGCTATCGTCTTTCTTTCCGCTTGCGGCGGTACAGCGAATATCCGGAAACAACATGTACCGGGAGCCAGTGAGATCATCGCTTCTTCAGAGACAGCGATCGCAGAGACCGAATCCGGTAAAGTCGCGGGCTATCTGGAAGACGGTATCTATATATATAAAGGTATCCCCTATGCCAGCGCCGAACGTTTCTTACCTCCCGTGCCGGTAGAGAAGTGGGACGGCATCCGTAGCAGCAGGGCCTACGGTCCTACCTGCCCACAGGCCGATCGCATGGGGTGGTACAGCGACGAACAGGCTTTCGCGTTCAATTGGGACGATGGTTTTGCCAACGAAGATTGCTTGCGTGTGAATATCTGGACACCGGGAGTGGCCGACGGGAAGAAACGTCCTGTGATGGTATGGCTGCACGGCGGAGGCTATTCTGCCGGTTCGGGGCAGGAACTTCCTTCCTACGACGGTACGAACCTGGCTAAGGAGGGCGATGTGGTAGTGGTCACACTCAACCATCGTCTCAACGTACTCGGCTTTCTCGACCTTTCCGCCTATGGCGATACATACGCGCGATCAGGCAATGCCGGTCTGCTCGATCTGGTAGCGGCACTTCAATGGGTAAATAAAAATATAGCATCGTTTGGGGGCGATGCGCGCAACGTCACGATTTTCGGGCAGTCGGGTGGAGGCGGCAAGGTCTCTACACTGCTTGCCACGCCAGTGGCGGAAGGTTTGTTCCATAAAGCCATTGTACAAAGCGGATCTATGCTTCGTACCATGGAGTCGAAGTATTCCCGCCGTATCGGTACAGCGGTAGTAGAAGAACTGGGTCTGAAGGCTTCCCAGATCAACGAGTTGCAGAAAATCCCTTATCCACAGCTTCTTGCGGCAGGTGAGAAAGCCGTGGCGAAAGTAAAAGCGGAAGCCGGGAAAGAGGGTATCTCTACATTCATTTTCGGCTGGGCTCCGACCGTAGATGGCGATGTGTTGCCTGTACAGCCTTTTGATCCGCAGGCCCCGGCACAAAGCAAGGACATTCCTTTAATGATCGGTTCTACTTTGCACGAGTTTACCATGAGTACGTATGTGCCGGCTTTCCGCCATTTGACGAAGGAACAAGCGGTAGAGTTCCTGCGACAAAGGCACGGAGAACGTACGGAAGAATTCCTTCTACTCTTTGAGAAAGCCTATCCCGGTTATCAGCCCAAAGACCTGGTGGATGTAGACTTTATCTTCCGACCCGGCACGGTAGAGCAGGCTAAGCTCAAGGTTGCCCAGCAGGGAGCTCCGGTCTATATGTATATGTTTGCCTGGGAGTCTCCGGTGATGGACGGGATGTTACGTAGTACCCACTGTATGGAAATTCCTTTTGTCTTCAACAATGTAGCGCGCCACGCTACCATGACCGGAGGAGGAGAGGAGGCTGAGGCTCTCGGCAGGAAGATGAGTGCTGCCTGGGTCAACTTCGCGAAGACCGGCGACCCGAATGCCGGAGGATTGCCTCATTGGGAACCTTATACAGTGGAGCAGGGAGCTACTATGTTCTTCGATACAACCTGTGAGATCAGACACAATCACGACAAGGAACTGTTGGAAGTAGTGAGATCATTTCCTGCACGTGGTTTCTGAAACCAAACGATGATGGATGTACAGATTTACGATGCCCCGCATCCGGAGATAACCCTATCTGACAGATAACCAGATAGGGCACATGGGAAAGGTAAATATCCCGGTACTATTTGTCCCGTCCGGCACCACTTGTCTGCCTGTAAGCAGGTACGGTGTGCGACTGAGGCAACGGTTGTAACCGGAACTGTATGCCGTAATGAAGTATATCCTGTCAGCATCTATACTATAAAAACACGTATGTATGAACACACACGCATGGAACACACACTTCTGGTAGACCTGTATCGCGCAGACACACCCCTGGTGTGCGTCTCCGTAGGTGGAAGATCGCCTCTCTTTTCATTCTATCTGACTACTACAGGATATCTGATTCCTTCAAACCATGGGATATACAATCACTCCATGTGATTTCAATCGTAAATCAGTACCTCGTAACTATCTTGGCCTTTTAATTAATAATACTAATGAAAAAAATTATGAAAAACAATTCCGTGAAAAAGCAGTTGCTGGCAGTCTTTTTTCTGTTGGCGGCTGTGCCTTTCCTCTCGGCACAGGGACCGGTGAACGTTTCCGGTAAAGTGGTCGACGATCTGGACGATCCCATGATCGGTGTGAGCGTATTTGAAAAAGGTACCACCAATGGGGTGATTACCGGTATGGACGGTAGTTATAGATTGTCGGTACAGCAGGGAGCGACTATCGTTTTCTCCTACATCGGATATGTCACTCAGGAGAGAAAAGTAGTTTCCGATGTGATAAACGTTGTATTGAAAGAAGACAGCAAGACGCTGGAAGAGGTAGTAGTCGTTGGCTACGGTGTGCAGAAGAAAAGTTCAGTCACCGGAGCCATCTCACAGGTCAAAGCCGAAGATATGGAAAACCGTACCATTACCAACGCCCCCGCTGCCTTGCAGGGTAAAACGGCAGGTGTACAGGTGATCCAGACCTCTGCCGCTCCGGGTGCTTCGCCTACGGTGCGCGTGCGTGGATACTCTTCTAATATATCTTCCGATCCGTTGTATGTGGTAGATGGTATCCGCCTGAGCGATATCAGCGGGATCGACCCCAACGATATTGCCTCTATGGAGGTGCTCAAAGATGCCGCTTCCGCTGCTATCTACGGTGCCGAAGCCGGCAACGGTGTGATCCTGATCACCACCAAAAAAAGGAAAAGCCGGTCAGGGAAAGATCACGTACGACTTTCAGTGGTCTTCTCAATCGCTGGCGCGCGTTCCCCGGATGCTCAACGCTGAGCAATATATCGATTATATGGTGGAGTCCAATACCTTCACGAAAGATTATTTGCTGAAAAACTGGGACGGTACCACCAATACGTCATGGACCGATGTCGCTTTTGAGAACGGTCAGATGCAGAAGCACAATGTCGCTTTTACCAACGGTAGTGAAAAGGGCAACTACTACCTTTCACTGACCTATCTGGACAATAACGGCATTGTCAAAGGCGACGCGGATGTCTACAAACGTCTGACCGCCACGATCAATTCCGAATATGAAATAAAGCCCTGGCTGAAGGTGGGTACCACCAACCAGATCGAGAAGTACAACGTGCGCAGTGTATCTATTAACAATGAATACGGCAGTTTGCTGACCGCTATTCTTCAGCTGGACCCGTTGACCCCCGACACGTATTCGTACGAAAACCTCCCGTCTCACATGCTTAGCGCGCTCAACGACGGGAAACATCTGCTACAGGACTCGAACGGCGACTATTACGCCGTATCCAGGTTCTATTCCGGAGAGCAGTATCACCCCATGATCATGCGTGACAACGACATCGGCAGGGACAGCGGTTTCAATGTCAACGGTTCCGTGTACGCGGATTTCAAACCTTTGAAAACCCTTACCTATACTTCCCGTTTTGGCTATCGCCTGTCCGGTACCCGCTCTTCCAATACCAATCTGCCTTTCTACGGCAATTCGGTGCAGAGCCGCGACTATGTCAGTCAGAACAATACCTCTTCCACCACCATTTATTACCAGTGGGAGAACTTTGTCAACTACGCGCAGACATTCGGCCTGCATACCGTCACTGCCATGGCGGGTATGTCTTATCAGGAATCTACCAGCGACTTTGTCTACGGCAGCCTCTCTGCCAATGAAGAAGACGGGTTGATCAAGAATGATCCTTTGTTCTACTATCTCAGCTATGGAGCGGCATCCGCTACCAAAGGGGTAGCCGGAGAGAAGTTACGTTCGGCAAAATTGTCCTACTTTGGTCGCGTAGGCTATGAATTCGCAGGTCGCTACATGGTGCAGGCCACCCTGCGCGCAGATGCCGCCGATCTTTCGCTGCTCCCTGCCACCAACCGGTGGGGATACTTCCCGGCCGTATCGGCAGGATGGACGGTATCGGAAGAAGCGTTCTTTGAACCGCTGAAAAAACACATCTCCAACCTGAAACTTCGCGCGAGCTGGGGACAGAACGGTAGTCTGGCCGCGCTGAGTGGCTATCCGTATAGCACAGACATGGCCACGGGAGGTGTATATCCCTTTGTACCGGGCAATACGTACGTGACAGGTGTATCTCCTTCTACCATGGGGAACGACAAACTCAAGTGGGAGACTTCCGAACAGATCAATGTAGGTATCGACGCGTGTTTCCTGAACGACCAGCTGACCTTCGGGATGGATTACTTTGAAAAAAAGACTAAGGACCTGCTCATCAACGGTACGACTCCCTCTTTGGTCATCGGCGGCACAACGTCTCCTATGAATGCCGGTAATGTAACCAACAGAGGTTGGGAGTTCGAACTGGGATGGAGAGACCGCGTCGGAGATTTCAGTTACAGTATCCGTGGTAATCTGGCTACGCTGAAGAACAAGGTCACTTACGTAGATCCTTCCATTACCCGCATCAGTGGTGTGAACTTTCATACCAGTACCATTACCTACTTTGAAGAGGGCTATCCGGTATATTACTTCCGCGGATATAAATTCCAGGGAATAGACCCTGAAACGGGTAATCCTACCTTCTACGATCTGGATGACAGTGGCGACCTCAACGACGGCGACCTGACATACATCGGTGACGCGATTCCCGATTTCACCTATGGCATCACCCTGACCGCCGCCTGGAAAGGCTTTGATCTTACCGTTTTCGGAACCGGTTCGCAAGGCAATGATATATTCAACTGTATCAACCGCCCCGACTATGCGGCTTCCAACAAACTCAAAAAAGTGTTCTATGACAACCGCTGGACAGAAAGCAACAGATCCGGTACAGTGCCTCGCGCGGGTGCCGACCATATGGATAAATACATGACTTCCGACGCGCTGGTCTATGACGGTTCCTTCTTTAAGGTCAAACAGATCCAGCTGGGCTATACCTTCCCCAAGAGCTGGCTGCAAAAGGTACGTGTCGGTAACCTCCGTGTCTACGGTTCGCTGGAAGACTTCATCACCTTTACTAAGTATCCCGGTTTCGACCCCGAAGCAGCAGCCAACAGCACCTCGGGTATGGGGATAGACAAAGGTTCTTATCCCTTCTCAAAGAAAGTAGTGCTTGGCTTTAATATTGAATTTTAATTCACCTCAAATTGAAACCCATGATGAAAACAAAATATATCAGTATATGGCTGTTGGGACTCCTCTCTGTGTTCCATATCAGCTGCGAAGACCGTCTGGACATACCTAAACACGGCAATATGGGAAGTCAGGAAGACTTCTACAAAACAGACGACGATGCCCTCTCGGCGCTGGCCTCGTTGTATAACAGTTGGGGAGATAGTTACTACAACTGGTTTTTCACCAAGAACCTGCTGGCCGATGATGTCTGGTGCAGCGGCGGTTCGCGTGGCGATAATGCCAGTATGGAGCAACTCAATGAATATACCTTTGATACGGATCACGGTATGATCACCAGTCTCTATGCCGAGATGTATACCATCATCTACAAAGCGAACCTGATCATCGATTTTCTCGAACCCGATACGGAAGTAAAGAAACGCGCGGTTGCCGAAGCGAAGTTTTACCGCGCCTGGGCGCACTTCGAATTGGTCACTCTCTTTGGAACGGCACCTGTCGTAGATCATCTGCTTTCTCCGGAAGAATATCGTCTGGCCAACAGCACCCCGGAAGAGTTGTGGCTTTTTGTGGAAAGCGATCTCAAAGATGCCATAGACTCCGGCGCGTTGCCTTCCAAGTCGGGGATAGATGATGCGGAAACAGGCATCCGTGTCACCAGAGAGGTAGCACAGGCCATGCTTGGGAAAGCTTACCTGTTCCAGGGTAAGCACAGCGAAGCCGCTGCTATCTTGGATACAGTGATCGAGTCCGGAAAGTACGGGCTCTATCAGGGAGAGTACGATATGTTGCAGCATGTGGCAGCCAATGGCAGCCGCGAATCCATGCTGGAAGTGCAGAAACGGAACGACGCGGAGCAGGCCTGGAACCAGTATACAATGACTTTCCTGATGCAAGGCTGGCGTACGGACAAGCTCAACTACAGCGGAGAAGCGGCAGCCGTTATCGCTCAGGGTACGTACGGGTTTATGAATCCGCGCCGATCGCTGTATGACGCGTTTGTTGCTACGGAAGGTACAGACGGTTATCGCCTGAAAAGTACCATGCGTACCAGCGAACAGATGGAAGAGTTCGGGATTACCTTGCAGACAGGTGCCAGTTGGGTCGGACATGAAGGTCTGTACATGTGGAAAAACCGTACGTTGCTGGAAGATTGTATCTACGACGCGTCCTATTTCCAGGCGTTGCAATACATCAACCTGCGGGTAATGCGCTATGCCGAGGTATTGTTGCTGGCTGCTGAAGCGCACGTCGTGAGTGGGAACCCGGGTAAGGCGTTGGCGTACATCAATCAGATACGTACCCGCGCGCAGTTGCCGGCACTCTCTGCCGTCACGTTGGAGGATGTCAAGAATGAAAAACGGCTGGAACTCTGCTTAGAGAGTGTACGCTTTCAGGATCTGGTGCGTTGGGGAGATGCCGAAGCTGTATTAGGTGAGCAGGGAAAAGAGATCCCCGGCTTCTCGGCAACCGGAGTAGAGATCCTGTTCACCAACTCCGTCTATGGTTTCAAAGCGAAACACAACCTGTTGCCCATTCCGCGCCAGGAACTGGAGTTAAACCCGAATATGGAACAGAACGCGTATTGGTAAACCTGATTTATTAACAAAGAACAAGTATGAAAAAAATATATTCCTCAATAATGCTGCTGGTGCTCTGCCTGCTGGGAGCATGTAGCGAAGATTCGTTGGACGACCTCAAAGGTACGTACGATATGGACAGATATGTCTTCACCAGAATAACGGAGCAATCTGTCGAACAGATAGGCAAAGGGATCAAAGTCCTGCATATCACCCTGGCCGATGAGGCGGGCAATCAGTGGGCACTTCGTATCGGAAGCAGCAACTGGATCTTACAGGAGGCGACCTATATCTGCACAGAAGAGATCACCGCCGACAAACAATACTCCGCCGTTTTGCAAGGCAGCGGAAGTTCCGGCCAGGTAACAGGCGGCAACCTGGAAGTGACACGGATAGAGGACACGTATTTCATGGTCGGTCTGCTGGAAATAAGCAACGGCACACAGGTCAACTGTGAATACAAAGGTACGATCTCCTTTGAAGTCGGTGAAGATGATCCCGAAGCAAGCGGTTATACCGTTGCGCTGACCACCTCGGATGTCATTACGTACGATGAGACCGGAACCCCTGTCTTCCATTCGGGAATCACCAAGTATACCTTTACCGTCACCGATCCTGACGGAGCGGATGCCGCTTTGTTCGATGCCATTCATGCGGAAGGCGTGGAAACAACCGCGCTGGCCGGTACATATACGATCCAGGGCAACGCGGCGGAAGCCTGGCTGATGGACAACGGTTGGGTATTTCCCGAATGGGGCATGGCCGGAGGAAGCTACTATGTCGATGGTCAGGGTATAAAGCAATACATTACCAGCGGAACGATTACAGTCGCGACGGCAGAAGATGCGGACGGGGAAATGCTCTATAGCTTCTCCGGAAGCGGACTGGGAACGGTAACCGCTGCCGGGGCCACCGGAACGGGTGCTTTCAGTATCCTGTTCGCGACTATAAAATAAAAAGAGTAACGATTACTCCCTTCAGTCCTGACTCATTCTTTGATAAGTAACGCTAAAGAACGTCGGACCATTTACGAACCAGTTGTCGACGCGGTCAAGTACGATTTAAATCAGAGAGAATTACATATACCATAAACGGGTGATGGAAGGATGCTCCGCAACCGGTATAAATTTATATGTGTAGGGATCACTAAACCTGCCTGAGGATAGGATGAAGAATAACAAAAGTGTTTTCCGTGGTACATTGTCAATTGTCAAACCCTCCTGGATGTTAACATTTAAAGAAGGAGTCATGACCGAAGGGAGTAAGCGTACATATTTTGTATTTTCAATTGTAAATCGTAAATTGTCCGATCGTAAATAGCTCCGTGTTTCATTTTTTAAATACATATCCTATGAAGAGAATCATAACATGGGTTTTCATTGTGTGTCTGGCAGTCTGTGCGCAGGCACAGATCTCCGGATGGGGACCACAAAGTAAAGTCGTAACAGACAGTATATACAGCGAAGTGTTGCAGGCCTACCGGGCTTTCACGCTCTATCTTCCTCCAGGGTACGACACCGGGACTACCCGGCAATACCCCATTCTCTACCTGCTGCATGGTATGTCGGGAGTAAATACCAGTTGGTTCAGCGACCAGCGTGCCAGGGATGTCATGGATCAGTTGGTCGCTTCCGGTGAAGCATGCGAGATGATCATTGTGAGTCCCAATGCCGGCGGCAACCCTGCTACCGGTGCCTGGAACGGCTACTTCAATATGCCGGGATGGGCCTATGAAGATTTCTTTTACAAAGAGTTCCTTCCCCATATCGAAAAGACCTACCGTGTCCGGAGTGATAAACAACACCGTGCCATCGCGGGTCTCTCCATGGGAGGTGGCGGAGCCACCAGCTACGCGCAACACCACAGCGATATGTACTGCGCCGTATACGCCATGAGTGCCCTGATGGATATCCCCGCTATGGGACAGGCTGCGGGCGACGACCCCGATCCCACCAATAAAATGGCGCTCCTGACCCGGGCTGTACAGGAAAACAGCTGTGTCAGATATGTGCGGGAAGCGGATGAAGCCCGGAAAGCACAGCTACGTACAATACAGTGGTTTGTAGATTGCGGCGACGATGATTTCCTGCTCGACTGCAACCTCGAATTTTACCAGGCAATGCGCGATGCGCAGATCCCCTGTCAGCTCCGCGTACGCGACGGCGGACATACGAATGAGTACTGGCACTCGGCGCTCTATACGTGCCTGCCTTTCGTAAGCCGTAATTTCGGGAAATAAATGGATCCGTGACAGGGGATCTCAGGTGCACATCGTAATGGACTTCGCCGGCCATTGGTTCCCTGCGTCGTACATCTTTACGTTTTCCCGGGTTTCATCTGAATGAAATGTATTTCAAAACCATATATATAAATTACAAACAGAAACAGTATGAAGAAGTTTTTTTAGTATCAGCCTTGTGGCTGACGTGCGCTGTCGCATCTGCCCAGCAGGCACTTTGGGGAGGTAGTCCGGTGGTCTCTCCCGAAATCCATGACAACCATACAGTCACCTTTCGCCTGAAAGCGCCCAATGCCCGGAGTGTACAGGTGACGGGTGACTTCCTGCCTACACAGAAGATCGAGACACCGTTCGGTGAGTTCGACGGGCCCGGTGTGGCCGATCTGGTACAGAAAGACGGTGTCTGGGAATTTACTACCCCCCATCCGTTGGAGCCGGAGCTTTACAGCTATACCTTTCTGGTAGACGGATTGAAGATCAACGATCCGGGCAATGTATACATGATCCGCGACGTAGCCAGTGTGACGAATGTATTTCTGATCGGTGGCGGACGCGCCGATCTGTACAAAGTGAATAAAGTGCCTCACGGAACACTTGCCAAAGTATGGTACAACAGTCCTGCCTTAGGTATGGACCGCCGTCTGACCGTATATACCCCTGCCGGGTATGAGTCGGGCGATACACGTTATCCCGTATTCTACCTGCTGCACGGTATGGGTGGCGACGAGAACGCGTGGAGCGAACTGGGACGTACTGCTCAGATCCTGGATAATCTGATCGCGCAAGGTAAGGACAGACCCATGATCGTGGTGATGACCAATGGCAACGCGGCGCTGGAAGCGGCCCCGGGGGAGTCTTCCCTGGGCTACGCGCCGCCCAACATGCAATTGCCCAAAACCATGGAAGGCAGCTTCGAAACCGCCTTTCCCGAAATCGTGAGTTTCATCGATACTACCTATCGCACGATACCCGACAAGCAGAGCCGCGCCATCGCCGGATTGTCTATGGGGGGCTTCCACTCCATGCACATCTCCAAGGAATATCCCGATATGTTTGGCTATGTCGGTCTGTTCTCAGCCGCTATCATGCCCGATCCGAACACCACCTCTCCGGTCTACCAGGACATCGAACGTAAACTGAAGGTACAGTTCGATCAGAAACCGGCCCTCTACTGGATTGCTATCGGCAAAACAGATTTCCTGTATCAGGCGAACACAGATTACCGCAAGTTGCTGGATGAGAAAGGTTATCCGTACGAATACTACGAAACCGATGAAGGACATATCTGGAAAAACTGGCGTATCTATCTCATGGAGTTCGCGCCGAAGCTGTTTTAAGAAGCTGTCCGGATCTTACCCGTGAGGAATTAAAACCGTTTCCGGGAGCTTGTGTACAGGTTCAAAGCGATCCCTGGGGGTGTCGTAAAGTGCAGTACAAGCTCCGGGTCCTTTTTTCATAAAACTGATATAGAATGAAGAAACAACTATTTTCAATCACATGCGTGGCCGCTGCGCTATATGCCTGTAGTCCCGGCGTGCCGCAACTCGGAAAATCGTCTTTAGACGATGTCATTGGCGCTATGACCCTGGAAGAAAAGGCGCACCTGGTAATCGGAATGGGTATGGCCGGCTTTTCCGGCGACAGTGCCGTCGTAGGCGAAACCCGGAACCTGGTGCCGGGAGCCGCCGGAACCACCTATCCCATCGAACGGTTGGGTATCCCTTCGGTGGTGCTGGCCGACGGGCCTGCCGGACTGCGTATCAACTCTACCCGCGAAGGCGATCCCGCTACCTACTATTGCACCCATTTTCCCATCGGTACGTTACTCGCCTCTACCTGGGATCAGGAGCTGGTAGAAGAGGTGGGCAAAGCCATCGGTAACGAAGTGCTGGAGTATGGCGCGGATGTGCTGCTGGCTCCGGCGTTGAATATCCACCGCAATCCGCTGTGCGGACGCAACTTTGAGTACTATTCCGAAGATCCGGTCGTCAGCGGGAAGATTGCCGTCGCCTATGTGCGCGGGGTGCAGAGCAATGGCGTAGGTACCTCCGTCAAGCACTATGCGGTGAACAACCAGGAGAGCAACCGTATGGCTACGGATGCGCGGGTCTCTCCCCGCGCGTTGCGTGAGATCTATCTGAAAGGGTTCGAGATCGCGGTGAAAGAGTCTGACCCCTGGACGGTGATGTCTTCTTACAACTACCTCAACGGTGTCTATACTTCTGAGAGTAAGGAGTTACAGACCACCCTCCTGCGCGACGAATGGGGATTCAGCGGGATGGTGATGACCGACTGGTTCGGTGGAAAAGACGCTGTGGCTCAGATGGAAGCAGGCAACGATATGTTGCAACCCGGGATGGATAAGCAATACGAAGCGATCTTACAGGGTGTGAAAGAGGGCCGGCTGGACGAAGCCGTACTCGACCGCAACGTCAAGCGTATTCTCGAGATGATCTTGCTGACACCGCGCTTCAAGGGATATCCGTTCTCCAACCAGCCTGATCTGGAAGCACACGCTGCTGTGACCCGGCAATCGGCCACCGAAGGCATGGTATTGCTGAAAAACGACGGACAGACACTCCCCTTCGAGGCGGGCATTAAAAAGATAGCGCTGTTTGGCTGTACATCGTATGATTTCATCGCGGGCGGTACAGGCTCAGGCAATGTGAACCGGGCGTATACCGTATCTCTGGAAGATGGTCTGAAAAACGCCGGGTATCAGCTGAGTGATACATTGAAAAATGCCTACGAGCAGCATATTGCCGCGGAGAACCAACGGAACAGACCCGACGACAGCAACCCGATGCTGGCCTTCCTGCCGATGCCGCGCCCGACCGAACTGCTTCCCTCTGCCGAACTGTTGCGGGAGCAGGTGGCCGGTTCGGATATCGCTCTGATCACACTGGGACGCACCTCCGGCGAATTCTTAGACCGTACGCTCCCGGATTTCAATCTGACCCAGGAAGAGCAGGCCCTGTTGCAGCGTGTCTCCCATGCTTTCCACGCGGCCGGAAAGAAAGTGGTGGTGGTACTCAACATCGGAGGTGTTATCGAAACCGCCTCCTGGAAAGACCTGCCCGATGCCATCCTGTGTGCCTGGCAGGCCGGACAGGAGGGAGGCAACAGCGTGGCCGATGTGCTGAGCGGAAAATCTTCTCCGTCGGGCAAGCTGACCATGACTTTCCCGGTGAAGTATGCCGATGACGCTTCATCAGCCAATTTCCCGACAGACGGTGCCATGAGCAGCATGGACTTTTCGGACCACGGAGAAAAGAAAACGGAAGTGAAAGATTGGGATTATACCGAATATGAAGAGGATATTTATGTGGGGTATCGCTACTTCGACAGTTTCGGCAAGTCCGTTTCTTATCCGTTTGGCTACGGTCTGTCCTATACCACCTTTGCCTATACTCATCCGACGATCAGCCACGACGACGGTATCTACACCGTGACTATAGACGTGAAAAATACCGGGCAGAGAGCAGGGAAAGAGGTGGTTCAGCTGTATGTAGCTGCTCCGGATGCCGCTCAGGCCAACAAACCGGAGAAGGAGCTTAAGGCTTTTGCCAAAACGAAAGAGCTGAATCCGGGCGAGACCGCCACGGTAGCGCTCACTGTGAAAGCCGCCGACCTGGCTTCTTACGACGAGGACTCCTCCTCCTGGGTGGTAGCTGGCGGCAATTACACCTTTATGATAGGAGCTTCTTCCCGCGATATCAGGGCTACGCAAGTAGCGGATGTGCCCGCTTTTTCAGAGAAAACCCATGACATCCTGAAACTCCGGACAGAGATCCGGCGGTTGAAGAGATAAGTCGTAACTTTTAATCCGATATCATGAAACGAATGTTACTTTCATTCCTGGCAGCCGGAACCCTTCTGGCTGCCACGGCGCAAACTACGGTGGCTCCTGCCATCCCGGGAGACGAGAACATCGAACGGCAGATCGAAACCCTGCTCAGCAGGATGGCGCTCGACGAAAAGGTGGGGCAGATGTGCGAACTGGCGATTGATGCCATTCAGAAACGTACCAACCCTTTTGCCGGTATCAATCCGGCCAGTATGCAGGTAGACGACATCCGGGAGATACTCAGGAAGTATGACCTCGAACAGGAATTCGACCTGGGGCAGGAAATGCCTTCGCAGGAGGTGATGATGCAGATCTATATGCGCATCATGGCTGCGGAAAACGCCAGAGGATTTGAACTGGACGAAGAGAAGCTGGACCAGGTGATCGGTACCTACAAGGTAGGCTCTATCCTGAACGTACCCAACGGTGTGGCACAGACACCCGCCAGGTGGCAGGAGATCATCAGACGCATCCAGGAGAAATCCATGCAGGAGATCGGTATCCCCTGTATCTACGGGATAGATCACGTACACGGGACCAATTATACACTCGGAGGTACCCTCTTTCCTCAGGGCATTAATATGGCCGCGACCTTCAACCGCGCGCTCACCCGCGAAACATCCCGGATTGCCGCTTACGAGACCAAAGCCGCCAGTATCCCGTGGACTTACGCGCCTGTCACCGACCTGGGCCGGGACCCGCGCTGGCCCCGTCTGTGGGAAAGCTATGGAGAAGATGCCTATCTGAATGCCGAAATGGGCCGCGAGTCGGTACTGGGTTTCCAGGGCAGCGATCCCAATCACATCGGAGCAGACTACATCGCTGCCTGCGTCAAGCACTACATGGGATATGGAGTGCCGGTCTCCGGCAAAGACCGTACCCCCTCTTCCATTACCGTGCAGGATATGCGTGAGAAGCATTTTGCTCCTTATCTGGAAATGATCCGCAACGGCGCGCTTTCCCTCATGGTAAACTCCGCGATGAACAACGGCCTGCCTTTCCATGCCAATTACGAGTTGCTGACTACCTGGCTCAAAGAGGATCTCAACTGGGACGGCATGATCGTGACCGACTGGTCGGACATCAACAACCTCTATACCCGGGATCGCGTAGCCAAAGATAAAAAAGAGGCCATTAAAATGGCGATCAATGCCGGTATCGATATGGCTATGGAGCCCTACGACCTGAGTTTCTGTACCTTACTCAAAGAACTGGTACAGGAGGACGAAGTACCTATGAGCCGTATCGACGATGCCGTACGGCGCGTGCTGCGACTGAAATTCCGCCTCAACCTGTTCGAAAAACCCTGGTACGACTGGAAAGATTTCCCGCTGTACGGAGGCCCGGAACATGCCGCTGTGGCTCTGAAAGCTGCCGAAGAATCCATGGTGCTATTGAAGAATACAGACCACATCCTGCCGCTGGCCACAGGAAAGAAACTCCTGATCACAGGACCCAATGCCCACTCCATGCGTACACTCAACGGCGGATGGTCCTACTCCTGGCAGGGAGATAAGGCCGATGAATGTGCCGCGGATCACAACACCATTCTCGAAGCATTCACCAGCAAGTTCGGCGCGGAACAGATCATCTACGAAGCCGGTGTTACCTACAAACAGGGTGGCAGCTGGTGGGAAGAGAATGATCCGGAGATCGACAAGGCCGTGGCTGCCGCCGCGGGCGCGGATTACATCATCGCCTGTATCGGAGAGAACTCGTATTGTGAAACACCGGGCAACCTGACCAATCTCTTTCTGTCCGGAAACCAGCTCGACTTAGTGAAGGCACTTGCCGCCACGGGCAAACCCATCATCCTGATCCTCAACGAAGGGCGTCCGCGGCTGATCGCCGATATTGAACCCCTCGCTTCGGCAGTGGTACATATCATGCTGCCGGGCAATTACGGGGGCGACGCGCTGTCCAACCTGGTGGCCGGTGATGCCAATTTCAGCGGTAAGATGCCCTATACCTATCCGAAAGAGATCAATTCGCTGGTTACCTATGATCACAAACCGAGTGAGCACATCGGCCGGCAGATGGAAGGAGCCTACAACTACGATGCTGTAGTGAATGTGCAGTGGGCGTTTGGCTATGGTCAGAGCTACACCACCTTTGCCTACAGCAATCTCCGGGTAGATAAGACCCGCTTCACGGCGGATGATGTACTGACCTTTGCGGTAGATGTGAAGAATACCGGTCAACGCGCGGGCAAAGAAAGTGTGTTGCTGTTCAGCAGTGACCTGGTCGCTTCCCTGACTCCCGATGTACGCCGTCTGCGTGCCTTTGAAAAAGTGGAACTGGCACCGGGCGAGACCACAACCGTTACCTTGGAGCTGAAAGGCTCAGACCTTGCTTTTGTAGGTTACGATGGCAAATGGATCTTAGAAGAAGGCGATTTCCGCCTACAGACAGGAGACCAGGTCGTAACTATCCTCTGCTCGGAGACAAAGAAATGGGAAACGCCTAATAAATAGGTGAGTTCACTGGCTGGAGAAGACAAGACTTCTTTTTCTACCGATCGGCCGGCCGCTTTCCGGACGTAAGGAAGCGATCCGGAAAGTCGGGCCTACACCAAATACCCTTTTGCTACAGGACACGGGAGCAAAAGGGGATTTCTCATTATAAAAATGTTAAAGATCAGAATAACTGTACGTCCTCAGAACTCCTGACTGATCCGGCAGGAACGTTCCTGATTGCATGTAATGGCCTGAAGTATACAACCACTTTGTGTCAGAATTGTGTCATCGGCGTACCTGATGCTTTGCTGGACCTGTATCGCGGCGACGCGCGTCGTGGGTCTCTACAGGAAACTCTTATCAATCGATAAGGTATTTGCCTTTCCAATCGTAATTAGCCTTGCTAACCGTTGGATCGTAAATTTGTAAATCGTAAATCCCTTTTCGTCTCTACATACAACTGTTATCCACGGATAAGAGAGTTCAAAATATATTCCGGCAGAAATCAAACCAAACGTGTTGACCCGTTTACGTTTGTCAGGGAATACTCCTTTCGTTGACTTCCTATCGGATAGCCTGTCTCCTTGTTTTCCGGTGTCCCGTAGCACGGTTCAGGCCCTTGTGCGATAAAGTCATTTTTGCCCTGCCCGAGAACTCCTGCCTTCTTTTTTTGTTAATACACCTTTTCGTGAAACCTCCAAATTTTAAATTATGTTATAAAACATCTATTTCTGTCCGGAAAATTTGCGGAGACGGCAAAAGTGCGTATATTTGCACGTGTGTTTTTCATAGTATTAGATTTAAGGTTAACAAAGGTTGGAGTCAGGCGTGACTCCTTTTTTATGCCCATACCCTACGAATGTCTCCCTTTTTCCTTACCTTTGCTTGATCAAAGAACGGTGTTATCTACAGTTTTCCATTTAGATTACTAAATTTATTCTCCACCCGGGAACAGGGTAAGAAGCAGCAAGGCCAGGGTCTGACCGTGTCGGATCATCGGAATGTAATTTAAATCGTAAATCGTAAATCCGTAAATCGTAAATCAGATTATGGTTGTATGTATTGCCGAAAAGCCCTCAGTGGCACGTGATATTACCGAAATACTCGGTGCCCGTACCAGAAAAGAAGGATATATCGAAGGGAACGGATACCAGGTTACCTGGACATTCGGTCACCTCTGTACCCTGAAAGAACCTGCCGAATATACGCCCGCCTGGAAGGCGTGGAGCCTGAGCAGCCTGCCCATGATACCTCCCCGTTTCGGGATCAAGGTGATTGACAATCCTACTTACGAAAAACAGTTCCGCATCGTCGAAAAGCTCATGCAGGAGGCTGAGATGATCGTCAACTGCGGCGATGCCGGCCAGGAGGGAGAGCTGATCCAGCGGTGGGTGATGCAGAAAGCCGGTGCCCGTTGCCCGGTGAAACGGTTGTGGATCTCTTCGCTGACCGAAGAGGCCATTAAAGAGGGATTTGCCAACCTGAAAGACCAGTCCGACTTCCAGTCGCTCTACGAAGCCGGGCTCTCCCGTGCCATCGGCGACTGGCTGTTGGGGATGAACGCCACCCGCCTCTATACACAGAAATACGGTCAGGGGCGGCAGGTGCTCTCCATCGGTCGGGTGCAGACCCCTACGCTGGCACTGATCGTCAATCGCCAGCTCGAAATACAGAACTTTACCCCCGAACCCTACTGGGAACTGAAAACCGTGTACCGGGAAACCACCTTTGCTGCTACCAAAGGACGCTTTATGACGAAGGAAGAAGGGGAGGAGTTCCTGGAGAAGGTGAAGCAGAGCGACTTCACCGTTACCGATGTCTCTACCAAAAAAGGAGTAGAGTATGCTCCGCGCCTGTTCGATCTCACCGCTCTGCAGGTAGAATGTAACAAGAAATTCGGCTATTCTGCCGATGATACCCTGAAACTGATCCAGTCGCTCTACGAGAAAAAGGTAGTCACCTATCCCCGTGTAGATACGACCTTCCTGAGCGACGATATGTATCCCAAATGTCCCCGGATTCTGGAAGGGCTCCGGGACTATGCCGTGCTTACCACACCGCTCTCCGGAAAGAAGCTCTCCAAAACCAAAAAGGTATTCGACAACTCCAAAGTGACCGATCACCACGCCATCATCCCTACAGGAGTTTACGCGCAGAACCTGAGCGATATGGAACGCCGGGTCTACGACCGGGTGGCGCGCCGGTTCATCGCCGTATTCTATCCGGGGTGTAAGATCGCTACCACCACCGTGCTCGGAGAGGTAGAGAAGGTCGGCTTCAAAGTGACCGGTAAGCAGATACTCGATCCGGGATGGCGCATAGTCTTTGCCAAAGAGCAGACCGAAGAGAAAGAGGGCGACGAAGAAAAGGTACTCCCCGCTTTCGTGGTGGGAGAGAGCGGCCCTCACGTGCCCGATCTGGCGGAGAAATGGACACAACCTCCCAAACTCTATACCGAAGCTACCCTGTTGCGGGCTATGGAGACCGCCGGGAAGCTGGTGGAGAACGACGAGCTGCGGGATGCCCTTAAAGAGAACGGCATCGGACGACCGTCTACCCGCGCGGCCATCATTGAAACCCTGTTCAAGCGCAACTACATTCGCAAAGAGAAGAAAAACTTAGTGGCCACTCCCACCGGGGTGGAACTGGTGCAGATCATTCACGAAGGCTTGCTCAAGTCGGCCGAACTCACCGGCATGTGGGAGAAGAAATTGCGGGAGATCGAACGCCGTACCTACGATGCCCACCGGTTTCTCGAAGAACTCAAACAGCTGGTCAGTGAGATCGTAGGGAATGTCTTGTCCGACAACAGCAACCGACGCATCACCCTGCAACCGGCCGGACCGGTGAAAGAAGCCCCCCCGGAAAAAGAGAAGAAGCCCGCGAAAAAACGGGAACGCAAGCCTGCGGAGAAAAAGGCCACCGCGGCAAAAAGCAAAGCCCCCGCGCGGGAAGTGACAACCTCTGTTCCGGACACACCCGGAACTGTTGCCGAAGGAATGCCTTGTCCGCTCTGTGGCAAAGGCACCGTTCTCCGGGGAAAATCGGCTTACGGCTGTTCGGCCTGGCGCGAAGGATGTACCTACCGTCATCCTTTGGAATAAAGCGTATGTGATAGCCGTCCGGAGGACTGTCCGGAAGGATAGCAATGTATGTTTCACAGGAGAAAACCGGAACTTTTTCTACCTGCCAGGGGTAACTGATGCCGGAAAGCACAGAATAATCTTCCTTTCTTTACAAAAAAGTACTTTTATCTCTCACCATCTCTCATCTTTGTTGTTAAGTATTTGATATATAGGTTTATGAAAAGGTGATAGATGAAAATTATTTACGGATTTATCTCTCACCCATCTCTCATCTCTCACTCTTTGGGTAAGGTCTTGATATGGAGAGAACTAATAAAATTATGTTTGCTTGTACGCTTTTTGGAGGGGGTGATGTTGCGTAAAATGAGGCATATAATTTTAGCGTGTATGTATAGGGCTACAGACGGTCTGTTACAAGGGTTCCACTGTATTTCTTATGGGAAGTCTATGTTCGGACAGGGAAAACTGATTGATCCCACGTGCTGGGACAAATCATCCCGCGCCGCGAAACGAATTGTCCCAGCCCGTGAAATGAATTGTCCCAGCACGTGGGACCATATACCCTCCATGAACCAAACACGCCTCAGGCACTACCTATACACCCGTATATCAGGGAAAGGAGAGTCAAGGCCTATGTGTGGGCAATCCGCTTTTCAGCCGTTGCCAATGTTCGTACAAGAAGAACACTGGTATTTTCCTGTCTTCTTACATACACCTTTGAAAGGGAGGAGACGCGGAAACAGCATGCAGGCTACTTATTAATAACTACGGTAAATAAAAAAAGAAAAATGGATCCGTGCATTTTTTTATCTCTCACCTTTATTTAGTTAGCTTATAATTAGCTTTTTATCTGAGACAGGTGCGGGGAAAATGAAAAACTGGTGAGAGATAGATGGTAAATTATTTCATCTATCACCCGTTTATGTATCTCTTTTTCAACAGATTACATTAAAGGGTGAGAGATGGTGAGAGATAAAACCTGTTTTTCTCAGAGAGAGTAAAAACAAGTATCGTTTCCCATCTTTATATTTTAAAGAGCATCCCTCCGATATGGTCTGCACGCGCTCCGGTGACCGAAGATAGACAACTGGGTTCGTCGTACATATAGAGTGTACCCAGGAACGCGAAGATCAATGCTTCTTTGTATTCGATGATCTGTCGGTCCGGGATCACCATTTCGCATCCGCACAGGGCCTGCATCCGTTCGATCAGGAACGTGTTGAATGCCCCGCCACCGGTCACTAAGATGGTTCCTCCCTGTGTCACGCGCGCCAGTTGACAGGCGGCGTGTTCATAAAAGGTACGTAACCGGTCTTCCAGCGGAAGGCCGTATGAATTTATCAGGGGAAATACCTCTTGCTCTACCCATTCCCGTCCCAGCGACTTCGGACCACTGAGGTGATAGAATTCCAGGTTGTTCAGAGCCTCCAGCAAGGGTTCGTGTATCTTTCCCTGCCGGGCCGTTTCCCCGTCCCGGTCAAACTCCATCCCTACCTGCCGGCAGTAGTGATTGATCACGTAATTCACCGGACTGATGTCGAAAGCTACGCGCTTGCCTGCCTGTTCGTAAGAGATATTGGAAAACCCGCCGATGTTGAGGTAGTAGTTATAGTCCGAAAAGAGCAGGCGATCCCCGATCGGTACTAAGGGTGCACCCTGTCCGCCCAGCATGATATCGAGGCGGCGGAAATCCGACACGGTAGGTATACCTGTCTCCGCGGCGATGGCTGCTCCGTCGCCAATCTGGTACATGATCCGTTTCCGTGGCTCGTGGAAGATGGTATGTCCGTGCGACGCGATGAGATCCGGCCGCACTCCGTAGGTCTTCATAAATTCGTTCACCCGCTCACCTAAGTATTTGCCATAGGCACTGTGAAAGGTGATAAACTCCAGGGCGCTCATCTCCTGCGCCTGAAAGCCCAGTTTCTGTTTCAGCTCTTCGGGATAGGTATATCCCTGCGCACCATCGATCCGGAAAGTCCATCCTTTCGCCGAACGGGCGAAGGTGCAGCAACAAATGTCAAGTCCGTCGAGTGAAGTACCCGACATCAAGCCGATGGCCTGGAAATTCTTGTTTTCCATGAAAAAGAAAAAATGTATTTATTTACGATTGGACGATTTACGATGTACGATTGGAAATGCGTGAAAGTTTTAAGTTCTAAGTTATAAGTTATAAGTTTTAAGTTCTAAGTTTTAGTTTATGAATTCTTTGTATCTTACTTTTGCATCATACTTACAAATTAAAACTTACAACTCATAACTTAATTGTATCTTCCTTCCGCATTATACTCAAAACTCACAACTTAGAACTTATAACTTAATTGTATCTTACTTCCACATAATACTCAAAACTTATAACTCACAACTTATAACTCACAACTTAAAACTTATAACTCAAAACTTATAACTTAAAACTTAAAACTCAGAACTTTTACGTCTTTTAAATCGTACATCGTAAATCATTATCCTGTTGTTTCATCATACGCCAGGTGGAATGCCGTCACCGCTTCTATTCCCTTCCGAAACATATCCAGCGGGAAATTCTCATTCGGCGAGTGGATCGCGTCCGACTCCAGTCCGAAGCCCATCAATACCGTTTTGATGCCCAATACCTGTTCGAATGTAGAGATAATGGGTATGCTTCCTCCCCGCCGTACCGCCAGCGGTTTCTGTCCGAAAGCGATCTCAAATCCCTGTTCCGCGGCGCGGTAGGCCGGCAGGGTGATGGGGCATACATACCCTTGTCCACCGTGCATCGGGGCCACCTTTACCGTCACCGTGTCCGGTGCGATCTGTTGGATGTATTCCGCGAAGAGGCGGGAGATCTTTTCGTGGTCCTGATGCGGTACCAGCCGGCACGACACCTTGGCATATGCTTTGGAAGGAAGCACCGTCTTTGAGCCTTCACCCGTATATCCGCCCCAGATGCCACAAATATCGAAAGACGGGCGGCAACTGTTGCGCTCCAGCGTACTGTATCCCTTTTCGCCTGCCAGTTCACGTACACCAATGGCCGTTTTGTACGCTGCCTCGTCGAACGGTATGCGCGCGATCATCTCTCGTTCTTCCGGCGATACCTCTTCTACATCCTCATAGAATCCCGGTATGCAGATCCGTCCGTCCGCGTCCTTCACCCGGCTCAGCAGTTCGCAGAGTACGTTGATCGGATTGGCCACCGCTCCTCCGAAATGTCCCGAGTGCAGATCCCGGTTAGGACCCGTCACCTCTATCTCCCAGTAGGCCAGTCCGCGCAGTCCGGTAGTCAGCGACGGCAGGTCCGCTCCCAGCATGCTGGTATCGGAAACTAAGATTACATCCGCCTGCAACATCTCCTTGTGCTTCCGGCAAAACTCCTCCAGACTGGGCGATCCGATCTCCTCTTCCCCTTCGATCAGGAATTTCACGTTATGACGCAGCATCCCGTGTCTGACCAGATACTCAAAGGCTTTCACCTGGATAAACGCCTGTCCTTTGTCGTCGTCCGCTCCGCGTGCCCAGATCCGTCCTTCCCGGATCTCCGGTTCGAACGGCTCGCTCTTCCACAATGCCAGCGGCTCCGCCGGCATCACGTCGTAGTGCGCGTAGATCAACACCGTGGGGGCTTCGGGGTCGGTGATCTTCTGCCCGAAAACCACCGGATTGCCTGCCGAAGGCATCACTAAGGCTTCGTCCGCCCCCGCTTCCAGCAGGAGTTGCGCCCAGCGATGCGCGCAGGCCGACATATCGTCGCGGTGTTCCGGTTGGGCACTGATACTTGGGATACGGATCAGGCTGAAAAGCTCTTCCATCATGCGGGGCTCCTGCTCCGCGATATAACTCTGAATAGGATTCATAAAAATAAAAATATTTACGATTGGACGATTTACTATTTACGATTTGAAAAACAGAGAAATTTACGACGGGACGATTTACGAACCAACGGTCAGCAAAGCGAATTACGATTGGAATTACAAGTTGTCATATATATATGTAGAGACGCACGGCGTGCGTCTCCGTGGTACATGTCCAATACAGATATACATAGCCTTGTCATTACAACATATATTTCCGATCATAACATTTGTGACATCAGACGCACGCCGTGCGTCTCTACAGGTGGATGCTACCCTCAGGCTATTTGTCTTTTCAATCGTAAATCGTAAATCGTCAAATCGTAAATCATATCTGTGTTGTCCTGTCGATCAGGTAATAATCCAACAGGGTCAGCGCGGCCATTGCCTCTACAATGGGTACCGCGCGGGGCAATACACAGGGGTCGTGGCGGCCGCGGGCTTTCACGGTGGTCTCCATTCCCTGGCTATCTACCGTGGGTTGTTCCATCAGCAGGGTGGCTATGGGCTTGAACCCTACCCGGAAATATATATCCTCTCCGTTGCTGATACCACCCTGTATCCCACCTGAGTGGTTGGTGCGGGTCATGATCCGGCCGTTGCGGTTGCAGAAAATATCGTTCTGTTCCGAGCCTTTGCGTTCCAATCCCTGGAACCCGTCGCCATACTCAAACGCTTTGGCAGCGTTGATGCTGAGCATCGCCTGTCCGAGAGCCGCGTGCAGCTTGCCGAAAGCCGGTTCGCCCAGTCCGATGGGGCATCCCCGGATCACGCAGGTGATCACCCCTCCGATAGTATCGCCCGCCTCTTTCACCTTCAGGATATACGCCTCCATCTCCCGGGTCTTCTCCGGATCGGGGCAGCGTACCGGGTTGCTCTCTATGGTGGAAAGATCATAGTCGGTATACTCCTTTTCTAAACGGATGGGGCCTACCTGTGATGTATACGCAGTGATATGGATCCCCAGTTGGTTCAGGGCCAGTTTGGCCAGGGCCCCTCCCACTACGCGGGAGATCGTCTCGCGGGCCGATGAGCGTCCTCCGCCCCTGTGGTCGCGCAGGCCGTACTTCACCGTATAGGTATAGTCGGCGTGCGACGGGCGGTACACCTCACGCAGGTTGTCGTAGTCGTCCGAGTGCTGGTTCTCGTTCCACACCACAAATCCGATCGGATGTCCGGTACTCTTTCCTTCGAAAATGCCTGAGAGAAACTCTACTTTGTCTCCCTCTTTGCGGGAGGTTGTCAGTGCCGACTGTCCCGGGCGGCGGCGGTCGAGTTCCTGCTGCACGAAATCCGTATCAATACGGATGCCTGCCGGAAAGCCGTCGAGCACACCGCCGATCCCTTTGCCGTGCGATTCACCAAAGGTGGTCAGCCGGACTATATTACCAAATGAGTTGAACATAAGACGCGATCTGTTTATATGTATCTGAATTCGTTTTCTTATCTGAAATGTATCACCGTAATACATGCAAATATAACAAATCTTTCGTCTGTGTCAATGCTCATCCGGCAGAAAACTTTTGTTAAGTGCTATCTATAGGTCTGATCTTAGAGACTGTTTAAGTTTTAAGTTCTAAGTTCTAAGTTTTGAGTATAATGCGGAAGTAAGAAACAAGTAAGTGTTGAGTTGTAAGTTTTAATTTGTGAGTATAATGAAAAAGTAAGATACAAAGAATTCATAAACTAAAACTTAAAACTTATAACTTATAACTTAAAACTTAAAACTCAGAACTTTCAAGTATTTTCAATTGTACGTTGTAAATCAGTACATCATAAATCTCTTTGTTATTTCAAAAAAAAGAAAAATAACCTGAATTACAGATCGACGAAGTCAACCAGTCGGTCAGCGAAGCTAAAACAGGACTACATGAAGAAACGAGCACAATTGGAGCAGACTCTTAAATTTAGGCCACTCTTTATATATTTTTGACCTTTCCGCGTGTTTCTGAAACTCATATCTTTGCAGGCGGTTTGTATATTGACTACATTCTGCGATTGTCTTACTTAAATTGAAAAGATGACATGAACAATAAATGGCTTTTAGGGATTGTCTGTTGTCTCGTTTGTCTGTTTGCCGCTTGTGACGACGACAAGAACGAAACAGATCTCCCGATCAACGGTACCTACTCTTCTTCTTCCCAATACGCCCCCAAAGTACTGGAACTCTATTACAGTGAAGCGCTGTTGGGTGGGAAATATGTCTATCTGTATACGGAGGATGAAAAAACGGCAACTATTACGCTGGTCGATGTGATCCCCGGCGAGAAGGAAACGGTGCTTACCGGTGTGGGGCTGACAGCTCAGAGCGACGGCACGTATGCTTTTTCCGGACAGGATACCGACTCCGGGCGTTCGCTTACGTTCAGCGGTACGGTAGAAGAAAAAAGAATGATATTGAATGTAGAGGTCACTTTGCCGCAGCACGCGTTGCTGGGTACCTGGGACCTGACAAACGATCCGCTTTTACTCAAGTGGGAGTCTTCCGTGGCTTTCCGGGTGAGTATGGGTGGCATCACTGTCAGTATGTATCCGGATTTGTTGGTGCCGATGTTGACCGGGCCGCTGGCCCCGCTGATCAACTCTGCTTTGCAGTGTGTGACTTTCGGAGCAGATGGCAATATCGTAGCTATGTATGCCAAATCCGGCCAGTGGCTTCCTTCTCCGACCAATATGGTCCGTTATTATATGGACGGGGAGTATATCCGTGTATTCCTGGATCTGGAAATGATCCTGGAAATGATCCTGCTGGATACACGCAGTGAGCAGGAGGAAGATAATGCCTCGTGGGACATGATCGTAAGTATACAGAAGCTGTTCACGGAAGGCATTCCGATGAGATACCGTACAGGAGCCAACGGCACAGCGGAGGTCTTTATCGAACAGGATGTTCTTGAACCGTTTATGGACGAGACAATTCTGTCTCTGCTGAGCGGGCTGATCGGTGGCGATAGTGACGAGGACAATATCCTGTTGTCTATGTTGCCGGATATCCTGGAACAGTTGCCTGCCGTATTCAGAGGAACGTCTGTCTTTGAGGCAGGGCTGAATCTGACCCAGGAGTGATGAGATTTGTAGGGGCTGGCAGGGAGCTTTCCGGCAGGGGCTTCTCACTCTGTTTGTAGAACTTTATTTATTTGGAAATAGGGGTATAGTGATATACTCTGTGTTTAATATTAATTAAAATAACGACTTTTATGAAAAAGAATTTGTATCTTTTGATGGCACTCCTGTTTTCGTGCTCTTTGATCTTCAGTTGTAGCGACAGCGATGATGATGGTCCGGACAATCCCGATGGTCCGGATACGGAAGAAGCAATAGGCCCGGATGTAGACGGGACCTACAGCAATGGTAGTACCCTGATACTTACCTATAGCGGTGATGTGTTACTGGGCGAGCAGACTGCGGTTTTTGCGGCTGCTTCGGATAAGGAAACCGCGACTATTACCCTGAATGGTGTATTTCCTGGTGTAACCTCTGTTACACTGGACAATGTGGAACTGGATGCTACGGAGACGAAGTATACATTCGGACCGGCAGAAGCCTCTTCCAACGGTTGGAGTTTTACTTATAGCGGTACGGTAGAAGAAGGTGAAATGACCGTGGCGCTGACCGCTATCCAGATGCCGGCACATGACCTGCTGGGTACATGGAAGCTGGATGAAAATACTCCGTTGTTTATTAACTGGGAGTCGAACGAGTTGATAAATATAACTGTTTCAATATATAATAAGATATCTGCGTCCGTGCTTGCTCAGACGCTGGCAGATGAACTTATTGATATGTTCTCTGATCGGTTAGTGGAGGTACTTTAAGATGTATCTTTCCTGGAAGATGGAAATATTACTGCCACTTATTCAACGGATGCCCAGACCTCTCCGATCAATATGGCACACTACTATGTAGAAAACGGTCAGGTAAATATCCTGCTGAATACCAGCGGTATCCTTGCTGCTGTTATGGGTAATCTGACAGCCGGAGACGGAGGTTTTGACTTCACAGAGATCCTGGCATTGATTGAGCAATTTGCGGATCTGATAAACTACGGTATTCCTTTGACCTATACTACGGAAGGAGAAGTATTGACTCTGACATTGGGACAGGATGTGATTGAACCTCTGATGATTGTGCTTTTGGAGAATGAAACGATTAATGCACTTCTTGCCGGACGCACAATTCCATATACGGTTATGGGGATAGCTGTGGAGGTAGAGATAGATCAAATTCTTCCACAACTTTCTGATGTCCTCGACGCTACCACTGTATTGGAAGCCGGACTTATTATGAATGCAGCTGAATAAAGAGCTTACTTTATTAAAGAGTCTTATAGCACTCAGGCAAACAATTGCATCAGATCACCCTCGTTACGGTAGTATGTAACGAGGGTGATTTTTTATTGCAGGAGTTCTTAATACATTCCCTTTCTTTTTTAGTTTGGTTGAAATCTCTATTTTTATCGTATCTTTGTTCGCTTTCTGATCGATAGTGAGCATCCGTGTTCTACGCTGTGGATGTTTGAATGGCGGAAATTTTATAGGTTTCTATGCAATAATGAACTATACAAATCATTTTATAAGCAAACGTTTTATTTAAACCTGAGAGATGTATGAAAAAGAACCTGTATTTGCTGATGGCACTTCTATGCTCCTGTTCTCTTTTTTCAGTTGTAACGATAAAGATGACGACGATGACGAGGATGACGATGAAGAAGAAGTGATCCAGGTAAACGCTTCTTACGGAGGAGATAGTGGAAATACATTGAAACTGACATACAGTGGCGTAGAGTTGTTGGGAAAAGAAATAAAATTCTATACCTCTACCAAGAAAACTGCTACACTTACACTCAATTACGTGATCCCGGGTGAGGCAACTACCGAATTGACCGGAGTGACCCTGACCACAACTCCGCCAAAGGAGGATGACAATGAGGAGGATGAAGAGTATGCATCCGAACACGAGTATGAATATTTCTTCCAAGGTACGGAAAAGACCTCTGCCGGTTGGAACATTACTTATACCGGCCATGTGTTTGCTGACGGCGATACCCGGGAGCTGATTTTTGATGTAGAGGTCACTATGCAGGAAAATATATTGCAGGGAACATGGATATTGAGTGAGAAAGATCCTTTGTTTTTCGACTGGCAATCCGACGGAGAAACTATAATTGCTGAGGTGGAATATGCCTCCATGCCTGGGAGTGGTATGTCACAAACAACGGAAACCTTTAGCAGCCTTCTGGCCCAGATGGGTTCACAAGCGTTGTTGGCCTCCCGTGTACTCCGTGAAGTGACTTTCCATACCGACGGAAATATTACGGCTACCTATACAAAAGCAGGTAGTACTACTGAGTTGGATTCTCCGTTGAATCTGGTACATTATTATCTGCCCAATAGTAGCAACGATAATAAGATCGCGATCTTATTGAATGTAGATGCCATTGCCGCGCTGGTCATGAGCCATTCTTCTACCCGTTTGTCTGTACAGGATATACTTGCTCTGATTGGGTCGTTCCAATCGTTGTTGCAGGATGGGATACCTTTGGAATGTGAATTTGTGGGAGACGATCTGCAACTGTATATCGGCCAGGATGTAGCGGAGAGTATACTTACCGATCCGGATATGGTTTCTCTGCTGGATGAAAAGAAGTTTGAACTGGACGTTATGGGCAATGTGGTGAATGTGACTGTATATGGCAATGAGTTGCCTGCGTTGTTTGAAGAAACCACGGTGTTTAAACTGGGACTTTCTATGGTACAGCAATAAAATAAGAATTATATAGAGAAGAAGCGGGGTTGTTCATTGTCCAAGGAACAATCCCGCTTGCTTGTAAAACTATATTCTCCTGTGTCGGAATTCCATATACTTTAAGAGGCCCATTTGCTTTTTGGGTTTCCTGGGCAATACACACCTCTGTTCTGGCTGTGTCTATAGATAGCAGCCTGCCGTTGAGAGGTGGAATTTTTGATATTCCGCGGAGAGAAACATTCCGTATACCTTTCCATTACATTTAAGAACCTTGCGCCCGGAGCATTTCCCCTATCTTTACCAGCGTAATCGAACGAAGAAGCATTCCCCTTGTTTCGGTTCTGTACATAAGGCTCCAACATATAAAGATAGATTTAGGTTCTTTTCACTTAAGGTTAATAGATTAGGTTTTGTCGGTCCGGGCTTTCGGGAGGAAAGTCCGGACCTTTGTTAGGTATATACATCTTATCTTCAGGCAGGAAAGAAATAAAAGGAGAAAAAGTATTTTAGAAACTGTAGCCTACCCTATGGTGAAATAAATGTATGATACCTATAACAAGGAGTTATATAAAAAATGGTAGGTTTTATATAAAATTAGTATATATATATACAGCGGTGTTTGATAAATAGGTATTTGGGAAATTGTTGACGGAACAAGGGGTACTTGTTACCTGCTTAAATCTGTGTAAAAAAGATGCTTATCAGGGAGAAAAAGCTGGATTTTGTAAGTATAAAGAGATATATCCCTATCTTTGTACCTCATAAAAGTAACAGTATGACACAAACTGAAAAACAGATCCTTGCTTTGGTAAAGAGAGAAGTAGTACCTGCTATCGGTTGTACCGAACCCATTGCCGTGGCCCTTTGTGTAGCCAGAGCTACCGAACTACTGGGTAGAGTGCCCGAAAGAATAGAGGTAAAACTCAGTGCCAATGTCCTGAAGAATGCGATGGGAGTGGGAATTCCCGGAACGGAAATGGTCGGACTACCGATTGCCATCGCGTTAGGGGCATTGATCGGAAAATCTGAGTATGGACTGGAGGTATTAAAAGAGTGTCAGCCTGTTTCCGTAGAAGCCGGTAAACGCTATATCGAAGAGCGAAGAGTCGAAATCTCTCTGAAAAAAGATTGCTTCTCAAAACTCTATATCGAAGCGGAGGTCGTAGCAGGGAACGCAACGGCTCAGGCGGTTATTGCGGGAGGCCATACCGAATTTGTCCGGTTATGCAAAGACGGTCAGATCCTGCTGAACCGAGAGTTGGCTGCCTGTATCGCTACGAAAGAAGAGACTATTGAACTTACCTTGCGAAAAGTATATGAATTTGCTACTACCGTATCTTTGGAAGATATACGGTTCATCGGCGAATCGGCCAGGCTCAATAAAGAGGCCGCCGAGTACTCTTTCCGGAAGGAATACGGACATTGTCTGGGACGTATCCTAAACAGATCTTCCCGTCGGCATCTGATGGGGGAGGGGCCTTTATCACGTATCCTTGCCTATACCTCCGCGGCGTGTGATGCCCGTATGGCAGGTGCCATGATACCTGTCATGAGCAATTCGGGAAGTGGTAACCAGGGGATCGCCGCCACATTGCCGGTGGTGATCTATGCCGAGGAAAACCGTTGCGACGAAGAGCAACTGCTACGCGCGTTGATGCTCAGCCACCTGACCGTGATCTACATCAAACAGAGCCTTGGCAGGCTCTCCGCCCTCTGTGGCTGTGTGGTGGCCGCTACCGGATCGGCTTGCGGCATTACGCTGCTCATGGGCGGTGAATACGAAGAGGTGACCTATGCCGTACAGAACATGATTGCCAACCTCACCGGTATGATCTGTGACGGAGCCAAACCCAGCTGCTCGCTGAAAGTGACTACCGGCGTATCCACCGCTGTCCTGTCTGCTGTGATGGCGATGGAGGGGCGTTGCGTCAGCTGCGTGGAAGGGATCATCGAAGAGGATGTGGATCGCAGCATCCGCAACCTGACCCACATCGGGTCGGAAGCGATGGACGAAACAGACCGGATGGTACTGGAGATGATGACAAACAAAGAGAAGTATGGAATGGCGAGGTGAGAGGGAGAAAGACAAATATCCTAATGCCATATAAGTAACCGAATGTACATATCTGTCGGTAGAGACGCGAAGAGATTTACGATTTAACAATTTACGATGTACGATTGAAATTACACAAAGGATATGTGTGTAAATCCATATGCGAAACATTTTATATGCAAACATACGAGACGCAAAGATATTTACTATCCAATATATGAACAAGGGATAATGGTTTCATGTAGAGACGCACGGCGTGCGTCTCCGCGGTATACGTGTGCAGTACAGGAGGTATGGGTCAGCTTCAGAGGTTTGTACCCTATCCCACTCTGTACCGATATACCGGTTTCAGACAAAAAAATATCGACCTTTTGATATAAACCCGTTGATCTTAGGTAGGTTTTATCACATACTTGCCTGTATGGGAAGTGGATCGCGGAGACGCACGCCGTGCGTCTCTACAGGTGGATGCTATCTGTATTTCAAATCGTATATCGTACATCCGTACATGGTACATCCAGCTGTCTTTCTGTTCCTTTTGTCGATACATGTAAAATGAACCGTGCCCGAAACTATATTGTTATCATACCGGAAATGTGTAGATTTGTATGTATACATAGGATGCTTTTCTGCTGATACCGACATCGGCAGAAAAGCATCCGCCGGATCCGATGGAATCATTTAAAATAAGAAAATATGAAGAAAACAACTATTTTATTTGTCTGCCTGTTGTGGCTTGGTAGCGTAGGGATATACGCCCAGAACGAATATTTCTTTGACAAGACCACCTACCCCTATAGTGTAAAAGGAGATCAGACCTTGTACTTAGATAGATACAGCTCTCCCCTGAGTGTGGCCACGGATCGCACTCCCTGTATCATTTTTATGTTTGGAGGGGCTTTCGCGCGTGGAACCAGGGACATGGACAAATATATTCCCTATTTCGACTATATGGTGAGACAAGGATATACAGTGATCTCCATTGATTATCGTCTCGGCCTGAAAGGAGTGGAACAGGACAAAGAACTGAACGAAGAGGGCTTTGTGCGTCGGTTTATCTATTCGGTGGATATGGCTGTGGAAGACCTGTTCGATGCTACACAGTATGTACTTGACCATGCGGAAGAATGGAACATCGATCCGGAGGCCATCACGATCAACGGTTCCAGTGCCGGAGCGGTGACGGTGCTACAGGCGGAACATGCCATCTGCAACGGTACACACCATGTAGCTACCAAATTGCCTGCCGGTTTCAACTATGTAGGTGTAGTTGCTTTTGCCGGAGCTATTTTTGTTCCGGATGGCCCGCTGACCTGGGCAAAGGCTCCGTGTCCGATCATGATGTTCCACGGAGATGCCGACCTGCAGGTGCCTTACGACAAATTGACCTACGGGAATATGGGATTCTACGGTGCCAAATCTATTTCCGACGGACTGGCAGCCCTCAACTATCCCTATTATTTCTACAAATTCGATGATTACGGACATCAGATCGCCAGCGATCCGATCCGGGAGAATAAGGAAGATGTACTCTGGTTCCTGAATACCATGGTCAAAGAGAAGAAACCTTATATGATATTCCGTGAACAGAAAGAGATCGGACGTCCCGTAGTACCCAATAAGAATTTCGGGATTCCGGATTATGTGAAAGGGAATTTCGGAATATAAAGGGATTTACGATTTACAGATTTACGATTTACGATTGATAATGCCAATATATGAACCATCGTAAATCTGTAAATCGTAAATATCTGTAAATCATTACATCCTTGTCATTTACTCTTATTTTTTCAGGAAACAGGTTTTCAGTACGATACTGCTTCCGTCAATTTTGCAATCCACCTCTTCCGGATCTTCCGTCAGGCGGACGCTTTTCACTTTCGTACCCCGTTTGATCACCATGGAAGAACCTTTGACTTTCAGGTCTTTGATCACCGTTACGCTGTCGCCGTCGGCCAATGGCGCGCCGTTGCTGTCGCGGGCCACTTTTTCCTGTGTTTCCGCTTCGCTGCCTTCCAGCCATTCGTGTCCGCAGTCGGGACAGATATTCAGTGTTCCGTCGAAATACGTATGATCCATCCCGCAGGCCGGACAATTGGAAATATCACTCATCGTTTGTTTGTAGATAAAGGGCAGGAAGTGAAGGGAGAAAACATCGTTCCCTTTACTTCCTGTCGGTTTGTAGAAAAAAAGTAAACTTAAAACTCAAGACTTAAAACTCAGTTTCATATAAATAAGGAACGAGGGTACCTCTGATTGCGGAGATATCCTCGTTCGTTGTATACGGATCTCTGTCCGGATCAATGATCGTGACCGCAACCGCAATCTTTGTCGCCACAGCCCTCTTCGTCGCAATCCGTTTCACAGCTGTCGCAACCGCAACCGCAGCCTCCCTGGCCACTCATCATCTGGATCATGCTTTGTACCTCTTCGCTGGTAGCCGGACGGCTTTCTACCACTTCACCTACAAACGTCAGGTCTTCTCCCGCCAGCGGGTGGTTCATATCCATCACCACTATGTCGTCTTTTACCTCTACCACGGTACCGTTGAGACGGCGTCCTTCCGAGTCCATCAGCGGCACTACGTTGCCCTCGAAGATCTGTGACGTGTCGAAACGACCGTCGACCTCGAAGATATGTTTGGGAAGATCAAGTACATGATCATCGTCATAATCACCGTAAGCCCCGGCCGCGGGAATCGTGAATTCGAACTTATCCCCTTTATTCAGGTCTTTTACCTCCGATTCGAAAGCATCTAAGGTAGTACCCAGGCCGGAGATAAACTGGAACGGGTGTTCCGGAGTCGCTCTTTCCACTAATTCTCTCTCTCCGTCTTCGGTAGTATACAAATCATACGCGACGGTGATGTACTTGTTTTCTGCTGTTTCCATGCTAAGTTCTATATCTGATTAATAAATCCGGGCGTAGAGGCTTTTTTCGTTTTGGCTCCGCCGACCGTGAATTTGCTTTTACTTTTTTGCTACCCGCCAGACCGAAAAGAGAGATGATTACCTTTTAAGTCACCACTCGTATCCGATCCTTCGCCCCGGAGAGCATAAAAAATGTACGATTTACGATGGAATACCCTGTAGCAACGTGCCAGATAATCTAAATCGTACTTCCTCCATCCCTTCGCTGACCGTCCGGTTAGCTACGCCGGTCTTCGATGGACTTTGTCGACCGCTGGTTTGTCCGATCGTCAATCTCCGTAACACCGCACCGTGTAATCTAAATCGTACTTCGTCAATCGTCCAATCGTAAATCTCTTGGCAAATATACGAATAATTTATGGGACAGTCCGGTTTCCTGTTTTTAAATTTCAGTGAATGAACCGATTTGTCCCTCTATATATAACATTTGAAAGAAAAGTTTGTTTGGTAAGCCAGGGAAGGGGGATAAAGTGATAAAATCCCTTTTTATCCCTTACTTTCCTTACGATTATTCATTTTTACCTGATTTTTTTCATCAATTCGTTTGGAGATTATAAAAAAGCCTCTACCTTTGCAGCATCATTGGAACAAGTAAAAAAGTTATGTACAAAAATACATCCGTAAACCTGGCAGTCCTGCAGTTGATTCTCGTCGTGGTGGTCCCATCAAGAGCGTGAGAAAGGTTTATGTATGTATATCCGTACAGATAAAGATAGTAATATGGAGCCTTTCTCACGTTGTGAGAGAGGCTCTTTGATTAAATAAAAGAAACAAGAATGAAACATCAGTTACGCAGCGCGACCAGTACCCAGGGCCGCCGCATGGCAGGAGCCCGCGCTTTATGGGCAGCCAACGGAATGAAAAAGGAGCAGGCGGGTAAGCCCATCATAGCCATTGTCAACTCATTCACGCAGTTTGTGCCGGGACACGTGCACCTGCATGAGGTAGGGCAGATGGTGAAGGCGGAGATCGAAAAGCGGGGATGTTTCGCGGCTGAGTTCAATACCATTGCCATAGACGACGGTATCGCCATGGGGCACGACGGAATGCTCTATTCCCTGCCTTCCCGCGATATTATCGCCGATAGCGTGGAATATATGGTGAATGCGCACAAAGCCGATGCGATGGTTTGTATCAGCAACTGCGACAAGATCACTCCGGGCATGCTGATGGCGGCTATGCGACTGAATATCCCCGCGGTGTTTGTTTCCGGCGGACCGATGGAGGCCGGCGCGTGGAACGGACAACACTTAGATCTGATCGATGCCATGATCAAATCGGCCGATGACAGTGTCAGCGACGAAGAGGTGGCCCAGATAGAGAAGCATGCCTGCCCCACCTGCGGCAGTTGCTCCGGGATGTTTACGGCCAACTCGATGAACTGCCTCAACGAGGCGATCGGACTGGCCTTGCCGGGCAACGGTACCCTTGTAGCTACCCATGTCAACCGTACCCGTCTGTTTGTAGAGGCGGCGAAACTGATCGTGGAAAATGCCTGGAAGTACTACCGCGACGGCGATGAAAGCGTATTGCCCCGCAGCATCGCTACCCGCGCGGCCTTTCTCAATGCCATGACGCTGGATATCGCGATGGGAGGATCTACCAATACAGTGCTGCACTTGCTGGCTGTGGCACAGGAGGCGGAGGTCGACTTTACGATGGACGATATAGATACGCTCTCGCGCCAGACACCTTGTCTGTGCAAAGTGGCACCCAATACACAGAAATACCACATACAGGATGTGAACCGGGCCGGAGGGATCCTGGCGATCCTGGACGAACTGGCGCAGGCCGGACTGATCGATACGTCGGTGGCCCGGGTAGACGGTTCTACGCTGGCGGAGGTATTAGACAGATACGCCATTACCCGCCCGGATGTATGCGAAGAGGCTAAGTTGAAATACAAAAGTGCCCCGGCAGGGCGTTTCAACTTAGTGATGGGTTCCCAGGAGACCTATTATCCCGATCTGGATACCGACCGCGCCGGGGGGTGTATACGCGATGTGGAACACGCGTATAGCAAAGATGGCGGACTGGCCGTACTAAAGGGAAACATCGCGCAGGACGGCTGCGTGGTGAAGACCGCGGGGGTAGACGAGAGTATCTGGAAATTTACCGGCCCTGCTAAGGTCTTTGATTCGCAGGAGGCAGCCTGCGAGGCGATCCTCGCGGGGAAAGTCGTCAGCGGTGATGTCGTGGTGATCATTCACGAAGGACCCAAAGGCGGACCGGGTATGCAGGAAATGCTGTATCCCACCTCTTACATCAAATCACGCCACCTCGGTAAGGAGTGCGCGCTGGTGACCGACGGACGTTTCAGTGGCGGGACCTCTGGTCTGAGCATCGGTCATGTATCGCCCGAAGCGGCTGCCGGTGGGAATATCGGAAAATTGCGCGACGGAGACATGATCGAGATCAACATACCGGAACGAGTCATCCGGGTGCA
>Ga0192240_10135_pt1 | contig 39512 bp, 31 predicted proteins | sample Koala_Koa27_H3_FD_131237 | JGI IMG/M metagenome (GOLD analysis project Ga0192240, IMG submission 131237) | Enriched cells from koala feces incubated with labeled cellulose particles, San Francisco Zoo, California, United States - Koala_Koa2-7_H3 ...
TCATTTAATTTTTTTCTATTATTCCCAAATAATATTAAGCCGCGCAACTCTTTGCGCCACTTAATTGTATAGAAAGACAGAATAAATAACTTTTTAAATTATTGAGAATATGAAAGATAATGGAGATTATATGATAAACAGCGAAGGAAGAGAATCTTCCAACTGGTCCAGTCATCCGGGTTCCGACCGTTTCAGGGAGTATGAATCCAATCTGCGGAATACGGAAGATGTGTACGACTCCTGCGGATGTAATCAACCGATTAGTGAGGCCGACCGGGAAAAAAGGATAGAAGAACTGGACGAGTTGATCCATGACAAACTCGGAAAATATGACGAAGATACAGAGAACGCCACGCATATCAAATCGCATGCGGATCATCACACGATCAAAAACCAGGTGACAGATACTCCTTCTTCGGCAACTCAGGCAAACAATGATGCCACAGCTACCGGAAGTACTATGGGTGCCACCCGCAGTGCGATTGGAGAGCAGCCTGGCAAGACAGGTGACACAAGCAGCAAGCCGGAAGCATCCGACCTGAGTGCCGACACACCGACCGATTGCGACAGCGATATGTCTATCAATGACCTGGCCGCTTACAGTGACGCGAACAACGGATTGTCTGATGATACAGACAACGACGGCGTGATCATTGTAGAACAGGTAGAGATCCGTATAGACGATCCTGAGCAGGACGATACAACAAAATAATCAACCCTCCGGAAGTTTGTCTCCGGATAGCATACAAAGGGTCGGCTGGAACAGAACGGTTTCATGCCGGCTCTTTGTATCATACCCCTATACCCGGATCTGTGGGCAGGCCCACCCGCGTCTCTCCTTCTGTTCCGGATCACGGATACAGATAGCCTTTACAAAGATATTTCGTTACTGTCCGCTACTTTCCGTTCTTCTGTTTCCCGAATACCCAGGCGACCTCTGACCAACCGGCATGAAGAAAGACTACCGTAAAATCTCAAAAAACAATACACAGGAAAAAACATATATTATTTTTACTTATCTTCGCATCAGATATTCCTGCAGAAGGATCTGTTTTCCGGAAGTAGATATACACGTCTGCCCCGACCAGAACCGAACAGAACCACTCTATTTGATTATAGTGCATAGATTCACTGATATAAAACTATATGGTATGAAAAAGTATGGTATAATTGCTTTATTTTCCGCCTCTCTGCTGGCTGTTCCGGTAGGGGCACAAGAGAGTTCTTTTTATCGTGTAGGTGACTACAAGGTATATACCCTGACCGATCGCAGTTCCGACGGCAACGCTTCGGTATTGATCGGGGCCACCCCGGAAATGCTGGCAGAGACCATGCCTGATGGCACCTACCCGACTGCCGTGCATGCCTTTCTGATCAAAGGTCCTGAAGGAAATATTCTTATGGATGCCGGACTGGGCATTCATATCCACGACCAACTGGCTGCTCTGGATGTCGACAACAATGAACCCCTTGTGATCAAACTGACACATATGCACGGAGACCATATCGGAGGCCTCATGAAAGAGGGACAAAAAGTCTTCTCCCAGGCAACCCTCCTGCTTTCGGAAAAGGAGTACAACTACTGGAACAGCAAGGAAGAGATGAATAAACTGCCCGGAGACAAACAGGGCGGATTCCGCATGGCACAGACGGTACTGGAAGCCTATGCTCCGGGGTTGGGTTTTGAGACTCTCTCCCCGCCTGCCCCATTGGATATAGACGGCATCTACGCCCTGGAAGCCTTTGGACATACTCCGGGACACACGGCCTACCTGTTGGTATCGAAAGGAGAAAAATTACTGGTCTGGGGCGATCTGGCCCATGCCATGGCCATTCAGATGCCCTATCCGGATGTGGCCGTGACCTACGACGTAGACCCTGCTATAGCCATTACATCCCGCAAGGAGATACTCCGCTATGTGACCAGTGAGAATATACCCGTGGCAGGGATGCACATTCCCGGTACAGGTATCGGCCGTGTGGAAGCCACCGGAGAGAACAGTTACCGGTTTATTCCCATCGGAGAATAGAATCATCTGTCAGTTTACGGTCTACAGCTATCCCTTCCATGGCACGAGGACCGTCAGGGTAAAACAGGCTGTTTTACATTTCCTGTTCTCCGGAGCTCCGGATCTGTAACAGCCTGTTTCCGTGTGCTGTGACAGTTCGTTCATTGGGTATAGGACACTCCGCCGATCGGGTCGATACCTGGTTGATCTGCGATCTGACAATAGGTTCATAGCATCTGTACCCACACGTGGATCTGATCTGTGACAGTCTACTCATTTAGCCTATAAAATAGTACGTTCGTGTATTCCATGATCCGCTGTTTCCGGAATGTAACTCTCTCCGCTTCCCGGAGGGGATATAACTACAGTTCTGAATGCACCTGTCTTCCCGGGAAGGATCAGGCAACAGCCGGAAATAACTTTCTATCCCCTGCGGAAAAACAACAGAAAAGAGATCCGGAAATCAGACACACACAAGAAACAAAAAACCGCAAACAGCAACTCCTTTAGCCTGCCCCCTGTCTCTACAGAGTCTCCCAGCAGATCGGAAACCAGCGGTTCAACGAGGTGATTCCTCCACCGGGAACCCAGACTGAACAAAAGAAAACGACCTGCGATTTGATAGTCAGAATTATATACAACAATGAGATCATTCCTCTATTTTCACGGACCATCCGGTTATTCATTATAAATAAGGCAAACGCACCCTGCCGGGATAAACATGACATAAAACTATACTGTAAAGCAGATGGTTTTTCGGCAAACATTCATCGGCAGATGGGAAACCGTTACCTCATTCACCCTTATGAACTCCTTAAAATGTCCAGGCTACCTACCTATAGGTTATTTTTCAGCGGCCCTCACCGGAATATAAACTTATCAGACCTACTATCCATCCCATATTCCTACACATATCATCCTGATTACCCTGTAAAAATCCCCTCGTTTCACCCCCTACCTCTCTACCGCGCAGCCTCTGAAAAGAGACAGCATATACCCTGCAAATAAACATCCGACAGATCGCTTTTGCCTCTATAAGAGAACAACCGGAAACCTTTTCACATACAACTGAATACCACCAAATATACCTTCCAGACTACAACCCTGATCGATCAGATCGAAACTAAAAATAAGACTCCGGATCTATATAGCAAATGCCGGAACAGAGCCTATACCTCTCAAAATAAGCCTATTGAACACATACGAATCCTTTCCGTCACTTGGTAAGTGAGGGGTATACTCCCAAAGATCCTGTTATCTGCTTGAATCAGAAAAGGTTTCAAAAGCAACATATATTTTTTGAAGCAAGAGTCGAAAACGATGTAAAGAATAACCTGGCAGAGCATATTCATATAGGCCGTATGAAATAGTTAAGGATCAGCAAGTTAGTAAAAGGAAAAAAATCTATACTCCGCCAGATTTTGCAAACACATACGTAAACACCTAATAAACAATTATTTATGTACGAATTTCAACTTTCAGGAAAGCTGCCTTATGAGGCAGAACAGATCACATTTTTTCCTAACACGGAAAAGGCCATTACGTCAAAATTTCATGCGGTTGCATTTGTTATGAGCCATGATCTGTTTATCAGGTCTGTTAACCAAGAACAGAAACAGATCCATACAGGCCAACTATTTTTGTTACCCCGCGGACTTACCTGTTACCTAACATCCGTAGAAAGGAATGAAATTCTCCTGATGTATATTCCTAATATTACTACTCTCTATGTACATTTCATTGGAGAACAGTCTATCTTCAACTATAACCAGATGAAACTGTTCCATGTATTGGAAATGAATGATCCTGTACGGCATATAGGTGAAAGTCTGAAATTGTATATGGAAAGAGGTTCGCCGGATGCTGTACTGATCGGATTAAAAGCACTTGAACTCTTCCATACCCTGAGACAGAGTTATCCGAAAGATGCATTGATACAGCTATTCTCTCCTATCTGTACCAAAGAATGCTCTTTCGCCCTGTTTGTACTTTCCAATCATGCCAAAGTAAAGACCGCGGAAGAACTGGCCGAACTCTCCACCTATAGTTTCTCGGGATTCAACAAACAGTTTCATAAGGTATTTGGTGTCTCACCCTATAAATGGATGCTTCAGCAGAAAGTAGACCGGGTCTATAAGGAAATTTTTTATGAAACGTCTAAACCGATCAAGCTGATCGCGGAAGAATACGGATTTGCCAGCCTGTCCAACCTGGGTGATTTTTGCCGGAAACATATAGGTGCTTCTCCGGCTGCCATAAGAAATAAGAAAAATGAGAATTTTTAGAAGTTAAGTACCGAAATATAGTATAAGAATTACAGATAAAAAACAGTTCTTTGTATGTAAATGATCAGTTTAGTTTGGAATCATTCTGTCACTTACCAAGTGACGGATTATGCAACAAGTCTTTCCTAATATAGTTTCTGCAAATGTAGACAAATATTCTCAGTTTCATCGGTTAAATAAAAAAACAATGTCCCTATATCCTTTCCGCGATCCGATTGACAGCATTACTGACTTTCTGAGTAGCCTGTCCGATCACATTAGATCCGAATGATTCCAGATAAATATAGGTCGTAGATACAAAACTATGTCCGAGCGCTTCACTGATCACATCTACCGAAATAGATTCTGAACGGGCTATGGTGGCCCAGGAATGACGTGCCATATGCGTAGAAAGAGATTTGCGTATCCCTATTTTCTCTTTTATCATCTTCAGACGCTGATTCTGCAACCTCAATCCTGTACAATACTGGCTGTAAGCAGGTTTTGTGGCGCTCTGAATGATCGGGAAAACATATGGTGAATGTTTCATACGCAGACGAAAATAGTCTATAGAACGTCGCATCCCTGCTGAGATCTTCATTTGTATCAGCCGCCCCGTCTTCTTCCGGAAATAACTCAATGTATTACCCTTTATATCACTCTTACGCAGATAGGCCAGATCTACAAAAGACATACCACACGCATGAAAAGAGAAGAGAAACAGATGAAGAGCATCCTTCTCTTCCGGAGTCAGCCTGCTGAACAGAGTTTCATCCAAGCAATTCAACCTGGAAACATCGTCTTTACTCAACGCACGCTTACGGGTAGAAGCGATCTTAGTGTATACATGACGGAACGGATGTTGAAGTTCCGGAGCCAGGATTCCCTTTTCCCGCCCTTTGTTATAAATAGCACGCAGATTGCGCATATAGAACGAAATGGTATTGAGTGAACATTTCTCAAACTGAAGTTGCTTCTCGAATCCCCGGATCAATCCTTCGGTCAGATCCCCGGCAGTGAGATCCGGTTTTCCACTATAAAACAGCAAACGTCTCCAGGTGGTTTTATAGGCACGGGCCGTACGCTCGCGGTTTTCCTGCATCAATCTCCGCACAAGGCACGCTACAAAAGCAGATAATCCACCCCGAAGAGCCTGGCAACGATAGGAAGAAATAATATCCCGGATATTCAGATCCTTTTTACCTTCCAGGCTGGAAACAAAAAGACGAAAAGCCTCTTTTTCCTGGTCCAATCTGCGTTGAAGATCCATCAGATAGTGTACTCTTTCGGAAGGACAACCTATCCAGGAAAGCCGATGCTCCTTCTGATCCCATTCGGAAGAATCGATCCTGTAAGGTAAAGTGATATTTCCGGATTGCCGGTTATAGATCAATCTCAGAAACAACTTCCCGTCTGTATGTCCACGACGCACAGAAGGGCGAAAATGTAAATTAATAGAATACATAGTACGAAAATTAAGAATACATTACAAAAAGTGAGAAAATCATATACATAGACTCTGGAGCGTATGTACCCTGCAACGGAGAGAACCTTTTCGCCCGCAACCGGGAAAGGCTCAGTCAGACCACCAACACTACAGGAAGATATTCATTCGGAGCAAATCGGAGAGTAAATTTATTCTATCCGGAATAAATCACATACATACTTTTCATTATAAATCGCGTCCCAGTTACAAACAGTATTTACTTTATTTCTCTATTCGTTTTTCGACCTCTGACCACGGGAGAAGAACTCCTCCTGCATGTGACAAATCTAAAGAATTCCGCGCCAGCATGCAAAACTTTAAAGTTAATTATTTTCCTGTATGCAGGCGAGTTGCGACAGCCTCTACTATGTATTTCTGCAACTAATTCTGTTTATAAGAAGAATGGAACTCTATCTGCCTGTATGCCTTAAACATGAAAGGAAAGAAAAAATATACTGTTCATAACTCATGGGAAAAATCATTTATCAAAATTTATTTACACAGGAGAACAATTCTGCATCCCTGCGATACAACCCGACTAATCAACTACTTACAAAACTCATATGCTCCTGAACCTCTCTATAAGCTATCCCCTGGTTGTTCCTTCCTCTTACGGAAAATCAAAACCACCTGTCGCCTGTACAGAGATAAAGCCTTAAGTATGCAGCTTAGTATGTATTAAGAATTGAACCACACTGTTTTTCACAGTTCAGATTTCTTTTTTTGCTTTCATTCCTGGTCCAGGCGACGTTCACGGATGATCTCCAGCAAAGAATTACCAGGTAATTTTCGTTGCAGATAGAGATGAGCTGTGGGAAACATCTGGTCCTCCGGCACCAAATAGAGTAAGTAACTCAGCATATCGGCAGGTCGGATCTCCCCGTGATAGATTGCGCTGAGTAGCGTACCTGCCCCTGGGTGGTAGGATTTGTACGGACTTCCGTATACAGGAAACCATTCCGCGCAAAACGTGTCAGGATACTCTCCAGACGCGAACGTTTGATACGGGTCTACCGTTCGATCCGAAGTTGGGAATAGTGAAAATCAACGTATTTGAAAGAGATCTGTTTGACAATGAGCCAGTCGGAAAGAATGGCCTCGTCCGGAGAAAGTAGATAAGAACGCAGGCGATTGATATGGATACTTAAGGGATGAGCAGGTGCCTTAGGTTGTCTTTCTGAATTTGCCATATTAAAAATCCGATGAGGTCAGGTTAACGCAAAGACAAATCTATCCCATTCTTTCCGGATTTCCTAACCGAATTCCGGATTTATTTCTTCCCCTGTTACTCCCTTCACAGACAGAAATCTCATTTTTCACGTGAAATGACCCGAAAGAGCCGGAAAGGAGACCACGCCATTTGACGGCTTTCTATCTTTGTAAGGTATAGACAAAGAAATTAACTGAGTTATTAACCATTTAAAACCAAGAATTATGGGAATTAAGTAGGTGATTACAAAGAGGATCTTCGGCTTCGATCCGGAAAAAGCCGAAAAGTATGTGCCCCGCTCTGTAAATATGGGTGAGGTTAGTTTTAAAAAGCTCTGTCAGAATGTGACTCTGATCTGTGATGCCCACCGTGGGGTAATGCAACAAGTGATCGTCGGACTGGTAGATGCCATGGTAAGGGACCTGGACGACGGTAAAAGTGTATGTCTGGGCAAGTTTGGAAGTTTTCGTCCGACTGTACGGGCATACAGTGCGGACAACGAAGAGGAAGTAAGCGCGGATCATATCTATATCCTCTTTACACCGGGCAAACTATTTAAACGTACCCTTAAAGAGATGGGTGTCACCCGTTATCACGAACCTGATACCGACTATACAGATGGTGGCAGTTACCCAGACAATAGTGACAACCCTGAAAACGGTAACAACAGTGACGACGAAGAGGGAATGCCGGGCTGATGCACCTATACTTCCCGTATGGAAAAAAGCAACCGTATACAGATTATCTTGTATAAGGCCAACTGGTCGAGTTTTTCAGATCAGGGAACTTTAGGGTAAAATCACCGGAAACGATCTGCTGATCCTGCCCGGGAAGGTAGGATCAGCAAAAAGTAGCCAAACCTGTCTATAGGTGTGTTTCATGAGACAGAAAGTTGATGATGAACCTTCATTCTCAACTTTTTTCCACTAACGTTACATGAGAGGAACTTTCCTGCCGTATTACGAAAACAGGAGTGAGAATCCGTGTGTACATGATGATTGGTACGGAAAAAAACATATATTTGTATAACAGATGGCTTTGAAACTAACTACATATCTGCGATCCAAAAACATCCCTGACCTGCCAGGCAGTCATGTGTTTCATTCAAAGGAACTTTTCCAGTTGTATGAAGCCACTCCCGGCTATACCCCCCTGATGATCGTAGCTTCGGAAGCAGGTCGTCCGATGGCCCGGCTGCTGGCTGCTATCCGAAAAAGCACCCGTTGGTTCCCTCCTGCATTGATCCGTCGGTGTGAAATATATGACACAGGCGAATACTTCGACCCCCACATAGATAAAGAGGAACTATTCGGTGAAATGCTCGAACACCTGACAAGGGAGGTAAAAGAACATTCTTTCCTGATCGAATTCCGTAACCTGCAAAACGCGAAATTCGGTTACCGTTTTTTCCGTAAGAATCATTACTTCGCGGTCAACTGGTTGCGGGTACGCAACTCATTGCACCACGATCTGCCACCTGAAGAACGATTCAGTGAGTCGCGTCTGCGACAGATCAAAAAAGGACTGAAAAACGGCGCGGAAGTCGGAATCGCTGAATCGCTGGAAGAGATCAAAGAGTTTTCACAGATGTTGCGCTACGTCTATTCAGCACGCATCCGTAAACACTTTCCAAGCATCGAATTTTTCCGGCATATCCCCTCCTGGCTCACTCACGACAAATTAGGCAAGATCTTCATTGTGCGCTATAAAGGCCGGATCATCGGCGGATCGGCCTGTATCTTCTCCGGAGAGAATGCCTATCTGTGGTTTTCAGGAGGCATGCGAAAAACCTTCGCGCTGCAATATCCTGGAGTACTGGCCGTATGGAAAGCGATCTCCTATGCCTGTGAACACAATTATCGCCATCTGGAATTTATGAATGTGGGACTTCCCTTCCGCAAAAACCCCTATCGCGAGTTTGTGCTCCGTTTCGGTGGAAAACAAAGCAGTACCCGCCGCTGGTTCCGCTTTCGCTGGAACTGGCTCAACAAGCTCTGCATACGCATGTATGCCTGATGGGTTGGTGACAAGGTATGGAATCTGCTTCAACTCCCTTTCGTGGTCGCTGTTGCTGCATTTCATGGCTGAACCCGATGAAAGCGATAAAGCATCCCTATCCCGGAAATCAAGATATACCTGTCACGGATAAAATGCTGCACTGGCACTTTGTAAAGAGTACTGATTCCCTACATCGTATCTGGTAAATCTGCAAATCGTAAATCCTAAAATATGTTTCTAAACATAAATCGAAAAACTAACGTATAAAACACGTAATTAATTGCAGAAAAATTTCTCTATTCAATCAGAATTATCTTACTTTGCGCAGAATTTGAGCCGGTTCCGGAATAGATCCCACGATCTGTCCTCCGCTGAATACAAACGGAATACATCCTCTACCCTGACAGGATAGGTGTTCCGTTATCAGCCGGCCCGTCGACCATCGAACAGACTGACCACCAACAGAATGATCACCACAGGCGGGTACGAAAAGAGGAACGAAGGAACAGGCCTTTATTTGTATAGAAACATATTGTTTAATGCGAAATAAACTATCATAATCATGAAAATTTCACACATTGAGCACTTAGGTATTGCTGTGAAAAGCATTGAAGAAGCTCTTCCCTATTATGAGAATGTGTTGGGCCTGAAGTGCTACAACATAGAAACGGTAGAAGACCAGAAAGTACGCACGGCTTTCCTGAAAGTAGGCGATACAAAGATCGAACTCCTGGAACCGACCTCTCCCGAAAGTACAATTGCCAAATTCCTGGAAAACAGAGGTCCGGGTGTGCATCATGTGGCATTTGCCGTGGCCGACGGGGTAGCTCCGGCATTGGCAGAAGCAGCAGAAAAAGGCATACGCCTGATCGACAAAGCTCCGCGCAAAGGGGCAGAAGGGTTGAATATTGCTTTCCTCCACCCGAAATCGACTCAGGGAGTACTTACCGAACTGTGTGAAGAATAAGGAGGATAACGGATCAGACAGAGAATCAAAGTCTGCCATTACGAAGTGCCGGGAGACACACACCTCTTGTTATTAGCAATGACGGACCAGACATAAATTAATCAATCCATAAAACATAAAAATTCATGAGTAACCAGCTTGAAAAAGTAAAAGAGCTTATTGAACTCCGTACGAAAGCTCGTTTAGGTGGTGGCGAAAAAGCTATTGAAAAACAACACGCCAAAGGTAAATATACCGCACGCGAACGTATCGCCCAATTGCTGGATGAAGGTAGTTTCGAAGAACTGGATATGTTTGTACAACACAGATGTACCAACTTCGGACAAGAGAAAAAACAGATCCTGGGTGACGGTGTAGTAACCGGATACGGTACTATCGATGGCCGACTGGTGTATGTATTCGCGCAGGATTTCACCGTATTCGGAGGTTCCCTCTCCGAAACCATGGCACAGAAGATCTGCAAAGTCATGGATATGGCTATGAAAATGGGCGCGCCTGTGATCGGTATCAACGATTCAGGTGGCGCGCGTATCCAGGAAGGTATCAATGCCCTGGCAGGATATGCTGAGATTTTCCAGCGCAACATCATGGCTTCAGGTGTGATCCCGCAGATATCAGGTATTTTCGGACCTTGTGCCGGAGGTGCTGTATATTCGCCTGCCCTGACCGACTTTACGTTGATGACCGAAGGTACTTCTTATATGTTCCTCACAGGTCCTAAGGTGGTGAAAACCGTGACCGGTGAAGACGTGACCCAGGAAGAACTGGGAGGTGCATCGGTGCATGCCAGCAAATCAGGAGTTACTCATTTTACCGCCGAAACGGAAGAAGAAGGTCTGGCCATGATCCGTCGGCTGCTCAGCTACATCCCACAAAATAACCTCGAAGAGGCTCCTCTGCTGGTCTGCAACGATCCGATCGACCGTCTGGAAGACTCATTGAATGAAATCATTCCCGACAGTCCCAACAAGCCTTACGATATGTATGAGGTGATCGCCGCCATTGTAGATAACGGGGAGTTCCTCGAAGTACAGCCCGACTATTCGAAGAACCTGATCATCGGGTTCGCGCGTTTCAACGGACAATCCGTAGGAGTAGTAGCCAATCAGCCTAAATACCTCGCGGGGGTACTTGACAGCAACGCTTCACGCAAAGGAGCGCGCTTCGTACGTTTCTGCGACGCGTTCAATATTCCTTTAGTAACGCTGGTAGACGTACCGGGATTCCTTCCGGGAACCGGACAGGAGTACAACGGAGTAATCCTGCATGGTGCCAAACTGCTTTACGCGTATGGTGAAGCAACCGTACCCAAAGTAACCGTTACGTTGCGTAAGTCTTACGGTGGTTCTCACATTGTAATGAGCTGCAAGCAACTACGTGGCGATATGAACTACGCGTGGCCCACGGCAGAGATCGCCGTTATGGGCGGCGCAGGCGCGGTAGAGGTACTATATGCCCGTGAAGCCAAAGAAGCTGCTGATCCTGCCGCGTTTATGGCTGAAAAAGAAGCCGAATATACCAAGCTGTTTGCCAATCCTTACAATGCCGCGAAATACGGATATATCGACGATGTGATCGAACCACGCAACACCCGCTTCCGGGTGATCCGCGCCCTGCAACAATTGCAGACCAAGAAACTGACCAATCCGGCTAAAAAGCATGGTAATATTCCTTTGTAAAAACAGTAAATATTGATCCTTATGAACAAAAAAATACGCGGAATATTCGTTGCGACAGCACTCCTCTGCGTGACCGGCCTGCTGGCACAAAGCCCGGGCAGCCTGCGCATCAATGAGGTGATGGTGGTGAATGAGAGCAACTTCCAGGACGACTACGGTGTACATAGCGCCTGGATAGAGATCTACAACACCTCTTTTGCCACAGTGGATATCAAAGGATGTTACCTGACCAACGATCCGGACAATCCAACCAAATATGCCATTCCCAAAAGTGACATACTGACTCAAATCAAACCGCGTCAGCACGCCTTGTTCTGGGCAGACGGTATGCCTTCACGGGGTACGTTCCATGTAAACTTCACCCTGGATCCGACCCGGGAGAACTACATCGCCTTGTACGACTCCAACGAGAAAACCCTGATCGATGAGGTAATCATACCCGCAGGAATCCCTACCGATCATTCGTACGGACGTGTGGAAGACGGTAGCGCGGAATGGGAAATAAAAGGTGCCGGCAGTAGCTATGTGACACCCAGTACCAACAATCTGACTATAGACAAAAACAGTAAGATTGATAAATTCCGTGAACACGACTCTACTGGTATCGGCATGGCCATAACCGCCATGTGTGTCGTATTCAGCGGATTGCTTATCCTGTTCCTGCTCTTCAAGACAGTGGGTAACGTAGCTGTGAAACTCAGCAAGCGCAACGCGATGAAAGCACACGGAATCACTGATCAGCAAGAAGCCAAAGAAAAGAATCTGGGCAAACGTTCCGGAGAAGAATTCGCGGCCATTGCCATGGCTATGCATGAAATGGCCAACGAGGTACACGACTTTGAAGATATGGTACTGACCATTCATAAAGTGAAACGTACCTACTCTCCGTGGAGCTCAAAGATCTACACGCTGCGTGAAACACCTAAAAAATAAGTATAACTCCCTCAACGAAATCCTATATGAAAGAGTATAAGTACAAAATAAACGGTAACAATTATACCGTAACCATCGGCGATATAGAAAACAATGTCGCACAAGTGGAAGTAAACGGAACTCCCTATAAAGTAGAGCTGGATAATCCGCTGCCCACAGCCCCCAAGATCATGAAGAAGCCAGCCGCCGCGCCCAAAACAGAGACAGGCGCTCCTGTAGTGGCCCGTCCGTCCGCAGCCAAGAAAGACGGTGTCAAATCTCCGTTGCCGGGTGTGATCCTGGATATCAAAGTGAGAGAGGGCGACGAAGTGAAAAAAGGACAAACGATCATCATTCTCGAAGCCATGAAGATGGAGAACAACATCAACGCGCACAAAGACGGAAGAATAGCCTCTGTCAATGTTAACAAAGGAGATTCGGTACTGGAAGGTACCGACCTCGTAATTATTGAATGATCATGGGAGAGTTCTTATCATTTTTAGGAAACAATCTGGCTGACTTCTGGCAATTTACCGGCTTTGCCAATGCGACCATACAGCATGTGATCATGTTGCTTGTGGGACTGTTGTTCATCTACCTGGCCATTGCTAAAGAATTCGAGCCTATGCTGCTGATCCCCATCGGGTTCGGTATGCTGATCGGAAATATTCCTTTCCCGCTGGATGCCGGACTGAACGTAGGCATCTACGAAGAGGGATCCGTACTGAATATCCTGTATCAGGGAGTGACCTCGGGATGGTATCCACCCTTGATCTTCCTGGGTATCGGTGCCATGACCGACTTCTCCGCCCTGATCTCTAACCCGAAGTTGATGCTGATCGGGGCATCGGCCCAGTTCGGTATCTTCGGAGCCTATATCATCGCGTTGCTCATCGGTTTCGAACCGAACCAGGCCGGAGCCATCGGTATCATTGGAGGTGCCGACGGACCTACCGCCATCTTCCTTTCGTCGAAGCTGGCTCCTAACCTGATGGGTGCGATCGCCGTATCTGCCTATTCCTATATGGCACTGGTACCGGTGATCCAGCCACCGATCATGCGTCTGCTTACCAACAAGAACGAACGTCTGATCCGGATGAAACCTCCCCGCGTAGTTTCTCATACGGAAAAAGTGATGTTCCCCATTATTGGTATGTTACTTACGACGTTCCTGGTACCTTCGGGATTGCCGCTGCTGGGCATGCTGTTCTTTGGAAATCTATTGAAAGAAAGTGGAGTGACCCGGCGTCTGGCCAATACCGCCAGTGGTCCGCTGATCGATACGATCACTATCCTGCTGGGAGTAACGGTAGGAGCCTCTACACAAGCTTCCCAGTTCCTGACCTGGGATTCGATCCTGATTTTTGTGCTGGGAGCGTTCTCCTTCGTGATCGCCACCACTTCAGGAGTCCTGTTTGTGAAACTCTTCAACCTGTTCTTAGGTAAAGACAATAAGATCAACCCACTGATCGGAAATGCCGGTGTATCGGCCGTACCCGACTCCGCGCGTATCTCCCAAGTAGTAGGTCTGGAATACGATCCTACCAATTACCTGCTGATGCACGCGATGGGTCCCAATGTGGCCGGTGTGATCGGTTCGGCAGTAGCCGCCGGTATTCTGCTCGGATTCCTGATCTAAAGTCCATCCGCATACTCTGGTATCTCATACGGGAATATCTCTCAGAAGATATTCCCGTATTTTTATTCACAGACGGTTATGTACATGATAATTTCGTTTAAAATCCATTCTTAATAAAAATGAAAATGTATATTTGTATGCGACAATAAAACAAAAACCGTATGAGCACGCTTAACCTGGAAACACAAGATCTGCTTCACCTGGTATCAGGTGACAACCAGCGTGCTTTCGATAGTTTCTACCACCTCTATTACAATCAGGTATTCCGGTTTGCCTATTTTCTGCTCAAAGATACAAACACCTGCCAGGAAGTTGTTTCCAATGTGTTCTTTTCTGTATGGAAATCCAGAAAAAGTCTGGCGGAAATACAGAATATAGAGACGTATCTGTATGTCAGCACCCGCAATGAGGCCAGCCGGTACCGGCGTGAAGAGACAGCCAGAGAAACAGTGTCTCTGGACCAATTTCCTATGCAAATGGAAAAGACCGATATGGAGAACCCGGAGGAAGAAATGATTGGTCAGGAAGTGGAAGAACTGATCAACCGCATTGTAGAACAACTTCCTGAAAAATGTCGCCTCATCTTTCTCATGAACCGGATAGAAGGATTAAAGAACAAAGAGATAGCCGAACGACTCTCCTTATCGGAAAGTACCGTACGGGTACAAATGAAAATCGCCATTGAAAAAATTGTAGAACAGATGAAAATACACTATCCACACCTGAGTATGGTAGGGTTACTGACTCTCTTTTTACCATAAAGAGTATTGCCTGTCCGGGAGGTAAATCAGATATCGCATGTTAATCCCATCTGTTCAGCCTTTACATTTGAATTATAAAATTAATAATCAGACACATACAAACAAAACCTGACTTTCCCTGATCTTTTTCCTGAAAAATCTTCAAAAAAACAGCATTCCATTTAAACGAATTTCCATCCCTCTCACTCCTCTTTTATATATTACCCATCCTATGGAAGAAAAACACATAGACAGACTTTGCAGACACTTTTCGGAAGACACTACTTCCGAAGAAGCAAAAGCATTTCAGCAATGGCGCGCAGAGCAAAACCACGAACAACTCTGCCAGCTACTGGAAAGTCTGCAATTCAATAGCCAGATAGAGAAAAAGGCCGAAGAACTACGTCCGGTAATACTTGCCGATATTTACCGCCGCATAGAAAATGATAAGAAACATACAGGAAAGATACGTCGTCTCATGGCCATTGCTGCTTCTGTAGCTATCCTGCTCATCGGTAGCGGGCTGGGTTGGTTCTACGGGCTTCCACGACAAAGTGAATGGTTACAAGTATCCTGTGCTATGGGCAACCATCAGACACTGCAACTACCCGATGGCAGTACCGTGACCCTCAACGGAGGCACTACCCTGTCCTATCCGCAACCCTTCGGAAAGCAGATCCGGGAAGTGCGCTTGCAGGGCGAAGCCTTTTTCGATGTGCAACACGATGCCCGAAAACCTTTCGTGGTACACTCCGAAGAGATCCGTGTAAAAGTACTCGGCACACGTTTCAATGTAGAAGCCTACAACAACGAAGAAAGCGTGACAGTGACCTTAGAAAGTGGAAAAGTAGCTGTACAACCCGAAGGTTCACAGGTAGAATGTATCCTGCAACCCCATCAACAAGCGATATTTAACAAAAAGACACGCCAGTTGAAACGCGCTCAGGCCAATGTAACCCAGGTAACCGGTTGGATAGTCAACGATCTGTATTTCAACTCTACGCCCCTGAAAGACATTGTCCGGAAACTGGAACGACAATTCAATGTCAGTTTCCGGATCACTTCGGAAAGTCTGGCAAATACCTCCTATACCTGCGACTTCACCGACGACGAAAGTCTGGAGACTATCCTGGCGGTTTTCGCCTTAGACAAGCGATTTAAATACCGACAGGAACGAGGAGGGTATATCATTTACGAATAAATTAAATAAATACACTCAGACACAAAAACGCAATACCTTTTATAACCCTTAATACTATACATCATGAAAACCTCTCCTTAGACAACCGCAAAAAAAGACCGGGAAGTGCGGCAACACTTCCCGGCCCGGAACGGCATCAGTCGTGCAACATCATTGAAAATTTTACAAACTAAAACCGTTACAAAGTTATGAAAATAATTTCGAACGTACCCCCTGTGGCCGGCAAAAGCAGGCCCACCCGGTTATTTTTAATTATGAGATTCTTTATTATTCTGCAATTGATACTGATAGGCAGTGCCTCGGCGACACACAGCTATTCCCAGAATAAAGTCTCTGTGGAAGTGCGTGACGCGACACTCAGTCAGGTATTGGAGCTCGTGAAGGCACAGAGCAATTGCACCTTCTGGTACCGCAGCGAAGAGATTGATCTGGACCGCAAAGTATCCGTTGCCCTTAAAAATAAATCCGTTGATCAGGTATTGGATCAGATACTTCCCGCGCAGGGCCTTGCCTACAAAGTGGAAGGAAAATACATCATGATCTACAAAGAGGAGGAGATAGCTCAGCAACAGAGTTTCACACTCCAGGGAACAGTAACCGACGAAGACGGATTGCCCATTATCGGCGCAAACATCATTGTACAAAGAACGTCATTAGGTACCATCACGGATGTGGAAGGAAGATTCCGTATCACAGCACCCGAAAATTCTGTCGTTTCCGTTTCCTACATCGGCTACATCAGCCAGACCGTCACGCTGACCCGAAGTCAGACCGTAACCATCCAGCTGAAAGAAGATGCCAGGACCCTGACCGAAGTAGTTGTTACCGCGTTAGGGATCAAACGTGAATCCAAAGCCCTGGGTTACGCCGTATCCGAAGTAAAAGGAGACGCGCTGGCTGCCAGCCGCCCGATCAACGCGATGGGAGCCTTATCGGGAAAGATCCCGGGAGTGGATATTTCAGGGACTACGGCAGGACCCTCCGGCTCTACCCGGGTAGTGATCCGTGGGAATGGAGAACTTTCCGGCAATAACCAGCCGCTCTATGTCATCGACGGTGTACCCATGGAAAACTCACAACTGGGAGGTGCCAGTCAGTGGGGAGGATACGACATGGGTGACGGCATTTCGAGCCTCAACCCGGATGATATCGAATCTGTATCCGTACTCAAAGGTCCGGCTGCCGCCGCCTTGTACGGATCACGCGCCACACACGGAGTTATCCTCATCACTACCAAATCGGCGCAGAAGCAAGGTATCGGCATCGACTTCACCACCAGTGTCGACTTTGTGACCCAACTGTCGAAATTCGATGACTACCAGCGTGTATACGGATCAGGACGCAACGGAGAACTACCGACCACCTTCGAGACCGGTAGAGGGGCCTCGCAAACAGCGTGGGGAGCCAAATTAGATCCCAACCTGACTACTTACATCTTCAACGGTGAGCAGAAACCATACGGCAATATTAACAACAACATCTCCAGCTTTTTCCGTACAGGCTCCACCGTAAACAACTCCCTGTCACTGACAGCCGCGTCGGACAAAGCCAATGTGCGCGTCTCCCTGTCGGATATGCGCAACAACGATATCATACCCAAATCACACATGAGCCGTACTTCTTTCATGGTAAAAGCCGACGGACAACTCACCAAACGCTTACGTGTAGAGAGCCGTATCAACTACATCATGGAAGATGTCAAAAACCGTCCGGCCCTCTCCGACTCGCCCAACAACGTGGGACTCAGTCTGATCGGTCTGGCACCTAACATAGATCAGAAATGGCTGAGCGAAGGATACAAAGACGAATACGGCAGATATGCCGAATGGAACGGAGGCAATATCTACCGGATCAATCCGTACTGGAGTATCAACGAGATGAGCAACAAATCCAAAAAAGACCGGGTGATGGGATACATCCAGGCCAATTACGAATTTATCGACGGACTGGAACTACAGCTACGCGGAGGTACAGACTTCTATAAGTTCCGTATGACAGACTTTGCCGCTGTCAACACTCCGGTATACCCCGAAGGCGCAATGACAGAAACCTCTGTAGATGTGGCGGAAAGCAACCTGGAAGCCATGCTCAGGTACACACATAAGTTTGGCGAAAAATTCGATCTTTCCGCATTCATCGGGGGCAACATGATGTTCTTTGACCAGGAAGTATTCACCAACAGTGGCACCAATCAGGTGATCCCCGGCATGGAGTCTATCACTAACTACCTCAACCAAAGCTTAGTTCACAGCAATCCCCGCAAACGGGTCAACTCTTTATACGGGGCCGTGAACCTCGGTTACAAAGGATTCCTCTATCTGGATGCCACCCTGCGTAACGACTGGTCCTCTACACTGGCTAAAGGTAACAACTCCTATATGTATCCGTCTGTGTCGGGTAGCTTCATCTTCACCAACGTCTGGCAGATACCAGGCAATATCCTCTCTTTCGGTAAGGTACGTGCCTCCTGGGCAGAGGTGGGAGGAGATACGGGCGCGTATATGCTCAACCTCAATTACGCCATTATGCCGGAAAACTTCAACAACCTGCCTGTAGGAGAGATCAGTTCGTCCAGTATTCCCAATTACAACCTGAAACCGACCCGTACCTACTCTTACGAATTCGGTACCGATCTTCGTTTCCTGAAAAACCGCCTGAATCTGGATCTGACCTATTACTCACAGACAACCAAAGATCAGATCATGAACCTGCCGATCTCCGGGACCACCGGCTTTGAATATGCCACGGTCAACAGCGGTGAGATACGCAATCAGGGCGTAGAGATCAGCCTGAACACCCTGCTGATAGAAACCAGAGATTTCAGTTGGGACCTCACAGTCAACTATGCCAAAAATGTCAATAAAGTAGTCAAACTACATTCCGAACTCAGTGAATATCCCCTGGCCGAAGCCCGTTGGGCAGGTGCCATGATCCAGGCCAAAGAGGGAGCCGCTTACGGTGCCATCATCGGCAAGAAACTGCAGCGTGCTCCTGACGGACAAGTGATCTACGACGAAGCTGGCTATCCGATGGTAGGAGATACGTATGAAGTGTTGGGTAGCGGAGTCTACGACTGGACCGGAGGTCTGGCCACCTCTCTCCGCTACAAAGGATTCACATTCAGTGCCCTGCTGGATATCAAATGGGGAGCAGACATCTACTCCATGAGCAGCATGATGGCACACTCCAACGGTACGGCAAAAGCTACCCTGGAGGGTCGTAAAGAATGGTACCTGTCAGAAGAAGAGCGTAAACAGGCCAATATAGAGACTGGCGACTGGACAGCTACAGGCGGATACATTGGCAAAGGTGTAGTGGCAGTACAAGAGAACGGGGAAACAGTATATAAAGCCAATACTACGGCTGTAGACCCACAGAAATACTGGAACAGTTTCCTCAGCAGTAACACCCCCGAACCTTTTATATACGACGCGTCTTTCGTGAAGCTCAGGGAACTGACTTTCGGATATAACCTGCCAAAGAAATGGGTAGAGAAGACTCCGTTCCTGAACGCGTATGTTTCTATCTACGGACGCAACCTGTGGACGATCTATTCCAATGTACCTAACATCGATCCGGAATCAAGCTATAACAACGGCAACGGACAAGGATTTGAATACGGCTCCCTGCCTTCCAGAAGATCGTTCGGATTTAGCCTGAAAGTAAGTTTATAAGCGTAAGGAACGTAAATCAATAGAAAAATTACATATGAAAAAATAATATACTTTTTGTGGATGATCTGCCTGACAGGGAGTATGAACTCCTGCGCGGATTTTGAGGATCTGAATCAGGACCCGGACAAATCAACAGACATGGACCCCGCTTTGCTGTTGCCCAACATACAGATGTATCTGACCAATGACTATCAGGAATGGCACCGCCACTTCATGTATCCGGGAGGGTTTGTCAATCAGTGGTGCGGCGACTGGGGTACCGTAGAATACGGATGTATAGGTATCAAGAGTGACAGTTACATGGCTGAGTTGTGGCTGCAACGCTACACCCGCCTGGCCAAATCGATCGTAGACACTACCGAACGTACACAAGACGATCCCGGGCAGGTCAACCTCAATGCCATGGGGCGTGTGATGCGTGTCTACGTCTACAATCAACTCACTGATATGTATGGCGATATACCTTATTTTGAAGCCGGAACCGGGTATTATACAGGTATACTGAAACCTAAATATGACCTGCAAAGTGAGATCTACGACGATTTCTTCAGGCAACTGGACATCGTATACGAACAACTGGACCCGAATGCCGATATCGTTCAGTACGATCATTACTACAACGGCGATGTAAACAAATGGAAGAAATTTACTAATTCCCTTCGTCTGCGCCTGGCCATGCGCCTGATCAAAGTAGATCCCGAGCGTGCCAGGAAAGAAGCCGAAACAGCTATCCGCAACGGAGTCATGGAAAGCAACGCAGATCTGTGCATGATCAAATATGAAAATCTGGCCAATCCCTCTTCCGGCCCGGGACGCGGAAACGCACTTTCTAACCGTTTCCGTCAGGAACCACGCAACTTCCGCCTGTCCAAGAAACTGATCACCTACATGGAAGATACTTCCGACCCCAGGATCCGGTTATATAGCGGATGTTACTTAGACGATGGTCAAAACACAGATATCACAGACCTGGTATACGCGCTCAAAAGATCCTACAGCGAGATGGCCCGGGAGACAGACCATTTCGACTGGGAAAAGAATCCGGAACCCATCCTGCTTACCATTGACGGAAAAGAGGTGGAAGTAGACGGAAAATATCAGCTTCTGCAACCCGCTGCCTGGCTGATGGAGTACGATGCTCCCTACATCAACATGAGTTACGCGGAGGTAGAACTGTTGCTGGCCGAAGCAGCGGTACGCGGATGGTCAGGGGTGGGAAACGCGGCCGCCCACTTTGAGAACGCTCTGCGTGCCTCAGTAGAGCATATGAGCCTGTATGGTGCTCCGGCTGTAAGTGCAGAGGCTCTGGAACGCTTTGTGACCTCCAACGCTCTGAAAAGCGGAAGTGAACTCGAACAGATCAATATGCAGATCTGGGTAGGCCATCTGTTGAATCCGTTCGAAGCCTATGCCAACTGGCGGCGTACCAATATTCCGGAGATCACGATGGAAAATCCCGATAAAGAGCGCAACCAATCCGGAGGCAAGACACCGCGCCGCCTGCTCTATCCGATCGAAGAACAGATCAAAAACGGAGACAACTACCGCGAAGCCATCGCCCGTGTACCGGGATACGACTGGACCATCGGCGTATGGTGGGATAAATAATCGATGAAATCACTTTTAACACGTAATCGTATGAAATTCATAACATATATACCTGCAACTCTCTGTATGTTGCTGATACTGGCAGGTTGCAAAGACGACAGTGCAAGCAATCCAACGTTTGACGACGACGAGATCCCGGCGATCTATATGGATTGGGCAGCCGAATTCGTATACTCTCTCGGAGATGTGATGACCTTCGAAGCACAAGTGTCTCCGTCGGACCATACGACCTGCCGCTGGCTGATAGATGGCAATGTAGTAGCGGAAGGACTCCGTATAGAACACACCATCGACACGGAAGAGCCTTTTACCTTGCGTTTCGAAGCAGAGCGCAACGGAATAAAGAACTTTCGCACGGCGGAAGTATCCATTGCCCTGGAATTTGTGGCTAAAGAATACAACAAAGTGGTTGTAGGGATGTTGCCTAAGAACGGAAGTTCAGGCCAGGTGCAATGGGATCATATCACTCACCTGATGTTTACCTCCCTGACCGTGGAAAATGAGACAGGCAGTCTGACGATGCCCGAAGGCTCCGAACTGAGACAATTGAATACCCTGATCCCTCTGGCGCACAACAACGGAGTACAGGTCATCATAGACATCAGCGGTCCGATGAATTTCCCGATGCTATACGGCGGATACGGAGATCACTCCTTCAACAACGTCGTCATAGATCCGGACAAACGAAAAATCCTGATCGGAGAGATCGCAGCCTTCGCGGAAGAGTATGACCTGGATGGAGTGAACATCAGTATAACCAACATCAACAACGACGATGGCGGACTCATCAGTACGGATCAGATCGCGGTGTTTATGAACGAACTGGGAGAAGTTCTGCCCACCGAAGTAGATGAAGGAAGACGCAAATTCTATTTCACAGCTACAGTTCCACACAACTATCAATTTTCTCAATATGCCTACCTGTCACAGGTAGAGCGACTGGATTGGGTCAACTTCCTTCCTATGGGAGTCACCGATCTGGCTCCGACCCCTCACGCGCCCGACTATCTGATCCATGAGCATCTGGGTCTGTTTGCCAACAGTGAACTGGGTAGTACCAGAGCGGTGGTAGGTATAGGAGCCTTCGGTATCCGATACGACCTTCCCGAAGGGGTAGAGATCACCTGGGGCAACCTGGACAATTACCTGAGTTATCCCTCCTATGCGGATATTCTGAGAATGGATACCAATGCCGCGGAAAAAGACGAGTTATCCTTAGGGAGTGGCCTGTTCTACACCGGAAGAGAAGGTGCTCTGCGCAAAACAGACATAGCCTTGGACTACAACGCGGCAGGAATGCTTATCTGGATGATGAATTACGATACATCAGACGCAGATAAATCCCTGACACAATCTGTGTACAACCACATGAACCCGTAAAGCCAATCTATTATTTACAAAAGTCTCCGGGTCGTTTATTAACTTAACACACCCTTTCCCTATGCGCCCGGAGACTTTTACTCTTTCATTAAAACCGACTCTTATGACAAAAAACAGCGATCAATCTATGGGCAGGAATGTTCCTGCTACTCCACCTGTTGGCTTGTGACAGTGATGAAAAAGAAAGAAACGCTTTCGAAGCCAGATTTTCTATACAAGCAGACCCATCCAACGCCAATTTCATCCATGTAACCGCCGATCAGGAAGGAGACTCTTACGAGTGGAGCTGCGACGCCGACGGATCTTCCACACAGTCGGGGCAGCAAGCTGTGTTCTACCTGGAAAAAAAGGGAACCTATGAGATCACACTGAAACAGAAGGCCGACGGTAAACAGGGTATCGCGACCCAACAGTTCACCATTGCTGAAGACTCCTATTACCATCAGCAGGGAGAAAGCCTCTGGTGGAACGATGAGTTTACTGCTCCGAAGGTAGATGTGCTCTCCTGGAATTACGATCAGGGAACCGGGAAATGGGGCAATAACGAATGGCAGAATTATACCAACAAATCAGAAAACTCCTTCATACGGAACGAGATGCTGGTATTGAGAGCGGTGAAAAGTGGTGAAGGACAGAAAATAGGGGATTATACCTCGGCCCGGCTCACCACACGCGGCAAGAAAGAAATCTCACGCGGAAGAGTCGAAGTACGTGCCCGCTTAGCCGGTGGAGTAGGCCTGTGGCCCGCTATCTGGTTCTACGGAACCAAAGCCTCCCCCTATTATTCAGAGATCGACCTGCTGGAGTATGTGGGGTGTGACAAAGACATCATCTACGGTGCCATCCATACAACAGCTACACTGGAGGGAGATCAGAAAATATCCTCTTCCATGAAAGTACCCGATGTAGAAGACAATTTCCATGTCTATGGGATGAACTGGACAGACGAGAAGATCGAGTTCTATCTGGACAGCCCCGACAACATCTATCTCTCTTTCCGTCCCGAAGATACTTCAGACCCCAGCGTATGGCCGTTCGACAACGAACTCTACCTGATCATTAACATTGCTGTCGGAGGAGACTGGGGCGGCATGCGGGGAGTAGACGACTCTATATTTCCCCGTGAAATGGAGGTGGACTATGTACGCTTTTTCCGGAAATAACAAACGATTCGAAACAGAAAAAACCTTATGAAAAGCAAACAACTGACACACACATTTCAGAGAGCATGGTTTTGCTGCCTATCCGCTTTGCTGCTATTCTCCGTAAGCAGTTGCAGATCGGGTGAAAAGAAAATTGCCCCGGAACAGACCCCTTCTACACTTGTAGTAGCCTATCTGCCCATGTGGAGAATGCCTTATACACCCGATTGGGAAAAGCTGACCCACGTCTGTCTGGCCTTCGGCTATGTACAACAGGACGGAGAACTCGACAGGACAGAGGTAAATCAGCATCAACAGGTGATCCGGGAAGCACATGACCACGGAGTGAACGTACTATTGTCTATCGGAGGCGGAGGCTCAAAAAATTTCTCTTCGGCCCTGCTCCACCCGGAATATAGGGCCAGGCTGGTAGAGAACCTGTCAATAGCTGTAAAGGACCTGGACCTGGACGGTATTGATGTAGACTACGAAGAATGGGACGGCGGACAACAGGGTGCCAGTGAGACGGACCTGCAAAGGCTCGAAGTCCTGGAACTGTTCTACAAAGAACTCCGCGAAAAGCTGGGCTCCGACAAGTGGATCACAGCCGCCGTCAACGCGTCCTGGGACAACGGTGGGTTTGGTCTCTACAACTGCTTCAACAATACCATGCACAAATATCTTGATTTCGTAAGTCTGATGATTTACGATGAGACCGGCCCCTGGTCAAAAGAACGTACAGGCCCCCATTCTTCCTGGGATTTCTTTGAAAAAGCCATTGAACACTGGCTCACCAACCGCCATCTGCCCAAAGAGAAATTAGTGGCAGGAGTTCCCTTCTACGGATACCGTTTTCTACAGGAAGGGGATGCTACCGGCGCGCAAGGGATGGGATACAGAAATATCCTGGAGCAATACCCCGAAGAAAACGCACATCTGAAAGACAACATCGGCCTGCTCTACTACGATGGTCGCCCTACCATAGAGCGAAAGGCCCGATACATACAACAGCACCAACTGGGAGGTATCATGTTCTGGGAAATCACACAGGACACAACTGATCCTGAAAAAAGCCTGCTGGTTGCTATCGATCATATCCTGCGACCGAAAGACAAAAAATAGATATTTTCAATATATTCAGATAAACACGCAGAGCATCTTCTTTCGGCCGCACTCTGCTTCTCACAGCCTTGTTCCTGTCAGTAAGGGACAAGGCTTTTTCATGATTCCCGTGTCTCACACATCCGGCACACCTATAAAACAGACATTCTTTCAAAGATCTACGAAAAATTCGTTAAAACACCCCAGATACAATTTACGAAATTTTCGTAGAATCTGTTTTTTTAATATCTTGCGCCTCTGAATTGAAAACAAAAGGCAAACCATTTATGAAAAAACTATTCTTTGTATGGCTGGGGATAATCAGTTTTCAGCTACATGCGCAGAACCAGGAAACAAACATCCGTGAAGCCCTGGCGGTATACGACTATGAAACTGCACTTCTGCTGATAGAGCAAATAAAAGAACAGACCCCTACCCACTGGTTCCAGAAAGCACGGGCTCTGCGGGGACTGAATCGCTACAAAGAAGCCTTACACGCTTTCCAATCTATCCTGGACGAAGATCCGGACAATCAGCAGGCTCTTCTCGAACAGGCCGAATGTTACAAAAGTATGGGACATCAGCAGGAAGCCGTGATCAATTACCAACATACACTGGAGCTCTATCCGCAAAACAAATATGCCTGGCTGCAACTGATCACGTTGCTCTGCCAGATGGAACGTTACGAACCGGCGCTGGCATATGCTGGGCAACTCCTGGAAAAAGACGACAGCAATGTGACCCTCCGGTTACTGGCACAATGCCATGAAGGGTTGAAACAAACAGAAGCCGCAAGGGAATGCTATGAAAAGATCATAGCGCGCAGTCCCGATGATTTCCTGGCTGTAGCCAGACTGGCCAATATACATATCGGGCACAAAGATATGGATAAGGCCATAGCGTGTACGGAAGCATACCGGCAATCAGATACACTCAACATATATGTCAATCGTCAGAACGCACTTTCTTACTGCTTATCCAAAGATTACAAAACTGCAGCTCAACGATACAAAGTTCTGCTCAGTCAGCAAGACAGCACGTTCCATACCTGTTATTACAGCGGAATCAGTTTTTTCGCGGACGGGCAATTCTATGAAGCACACGATGTGCTAAAAAAAGCGCTGGATCAGTCTCTCAACAATGTAAATGTACTCTATTACCTGGCCAAAGCCTGTTCAAAAACATCCTGGAAACAGGAAGCGGTAACCTATATGCAGGAAGCGATCAACCTCTCTACGCCCTCAGACAGCACGTTGATCTGGCTCTATAGCGGACTGGCAGAATGCTATCAGAAAGCTTTCAGATTTTCCGAGTACATAGAGACACTGAAACTACAGTATAAGTACGACCCCGGCAATCACCGACTGCTTTATCACATAGCTACAAGTTATCACATCAGTCTGAAAGACGAGAAAAATGCGATCTTGTATCTGGAAAAATTCCTGAAAACACGTGACCTGCCTGGACATAAAGACGAACCCATAATAGATCCGGGTGAAGGAGGAGTAACCATGACCATAGATAATTTTTACAATGCCGCGGAAAGAAGACTGAAAGACATCCGCAAAGAACAATTCTTCAAAGAGGGCGTTCCGGAAAAATCATCCGAATGAAAACGTTTGCATAAATATAAACCCAAGCATCTATCACAGACAGATCAAGTGTTTGGAGAATAACCTTATATTAGTAGCATGAAATATACACAATCCATATGATGAAAAAGTTATTATCTATTCTGAGTTTATCCTTACTTACTTGGTGTGCCTACGCGGCGCCGAACATAAACAAGATCGATCCGCCTTTCTGGTATACAGGAATGAAAAATCCCGAACTGCAACTGATGGTTTATGGCCCGGGCATCGGTGAAGCCTCTGTCACTGTGGATCATCCGGGTGTTTCGCTCAGCAGTACCGTGAAACTGGAAAGCCCCAACTACCTGCTCGTCTATCTGCGTATGGAAGAAGATGTACAGCCGGGTACGGTGAAACTGACTTTCACTCAGGACAAGAAAAAACTGGTCAAAGAATATGAACTGAAAGCACGGGAAAGAAAACCCAGCGAACGCATGGGATTCGACGCGTCGGATGCGCTTTACCTGCTGATGCCAGACCGCTTTGCCAATGGCAACCCAGACAACGATCAGATCGCCGGAATGAAGGAATACAAAGTAGACCGTGACGATCCCAACGCACGCCACGGAGGAGACCTGGCAGGTATCGAACAGAACCTGGACTATTTCGTAGATCTGGGTATCACCGCTCTCTGGTTCACTCCCGTATTGGAAAACAACATGAAAGGGGGATCCTACCACGGCTACGCGACTACCGACTATTACAAAGTAGATCCCCGTTTTGGCACCAACGAAGAGTACAGATCCCTGATCGCTAAATCCCATGCCAGGGATATCAAAGTGGTAATGGATATGATCTTTAACCACAATGGGGTAGATCATCCTTGGATCGAAGATATGCCATCGAAGGATTTTTTCAATTTCCCCGATCATCAGAACAACTTTGTACAGACCTCTTTCAAACTTACTCCGCACGTAGATCCGTATGCATCGAAGTACGACTTTGTACAAATGAACGACGGTTGGTTTGTGCCTACCATGCCCGACCTCAACCAGCGCAACCCGCACGTATACCGCTATTTGGTTCAGAACAGTTTCTGGTGGATCGAGTACAGCGATATAGATGGCATCCGTATGGATACTTATCCGTATGCAGACTACGACGCGATGAGCAACTGGATGAAAGAACTCAATGACGAATATCCCAACTTCAATGTAGTAGGTGAGATCTGGGTCACAGAACCTGCTTATACGGCCTGGTGGCAGAAAGACTCCAAACTGTCTGCTCCCCGCAACAGCCACCTCAAGACCGTAATGGATTTTACATTTTTCGATAAGATCAACCAGGGACTCCGCGAAGATACCGACGGATTTTTCCGCGGTCTTAATAGAGTCTACAATACTTTTGTATATGACTTCCTGTATGAAGATCCGGAACATATACTGACCTTTTTTGAAAATCACGATACAGACCGCTTCCTGGCCGAAACAGATAAACTAGACCTGCTGAAACAGGCTGCCACCATCCTGCTGACTACCCGTCGCATCCCACAGCTTTACTACGGTACGGAAATTATGATGAACGGTGTGAAGCACCGTAGCGATGGCTATGTACGTAAAGACTTCCCCGGCGGATGGGCGGAAGACAAGGTAAATCTGCTGAAACCGGAAAATCGGACCGGGATACAGAAAGAGAGTTACGATTTCTTCCGTACACTACTCCACTGGCGCAAAGGCAATGAAGTCATCTCCAAAGGCAGCATGGTACAGTTCATGCCCCAACACGGTGTATATGTGTATGCGCGTCAGTACCATGGAAAGACGGTAGTGGTGATGGTCAACGGTAAAGATGAGCCCGTGACACTGCCTCTGAAATACTATACCGAAATCCTGAGCGGATACACCCAGGGAAAAGAGATCCTGAGCGGACAGACAATCACACTGGGACAGGAACTGCAACTGGCACAACGCCAGTGTATGGTGTTGGAACTGAATTGATCGCGAAGGCTGAGTCCTTCCGTATAAGACAAGACCGGAGACTTCACATGAGTCTCCGGTCTTGTCTTATACGGAAAGTATGCTACATCGTATGGTGGAACGAACATGCACAAACGGGTACCACAAGCCCGGAATATAAGAGACGCGTTGAAATTTACGAGGTACAAATATAGAATTACGATGTAGTAAAGCTTTCTTCATTGTCTGCACTAACCTGTTCTGCTATACTTTGAGTTGTAAGCATAAATGAGTAAGATTCGCTATGTAAATACACGACACACACACTGAGCGTCTCTGTAAGAGGTCCAATCACTGATTTTCAGTCAGAATAACACTATGTCTGTCATTCAGGAAAAAGGATCAACCAATCTTATGTATCACCAAAGTCCACATTCTCATAGGTAATACGCCTGCAATCCTTGTACTGCTACTTATCACCCCGTAGCATACAGCGAAGTGCGACCAGGTATATACATTCAGATCACACCTTATTATAAAACAATATAAATAGTAAATCTGGCAATCGTAAGGCTTTTGCGGTCATTTTCTGTAGTTCGTTTGGTTGTCGGAACAAAGAACTGAAGGAAAGTCATATAACAAAAAAGCTGCCCGGACATTTCCAGGCAGCTTACTGTTATACAGATTTAGTAAATGGGTCAGCAGTTTTCGTTCTTACCGGCCGAACCCAATACCTCCTCAATCTTATGCTTGTAGAGTTTCTTCATGTTGTCACGAGCTGGTCCCAGGTATTTACGTGGGTCAAACTCAGCAGGACTTTCAGCGAATACTTTGCGGATAGCAGCAGTCATGGCCAGGCGACTGTCTGAGTCGATATTGATCTTACAAACTGCAGACTTAGCTGCTTTACGCAGTTCTTCTTCAGGAATACCGATCGCATCTTTCAGCGCGCCACCGTATTTGTTGATTGTTTCCACTTCTTCCTGAGGCACTGAAGAAGCACCGTGCAGTACAATAGGGAATCCGGGAAGTTCTTTTTCTACACCTTCTAACACATCAAAAGCCAATGGAGGAGGAACCAGTACGCCCTGTGCGTTACGGGTGCATTGCTCAGGTTTGAATTTGTTGGCACCGTGAGAAGTACCGATAGAGATAGCGAGGCTGTCGCAACCTGTTTTCGTTACGAAGTCTACCACTTCTTCCGGTTTGGTATAAGTATGGTGCTCCGCCACAACATCGTCTTCCACACCAGCCAGAATACCCAATTCACCCTCTACTGTCACGTCGAACTGGTGAGCATATTCTACTACTTTTTTGGTAAGAGCTACATTTTCTTCGTAAGGAAGATGCGAACCGTCAATCATTACAGAAGAGAATCCCATATCGATACAAGACTTACAAGTCTCGAACGAATCACCATGATCCAGGTGAAGAACGATCTGAGGACTTTTGCATCCCAATTCTTTTGCATATTCTACGGCACCTTCTGCCATATAACGAAGCAAGGTCTGGTTGGCATAGTTGCGCGCACCTTTAGACACCTGCAGGATGACCGGAGATTTAGTTTCCACAGCGGCCTGTATGATAGCCTGCAACTGTTCCATGTTGTTGAAGTTGAAAGCAGGGATAGCATATCCGCCTTTGATAGCCTTCGCAAACATCTCTCTGGTGTTTACAAGGCCTAAATCTTTGTAATTAATCATTTCGTTTAAAAGTTTATTGTTACTGAATCAAAAAATTCTACGCAAAAGTAAGCAAAATCGTTTAAAAAAGCAGAAGCTGACCGCAGGAAATATATCCCTGCCGGCAACAATTGTACACCACTGGGAGATATTTAATTACAATATAATACATATTGCAATCTCTACCTGTCAATCAGCTTCTACAGCCTGAACTCGTCTGCGTTGTTTCCTGGGACAACAAAAAGCCGGAAAAGGAGTTTCGGAAAGGCAGGTGGGTTTATGTATTATTAGGTTTTCTGTTCATTTCTTTGGGTGCAAAGAAACAAACTCCCCAAAGTAATATCTGGTTTCTCCACCACGTTTTTGGGGATAGGATTATGAACCTATAAGCTGATTCTGCTCAGACAGACCCAGCTCTGGGGACACCACACATATATACTACGCTTGGTACAACACAACCAAAGGCAGACTACACTTGTCCCATCAGTAGACAAAGGTGCTGACTGCGCTGACTCACATAACATCTTACCATGAAGGATGTGGGTCAATGAACCGCACAGGTCGACTTGGGATTGACAACTCTGACCATAGGTTCAAAGTACCGGACGATTATTTAGTCACTTTCAGCGTGAATCCGCAAATCTACCTGTGCCGTTATTTTCTTCTCAGATATAGAATAGTAGGCAGATGGTCGCTGTATCCATTGAGCCATTCCTTCCCTCCATGCGTACGCAGAGGCGAACCTTTGTATCTGCCCTCCTGTTGGATCAGGTAGTCCCGCAGAAAGACTTCCGCATGGTCATACACCAGCTCTCCTTGTTTGGATTTGAACAGCGAACGGGAGACTACAATCTGATCAAATAGGTTCCACTTACCCCGATAAAGTAAAGTACCTACTCCTTTATCCTCGAGGATCTCCCAGAAAGGATTATAAAGATCTCCGCGCTTCTTTACCTGCTTTACATATTTCTTTGCTCCCAGAGCTACAGCCATACTTTCATCCATCGGATCGTCGTTCATATCACCCATAATAATGATTTTCAGGTCTTTGTCCATACGCAATAGAGAGTCAGTCAACGCCCGAACCTGATTGCCCGCATGAATACGCACTGGTGCTTCCGCTCCGCGTGAAGGCCAGTGATTGACTATAAAACAAACCCGGTCTCCGGCCAGATTCCCATTTACGACCAGAAAACCACGGGTCTTGTGCACTGTGTCCCCTTCGAAAGGCTCCGACAACACCAATCTGCTGGAAAGTACAGTAAACTGGCGTGGATTAAACAGCAGGGCACAATCAATCCCTCTGCGGTCTGGCCCTTCATAATGTACAATCCCATAGCGTTCCTCAGCAATAGCCGGCTCTTTTACCAGATCTTCCAGCACACGCAGATTTTCGATCTCTGCCACACCGATCACCGCAGGTCCCTGAGGGGTTTTGTCGCGGGAGAGTTCGCTCAATACCTGAGCCATATTTTTCAACTTAGCTTCGTATTTCTCCGAAGTCCATGCCATGGAACCATCCGGCAGGAAGTCAAAATCATTTTTTCCTTCATCATGGATCGTATCAAAAAGATTCTCCAGATTATAAAACGCCACACTGTATAAGTCGGACCGGGTATCCTGTGTATGTGTCAGTGTTGTGACCAACAGGAATAAAATTGCTACCAGAAACAGCTTTCTTTTCATTTGCTATAATGTTTTAATAATGTGTCCCTGCAAAAATCCTAAAAAAAAATGAAATGCCTGTTTTTTCAGACAACTTTTTAAACAATACTTAAAAAAATCAAACTCTCAGCCACTCTATCCTGTATACGAAAACCATACATGACATCTCATTGAAATATGTAATAAACAATCAGAGATACCGGACCAACGGTACATATATGCCATCCCAGATCAACAGAACCAACAGATGAACTGGCAGAGGCACCGATCGGCACAGCCATGAGCCAGCGTAAGTGTCTACCAACACATTTATTAACCGGCATAGTTACCACCAAGATTCCAGGTAATTCAGCACAGCCAATACCCGCCTCTGCAACACGGCTGTAACAGGCAGCCCCCTTAGGACTCTGAGTATCAAAAGCGGTACAGATAAAAGTGACAAGAGAATAAAAACTTGGCTGAGTGAAACGAGCTTTTTGCCTGCCCTCATAGCTCAAACGGAATAGTGAAGAGATCTGGACCACGTTGCTTTGCCTGGTTTCTTTGGCGGAGCAAAGAAATGAACAGAAAATTTAATAGAAAATATAACCTCTCTATTTCCTAATTCCAGGAAATACATTATCTTTGCACCCTGAAAATGTCCATTACACACTATTCATTACCGAAATAGTAAACGAAATAATAATTAAAAATAAATATTGACATGAAAAAAGGTATTCATCCTGAATCATATCGTCCGGTTGTATTCAAAGATGTGTCTAACGGCGATGTATTCTTGTCACGTTCTACAGTGAACACCAAAGAAACAATTGAATTTGAAGGAGAAACTTATCCGCTGGTAAAGATGGAGATCTCCAACACGTCTCACCCTTTCTATACAGGTAAATCTACATTGGTAGATACAGCCGGACGTGTAGATAAGTTCATGAGCCGTTATGGCAACCGCAACAAGAAATAAAAAGTTTTTTTGCAGATAACAAATAAAAAAAATGAGATCCGCGCGAATCTCATTTTTTTATCTCCCCTTTTCAGAAAAAGATCCGTATCATCAATCAGTTATCTTTATGAGATACATCGCCGGAAATCCATCTTCTGTATCGATTCTTTTCCACCTCAACTCTTTCGAATTCAATTTCCTGATATCATATTGTTTCACATACTGATCGTGTTCCTCATCATAGAAAGAGAGGATATGATTATACCGATTTATGACATGCGTATAGTAGTAAGTGGTATCACTATCAGACAAGACATCAGCGGTATAGAGAGAACAAGTCATGTCACTGTTAAAAGTATACTCTATACACGAATCGATCATCAGGCGGGGATCATCGGTAGTAACTCTCCATTTACCAGTTAATTGAGAGATGTCTACCTTCTCTTCCTGTTCACAAGCAACAACCAGGAGAACAGCAAAGAAAGACAGCAGGAATGCAGTAGTATTTCGGATTTTCATAATAATCTACATTTAGTTCTTTTGGGTTCTATAATAATAAGATGGTTAGTCAGTAGTAAGTACAAATATAATAAGAAATTCAACAACACTATACTGATCTCTTTTAAAAGTTTGATCGCCTGTGATCCTCCTCCGAATTACTTATCGTATAACAGACATATACTCCTTTACAGTATTTTCCGCCGTATGCTTTCATCAAAAAAGGGAATTCCCTATCATCTTTTAGGAAAAACCACACAGAAATAGGATTTCAAAAAATTATCTTTGCCCTATCACTCATCTTTTAACCTTCATTTGTTATGAGAAAACTATTCACACTCTTTCTATTATCAGTTGTGCTGTCTGGGTATGCCCAGCGAAATCATACGGATCTGAGCGGATTGCTGAATATCCCGGGAACCCTGAAAAAATCGTATGAATCTCATCCTGCTGGTACGGAGTTCGATCTGATCAAAGTGATCAAGCTGCAACGCAATAGTGTAGATCCGACCAAAACCGGGGTAATCATTATGTTGAATATCAACCATCAGCATGTGGCACTTCCAGCCAGTAAGGCAGATATTCTTGACTTACAAGCTACTACGCGGGAAGATTTCTGGCAATCTGTTTTCCTGTACGAAAATATGTATGCGCATTACGACAATAAAGGCTATCGCAACGATATCCGCCAGGACCTGACAGAGGAATCTCTGGAATACCTCGGTACCCTGTCCGGACTGTTCTACGAAGATGCCCACGTACAGGATTATGTACACCGTTTGTTTATGAATGCCAAACCTTTGCATATCAACAACCAACGCCCGGAAGTACTAAGTGTACGCTTACTCGAATCTCCCTCTCCCGATGCTTATATGCTTCCTAACGGTACCCTGCTGATCAGTACCGGTCTGTTGTCGGTACTGGATTCGGAAGAAGAACTCACTGCCGTCATAGCCACCGAAGTGGCACATTATTTTCTGGACCACCAGGTGATCAATGTGATAAAAACCGAATCCAGAGCCCGGCGAGCGGAATTCTGGAGTGGTATGCTGGAGATCGTGGCCGCCGGGTTTGATGAGTATTTTATCCACAAAAACGAATACTATGTCCTGGGAACTACTTATCTGGGAGCAGACATCATAGCTTCCGTCATCAATGCGCACACCAACTCCCGCCTGGGAATGACCTATACACAGAAACAGGAGAGCAGAGCTGATAAGATAGCTTGTGATTACCTGGTATTTCAGGGGATAGATCCTGCCGCATTGACATCTGCTCTGATTAAAATACGTAATTACTACGAAGAGGCTCGTGACTATTACACGCTTTCCCGCTATGGGATCTATGCCGGGATGGACGAACGCATCGAACGCCTACCGGAACCGAAAAAATTTCAAAGCCGTTCTTACCAGAAAACCGTGTGCGGTGTCACCACCTTCAATGCCCTGCTTCACCAGGCAGGTAATCAGTACGAACAGTCTATAGCTTTTCTTCGGAAAAACATAGACCTGAAACTCACTACTGACGAAGATTATACGTTGCTTGCCAAAGCACACATGCAACTTTACGACAGTACCGAGGCTAATCTGGAAACACTGGATCTCATAGCCCGGGCCAAAGAGATGGCACGCTACCCCAATCCGAACGCATACAAACAGGAGATCCTGTTGCTGCTCCGTCTCAACCGACAGGCCAAAGCAGCCGATGCCTTAGTAGAATATTATATGGAACTACTTTCTTCACAATATAACGCAGGAAATATAGATGATGCCACCTGGATGTCATCTGAAATGAACTGGGCTAATAAATTATTGCAACGTATCGAACTGTTCTAAATTCTCTCTACTCTAACAAAAAGACTTCTATCAGTACAAAATGGTACGGAATATCCGGTAATTCTTTCGGGAAAAACCGGATATTTTTATTCCCCAGGATCGATACGACACCTATTTATTACACATACTCAGCCCCTCCTACCTGCCTTCATCCCGCAGACTGGCTCAAGGAAAAACATCCGGTTTCTCCGGTTTTACTTACTCTATCTTAAATCATATCTATTTTATGGATTCGGGTCCCGGAGCGTATTCCTCTGTTTTTCGTACATCCACAGTTGTTCCCGCAACTCCTGCAATTCCTGCTGCAATCTTCCTATTCTATCCAGCAGATGGCGGATGGCATCGATCCCTTCGGGATTGATAGAAAGGTCGTAATACATCCGGCTATAGCTTTCCAGCCGGGGCAGTTCGGAAATAAACAAATAACGATCTCCCTCTTCCTGATAAATATCTATCAATCCGCTTTCGTGCAACAATTCTATAAATGTGGGTTCTATATCGCAATGGCGACAATATTCACTCATAATGACCAGATCGGAACGTATCATAACTATCAGGAATTTATCTTAAGCTCCGGAGTTCCCGGAACAATTCTTTTTCTTTCTCACTCAGATGGGTAGGTAGCTCTACAGAATAGGTCACGATCAGATCGCCGAAACTGCCTTCCTGCTTGTATTTTGGGAAACCTTTGCCTTTAAGGCGGGCTTTGGTATCATTCTGTGTACCAGGCTTCACCTTCAGTTTCACCTGTCCATCCAGGGTATCTACCCGTACATCTCCTCCCAGGATAGCCGTGTAAAGATTAATCGGAACAGTGATGTGCAGATTATTACCCATACGGGTAAACTGCGGATCATCGGCTATCACAAAGGTAATATACAGATCTCCTTTAGGGCCACCGTTCATTCCTTCGCTGCCGTGCCCTTTGAGACGGATCTGCTGCCCGTTGGCCACACCCGCCGGAATGGTGATACGCACTTTCTTGCCATTGACAGTAAGCACTTGTTTGTGAGTGATCGCCGCGTCTCTCAACGAGAGATGTAATTCGGCATTGTAGTCCTGCCCCCGGAATCCGGCCGAACTACCCCGCCTGCCGGCACGCTGACCTCCGAACAGAGATTCGAAGAAATCGGAGAAGCCACTTTCCGTATCAAAACCACCACCGAAAGAGGACCACGAAGTTCCTCCGGCTCCCCCGGTTCCGGCACCCGATTGTTCATAGGCACGGCGCTGGGCCTCGAATTCATCGGCATGTTGCCAGTTCTCTCCGTACTCATCGTACTTCTTCCGCTTCTCCGGATCACTGAGCACCTGGTTTGCTTCGTTGATCTCCTGGAAGCGATTTTTGGCATTCTCATCGTTGGGATTGAGATCCGGGTGGTATTTCCGCGCCAGCTTGCGATAAGCCTTCTTGATATCGGCCTGAGAAGCTGTCTTGTCTACTCCCAATGCCTTGTAATAATCTATATAGGGCATGATGTAACTGTTATATCCATTGGTTATATAACAGCTAATTTCAGTTTTAGATCGGAATCTTTATTTAAAAAGTTTAAGTTTTTCACAATCTGCATTACCGGGCCATTCATATAGATAGGGAAAAAGCGATGAACGAGATCTATATGAACTGATATAAAAGTTAAATAGAATGCTATATTTTCCGCCATGAATTATCGTAAACATTCAAATGAAAGAGAATATCAAAGAGATGTTTTTATGTGTTCAAAACACCTTGTGTTATTACTCATATTTTTCATGCAATCGTTTTCCTTAAAATATAACCTAAAATATAACCCATTCAAAGAAATTAACTCTTTGATTCCTTAACTTTGGATTTCAATCATACATTTATTTATTATGAAAAAAGAATATAGCTTATTGGTAATCCTGTTTTATCTGTTCACTATTTTTTTTAGTGCCTGTACTGACGAAGATAAAAATAATCCGTGGAGAAATAAGAATCCGGAAGAAGAGGTAGATGACGATTATTCAGAAATCTCTGAATACTATCGGGATGGCATCACTAAAGTAAGTGATAATACATTGGTCTTTGTCTTGTATGCACCCCATAAAGAGGAAGTTCATTTGATAGGTGATTTCAATAACTGGACTGCTAATGAAACTAGCAAAATGACTAAAGATGGGCCCCGATTCTGGATACAAATAGATGGTTTGGAAAAAGGCAAAGAGTACATTTGTCAATATCTGATAGATGGAGAGTTACGTGTGGCAGATCCGTATACAGAAAAAACATCAGATCCTTTGGATGTATATATTGATCCGAATATTTATCCTACTCTACTTGATTATCCTTCTGATAAAACCACTGAAATTGCAATGGTAGTAAACACAGACCGGACAACTTATCCCTGGAAAATATCAGATTTTAAAATAGAGAATCCGGAAAGTATGGTTATCTATGAATTGTTACTCAGAGATTTTACAGAAGAAGGTAGTGTAAAGGCCGCACAGGAAAAACTTGATTACCTAAAAGAATTAGGAGTGAATGCAATCGAGTTGATGCCCTTTAACGAATTTGAAGGAAATGACAGTTGGGGCTACAATCCTTCCTTTTATTTCGCTACTGATAAGGCGTATGGAACTTCAGAAGACTATAAGACCTTTATTGATGAATGTCACTCCAGAAATATGGCCGTAATTATGGATATTGTGCTGAATCATAGTTACACTTCCAGCCCTATGGTACGTATGTATTTCAACGGCTCCAATCCCACTGCAGAAAATCCCTGGTACAATCAGTCCTCCAATTTTGCCAATCCTGACGCACAATGGGGACATGACTTCAACCACGACAGCAAATATACACAAGCTTTTGTAGACAGCGTATGTTCCTATTGGGTGCAAGAATATAAAATTGATGGTTTCCGATTCGACTTTACAAAAGGATTTTCCAACACTCCCTATCCGGCAACCGAAGGAGATACCTGGGGTAGTGCGTATGATGCTGATCGTATCAAGAATCTGAAACGAATCTATGATGAAATTAAAAAGAGAAACCCGAATGCACTGATGATTTGTGAACATCTTGCCGATAACTCGGAAGAAAAAGAACTTGCTGACTATGGGCTTTACATGTGGGGCAACCTGAACGATCCTTTTATGGAAGCAACTATGGGATGGGGAGAATATGACAATAACAAAGGAGACGTGACCTGGGGCTCTTATCAGGCAAGAAACTGGAACAAACCCGTATTAATTACCTATATGGAAAGTCACGACGAAGAACGAGTAATGTTTAAAAATCTTGCATACGGAGGTTTTCTGACAGGAAATTCCTCTACTGACCTGGCTACTGCCCTGAAACGCACGGAAGCAGCTGCTGTAATATTAATGTCTATCCCAGGACCTAAAATGATATGGCAATTTGGTGAAATGGGATATGATTATGAGTTAAACAATGACCGTCTGGGGAAAAAACCTGCCAGATGGGATTATTTGGATGATCCTGACAGAAAACATCTGAACGACGTGTATGCTTCACTTATCCAACTCCGGAATACTAACCCGATATTCAAAACCAGTGATTACGAAACAGATCTGGTAACAAACTTTAAACAGGTTCTGCTAAAGGATGGAGGATCTTCATATGTATGTGCCATAGCCAATTTTGATCTGGAAGAAAGAACAGAGACTGTAAACTTTGGTACCACAGGCACCTGGAATGACTATTTTAGTACCAGCACTATCACCAATACAGAAGTAGAAACTGAAATTACGCTCCAACCAGGTGAATACCATTTGTACATACGACCATAAAATGCCTATTTAATAAATTCTCCTTATTTAATGGTTTTTCTAAAAGACAAACCATTAAATAAGGAGAATTTATTGTGTAAACTTAGAATTTAAAAGTAAAGCTATTCTATTTTTCTATTTTAAAAATTATCTTTGGGAGATAACCTTTTGAACAAAAGGCTGTAAGCGAAATATTTCAGCGTGTGAGGTAACGATTTGGCAACCGTGCTTATTTCTGCGTTTTGCGCTGTATTTCCTCAAATAACTCACTGCGAATTTACGGAATTTCTCCCACATCCACAACAATATTTTTTTCTTTTTTTAATTGATATACATCTCATTCATGCAGGGAATAGATTAGGCAACACTTTATAGGAAAATACTACCCGAAGCGCAGCGTAGGTGTGGAGATTTTCCTATAAACCGCTTGCGGCTTGGTGTTGACGTTCTATTGCCGGAATGTACCTTTGTAAATCAAATAAATAAAGAATTATCTATCATCTGTCTTGAAAATATGACAATAGATTCCTTACTGATACAGCATAGTTTAATTCATCTATTGTATAGAAACCTAATTTTTCTGCAAATGTCTTGCTTTTATCGTTG
>Ga0192240_10136_pt1 | contig 39347 bp, 27 predicted proteins | sample Koala_Koa27_H3_FD_131237 | JGI IMG/M metagenome (GOLD analysis project Ga0192240, IMG submission 131237) | Enriched cells from koala feces incubated with labeled cellulose particles, San Francisco Zoo, California, United States - Koala_Koa2-7_H3 ...
CTCATCGCCCTGAAACTGCACGCGGTTTACCGCAAAGGTATCGGTCTTGATTGCTTTACTGCCCGCTTCCAGATACTCTTTATGTATCTCTGAAATCAGGTCGGGCTGGCGCAGCACCGCCATCTCGCAGCTCATGCCGGACATATGGTTTTTCTGGGAAAAATAAGTTCCCATACTGCCGTCAAAAAGCAGTATATTTTCCTTTAAATATTCTCGTATATCCATCATACATTCCCGGGCAGGTATTCCGTATTCATCCGTAAATACTTCTGTCAACACAATTTTATTTCTGTGTAAACGTCGAAATACTATAACTATTCAGGACAGTACTTCGCACTTGCTGCGAAGTACGTCAGATAGCGTAGATTACACAGGGAAAAGTCCCATCGCGAAGCGATTTTACATGGACTTTTCCTCGTAACTGTGAAGGTACTGAACAGTTACGAAATACTTTACCCCAGCACCTCCTTTGCCACATCCACAGATGCCTTTGCATCCTTCGTATAATAATCCGCGCCGATCTCCTCCGCATATTCCGGCGTCAGAACCGCACCTCCCACGAACACCTTGCAGTCATGTCCCGACGCGTGAAGCGCCTCAATCGTCTTTTTCATGGAAACCACCGTAGTCGTCATCAATGCTGATAACCCGATCAGCCGCACATCCTCCGCGATGGCCGTATCCACCACCTTCTGCACCGGCACATCCCGTCCCAGATCGATCACCCGGTAGCCGTAATTTTCCAATACAACACGGACGATATTTTTGCCGATGTCGTGAATATCACCCTCGACCGTCGCCATGATGATCTTGCCTTTGGAAACGCTCTCCCCACCGCGCTTCGCGATCCGCTCCTTGATCAGATCAAATCCGGCACAGGCCGCGTTGGCGGAGTTGATCAGCTGCGGGAGGAAAATCTGCTGTTTCTCATATTTATCCCCCACCACATCCAGAGCGGGAATCAGCTTTGTATTGATCACATCCAGCTCACTCATTGTCTCCAGAAGCTTTGCGGTCAGTTCTCTGGTCTCCTGCTTCAAGCCCTTAAGAACGGCAGATTCCACCGTCATCTCCTTCGGTGCGGCCGGAGAAGATTTCTCCTCCTCTGCCCCGGCGAACCTCTCGATATAAGCTGCACACTGCGCATCCTCGCCGGAAAGCGCACGAAAAGAAACAACCGTGTCCATGATCTCCGCCTGATTCGGGTTGATGATCGGCAGATCCAGTCCGCACTGCATCGCCTGCGTCAGAAAACTGGTCGTGATATGATTCCTCTTCGGCAATCCGAAAGAAATATTGCTTACGCCCAGCACACAGTGAAGCCCCAGGCGTTCATGCACCATCCGCACCGCTTTCAGAGTCTCGGCCGCCTGTTCCTGCTGCGCTGAGATTGTCAGCGTCAGGCAGTCGATCATCACATCCTCCCGCGGAATGCCGATGGCAAGCGCCGCCTTCAGAATCTTCTCCGCCAACTCAAACCGCCGTCCGGCAGTGTCCGGAATGCCGGATTTATCCATTGTCAGTCCGACCACCGCCGCGCCGTATTTTTTCACGATCGGAAGTACATTCTCCAGAACTTCCTCCTCCGCGTTCACGGAATTCACGATGGCACGTCCGCTGCACATGCGAAGTCCCGCCTCAATCGCCGCCGGATCAGAGGAATCGATCTGCAGCGGCAGGTCAACCACGCTCTGTACCGCCTGCACCACGTCCACCATCATCCGCGGCTCATCCAGTCCCGGCAGGCCGACATTGATATCCAGGATATCCGCCCCCGCCTCCGCCTGCTCAATGGCGCGCTCCATGATATAGTTCAGATCATGCTCACGCAGCGCCTGGGCAAAACGCTTTTTTCCCGTCGGGTTGATGCGCTCGCCGATGACGCGCACGCCGTCGAAATCCACCATCTTCCCGGCGGAGCAGACGCCGCGGCGAAGAAATGATTTGTCCGCATCAGCCGGACACCCCTCATCCGCCTGTCCGGTCTCATCTCCGGCAGCTTCCTCTGCCTCCGCCGCCACTGCTGCAAGCCGCTCAATAAACTCCGGCGTCGTCCCGCAGCAGCCGCCCGCCATCGAGATGCCGAGCTCCAGAAATGGCCGCATCTGCTGCGCAAACTCCTCCGCTCCCATATCATATTCTCCGGTCGCCGGATCCGGCAATCCGGCGTTCGGCTTTACGATCAGCGGCCGGTTCGTCCATTTTTTCATTTCCTTAATTAACGGGAAAATTTCATCCGGTCCAAGCGAACAGTTGATGCCCATGGCATCCACCCCCAAACCATCCAGCGTCGCCGCCATGGAGGACACCAATGTACCTGTAAAGGTGCGCCCGGTCGCCTCAAAGCTCATGGTCACCCAGACGGGAAGCTGTGTATTCTCCCGAGCCGCCAGCACAGCTGCCTTCACCTCATACAGATCCGTCATAGTCTCAAATACAATCAGATCCGCCCCCGCGCGCTCTCCGGCAACAACCAGTTCCTTATATATCTCATATGCGTCGTCAAAAGAAAGCGTCCCCAACGGCTCCATCAATTCGCCGATCGGTCCGACATCCAGGGCTACCCGCACATGAGAACCCGCCGCACGCCGGGCTGCGGCCACATTCGCTTCCAGCAGCTCCTGCACCGTATGACCCGTGCCGCGTAATTTATGCGCATTCGCGCCAAATGTATTGGCATAAATGACGTCACTACCTGCGTTCACATATTCCCGCTGGATCCGCTCCAGGATCTCCGGATGCTCCATGCCGAACACCTCCGGCCGGTCTCCCAGCGCAAGTCCCGCGTTCTGCAGCATCGTTCCCATGGCTCCATCCAGTATCATAACTTTATTCACAGACAATTCCTCTCTTTCTGTAGGGGCAGTTTAAAAACATGCCGCATGCCTCGCAGCCGCGTTTTCTCAATTCCTGCGGTTTCTTTGAAATACCCATAACGGCCGTCACCGACTTCCTCGGAACCATGATATAACGATCCGTCACCGTCAGGCCGATGCGGCGGGAAGTATTCAAAACCTCGCACATCCGTATCTGCGTATCAATCGGAAGATCCCCGTAACCGGGGCTGAAACGGCTGGTCAGAAAAAGCCCTTCGTTTTCCAGCTGTTCCCGCATCTCCTCCTCAAACTGATCGCAGACATTTTCCACGGCAACACTGGCGCAGGCATCCATAATCACCGCATCCGCCATATTTGTCACCTCATGTCGCATCAAAATCTGCTCTACCCGGACTCCGATTGTCACCGCCAAAAGCACCGCCTCGCAACAGGGATGCAGCACCCCGCGGATATCCTGTCCCTCCATCGGGAAATTGTTGATTTGACCTTCCTTCACCGGCAAACGACTGTAAACCAGTCGGGGAACTGCTGCGTCTCTCACTTCTCCCATGCAGGTCCGTATCTGCCGCTCTATCTCCGGCGTCACCTCCTGCCCGCGGTGGCCGAGGTACATCAGTATTTCGTTATAATTCAGATCAGGCATCCGCGCTGTGATCAAGATATATTCCTCCGTATATTCCCTGTCAGGGAAATTGCTCATTTCGGAATTATACACGATATCCTGTCAAATGGCAACGACTGTCTCTCTAAACCGGTACTTTAACCGGTACTTTCCGTTATTTCTATTTGTTTCATAAATATCTCTGATTTTCTATTGAATCATCCGTCATTTCAGAGTAAAATCAGAACATCACATGATTTGAACATCAAAATAGTATGATACTACGGAAAGCACTTCCATGAACAGACAACAGATTTTTGACTATGTATACAAAAAACACAAAACAACCCCAGAATACCTCTGGGTAAAATATCCGTCCTATGCCGTGCTGCGTCATCAGGCCAACAACAAATGGTACGGTATTATTATGGATGTCCCAAAAGAAAAACTCGGTCTGCCCGGATCCGGTTCTGCGGAAATCATGAATGTAAAATGTGAACCGGAAATGATCAGCCAACTCTGCCGGTCGCCGGGATTCTTTCCGGCATATCACATGAACAAAACACACTGGCTCAGCATTCTTCTTGACGGAACTGTATCGGACAATATAATTTTGGATCTGTTGGATATGAGCCACGAACAGACTGCATAAATCTCAAAAGGAATTTCATATGGTACAATTTGTATCTTATTTCAAAAAAACATAATTTAATCAGATACATTCTTTACCTTTCCGGTTTTTCCTCCTCAATTTATAATGAATGTACTTAAAAACGAAGGAGGAATCATTCATGATTCAAAAAGGTATTGACATCAAACTGAACATCCGTCCCATTTATGCATAGCTCCTGCAATTGCTCCGTTATCATGGAAAGTGTTACTTTCATGACTTCTCCTTCCCCTCAGCTGTCAAAGCATCGTCAAATTTATTGTACAATAAGGATATTTTTCAGGCAAGGAATTTTCAGAAGCATCTGATAAAACTGTGGTTTGAAATCTTAATATATTCTAAAGTACAGGAAACTGCTTTTATCGAAAATAATTGAGATATATCATAGCTGCGCCCAAAACAGTCAGTATCACACCGGTGCCGACTCCCGCACCCAGCGCCGCAATAATGTACCACAAATACTCCATAGCGTCCTCCCGTTTTTTTACATTACACCCTTTCAGGTATTGCGTCAAGAATATACGTCAACCTGACATTGAATGAAAAACCTCCGGTATAGAATTCCTCCGTTTACAGATAATAGTATCATTGAGAATAACAAATCGCAAACGGAGGAAACAACTATGAAAGCTACAGGAATCGTGCGGTGCATCGATGATTTAGGCCGTGTCGTCGTTCCAAAAGAGATCCGCCGCACGCTGTGGATCCGTGAAGGGGACCCATTGGAAATCTACACCGACCGTGAGGGTGAAATCATCCTGAAAAAATACTCTCCCATCGGAGAACTCTCCGCGTTTGCCGGTCAGTACGCGGAAAGTCTGGCCCAGACTATGGGCTGTCTCGTCTGCATCAGCGACCGCGACCATATCATTGCCGCCGCCGGAAACGGGAAAAAAGATTATGACGGGAAACAGATCAGCCAGCAATTAGAATCAATGATACAGAACCGCATCCATCGGGTAGCCGCAAAAAATGACGAAAATTTTGTAAAAATCACCGCAGACGACCATTCTGATTATCAGACACAGGCCATCAGCACCATCATCAGCGAAGGCGACGCCGTCGGCGCCGTCATTATGTGCAGCAGAGAAGAACGGGAGACATCCGGCAGTACACAGGAAAAACTTGTTCAGACCGCTGCCGGTTTTCTCGGAAAACAAATGGAATCATGATGATCTCCAAACAGTTTGTAAAAACCACCTGTAATCTATCATGCAGTCCTGTCTTTGAAATTAGTATAGTTAAAAAATCGCTCCAGACCTTGAATACGGGCGTTGGAGCGATTTTTAATAATCTCACGAAATATGGGAATTTATTCTTGGGATGCCATCAGGCTGATTTATCTGAAGCAAAAACAAATCTTCTTTGAGCACGAGTTCAACCTGCGATTACAAACTCTCTGCAAAATCCACTACCTCCTGCAGCTGCGGACAGTGCGCCATCGCGCCCTTCTCTTTCATCCCCGGAATCAGTACCGTGCCCATATCCTTCCAGCCAAGGAAATCCACACTGCGGCGGTACAGATAAACCGCGCCGTCATATCCCGGCGAACCGGAGTTCATCAAAAGAGCGGCCGCTTTAATGCTCTTTCCTCTGCTGCCCGGCGCGAAAAAACGGTCGATCAATGCCTTCAGCTGCGCTGACACCGTAAAATAGTAGAGCGGAGACGCCAGAACGATCATGTCCGACTGCTGCATCTTCTCATAAATGCCCTGCATATCATCCTGCTGCACACAGCGTCCGTCCGGATGGTTACGACAGGCATTGCAAGCCAGACAGGGCTGCGGATGTGTCTCACTCAGATAAACAATCTGACAGACATGTCCCTTCTTCTGTGCCGCCTGCGCAAAAGTCTCCACCATGATATCTGTGTTGCCGCCCTTTCTCGGACTCCCTGAAATCACTAAAATCCTCATTTTTAATCCTCCTACGCATATTTCTCAGATAATATCATACCTCATCTGTTCGTAATCGCATCACGCAACAGATGATATATACACATCCAGTTCTGCCTGCGGGAACCAAATCATACATATGCCATCCGATAGTCCTGCAGTGCTCTGCAGCAGCGAATAATATCTCCGCGCATACCCGCCATACCTGCCATACGTCCCAAACCGACAGAGCGGATTCGGTTCCTGAACCCCCTTGTCCCCGCACAGCATAACGTCAGCCGGCTCGCAAAGTGTCCTGTTCCCGCACAGCATGGCATCAACAGGCTCCTGAAGCAGCTCGCTCAGCGCATAGATATTGTCAAGCGTCGGCATGCTGGAACCGTCCAGCCAATGGTAAACACTCTGCACACATGAAAGCCCAAGATACTGCTGTACATCCTTTACGGAAATCCCCCTGGAATCCATGAGTCTCCGAATACGCCGTCCGGTCATGTGCTTATCAAGTACAGGATACATATGACCGCCTCCCTTCATCTTACATATACTTGGATAATGTTGAAGCCAAAGCACTTGACCCCTATGATACCTGAGGATTGTTCCGCACTTCGTGCTGCCACAATCCTCCTCATCATATTAACGCTTTATATCCGATTTGTCATTGAATTTATAATATAAAATCCACTGCATCCAACACTCCCTCCGATCGATAGCCGGATTCCGCAGACAGATGAAAAGACCGTCTCTGCTACAAGCGCCGCGCCCGCTCCGGGCGAAACCGATTCTGTTCCTTTATTTCATCCAGATACCTCAGCATATGCGGAATATCTTCGTTCAACGTGCCTTTCAGAACGATATAGTTCGAAGCATGATTCGAACGGAACACCGTCCCCTCCGCATCCACATTCTGCAGGAACAGCCGCATCTCCTCCACCACATCCTCCGCCTGCAACAGCGTCAGCCTCCCGGCATTGATCTCTTCCATAATCATAGCATCCCGCTCCAGCATAAGTGTCAAAAATCCCACATAATCCGGTTGTATCTGTGAAATCAGATCCGCTGATTCAACAGCATGTTCCGTCAGGCGTTCCCTGCCTCCCAGGCCGGAGATCAGGGTCACTGAGCTTTTGATCCCGCATACCCGCAGTTTGCGTCCGGCCGCTATGATTTCTTCCCTGCTCGCACCTTTGCAGACATTTTCAAGCGTCACGGCATCTCCCGATTCCGCTCCCAGATAAATCATCTCAAGACCCGCCCTGCGCAGCTGTACAAGCTCTTCCTCACTTTTCCGATTGATATCAGCCGGTGTACCATAAGAAGTGATCCGCTCCGCATCAGGGAAACAGCCTTTCGCAAAATTCAGAATTTCCAGAAGATCCGGCGTACGCATGACCAGCGCATCTCCGTCCGCCAGGAAAATTCTTCTGACATGACCGCCGTAATACGCTTTCGCCTCTGTAAAATCCGCTTTTATCTCCGCCAAAGAACGAATCCGAAATCTCTTATCCTTATACATGGTGCAAAACGTACAACGGTTATGCGAACATCCGATTGTCAGCTGCACAATAAGACTTCTCGCCTCACTGGGCGGCCGGTACACCGCCCCCTCATATTTTAACAAGACCTGATCACCGCCCTTCCTGCTGACTCTGTTATCATTGAACAAAAACCTGCCGTGCTCAGTTCAGAAGCCTACGGCTTATTTTTCTCTCAGATGATTGATCATACTCGCCAGATATCCGGCGCCGAACCCATTATCGATATTTACAACGCTGACTCCGCTCGCGCAGGAATTGAGCATGGACAGCAGCGCCGACAGACCGCCGAAGCTGGCGCCGTAGCCGACACTGGTCGGCACCGCGATGACCGGGCAGTCCGCCATCCCCCCGATCACGGACGCAAGTGCGCCTTCCATCCCCGCAATCGCGATGATCACTCTCGCGGACATGATCTCCTCCCGACAGGCAAACAGACGGTGAATCCCGGCTACGCCCACATCATACAAACGAACAACCTCGTTCCCGAAAGTCTCTGCCGTGCGGGCCGCTTCCTCCGCCACCGGTATGTCGCTGGTACCCCCGGTCGCGACCACGATCCTGCCGACTCCGTCCGGCTCCGGCTGTTCTCCGATGACACCGACGCGGCTTTGTTCATCATACTGAAGAGGAAGCTCACGGCGCACCAGCGCCGCGGCCTCCCCGCTCATTCGTGTAATCAATATCGTTTCCTGTCCGCGGCTGCGCATATGAGAAGCAATCTGCACGATCTGTGCCGGGGTCTTTCCCGCACCGTAAATCACCTCAGCGATCCCCTGCCGCAATGCGCGGTGATAATCCGGCTTTGCGAATCCCAGATCCTCAAAAGGAGCTCCTTTGAGCCGGAGCATCGCCTGCTCCACATCGAGACTGCCCGCAGCCACTTCTTCAAGCAGTCCCCGTACTTCTTTCTGCTCCACAAACATTCCTCCTCATCAAACCGTCAGGCGGCACAAAATACCCTGCCAGACAAATATCGTTACGCCGTCGTTCTCTCTATATCAAAGATATTCTCGATCTGCCGCAGTTTCTCCGTCAGGGAAGTCAGTTCATCCTTCCCCTTCGTGTGAAATGAAACTATGATCGTAGCAACATTCTTTTTGCTCGTCCGTGAGTTGATCGTCACAATATCAATCCCGCGTTCCGTGAATATCTTTGAGATATCCACCAGAAGGCCGGTTCGATTGTTCGCAAAGATTTTCAGCTCGGCAAGGTAATTCCCGTGCCCTGTCTCCTCGTCAGCCGCTCCGTTCTGCCATTCTGCGTCGATCAGACGATCCCGATCCATCGTCGGGAGCTGAATAATATTCATACAGTCCGTGCGGTGAACCGAAACTCCTCTTCCTCTGGTCACAAAGCCAACGATCTCATCACCGGGCACCGGACTGCAGCACTTGGAAAAATGTACCGCCACATCCGCTATGCCTTTCACAATGATACCGCTTTTTTTCTTTGAATTGCTTTCCGTCGGAAGCTTTTCCCGATTGTCACCCGCATTCTCCAGAATCTCCGTATCTGTCACATTGACCCGGATGTCTTTTTTCTGTTCTTCCACCATACGGTTGATAATCTGAGCCTCCCGAAGTCCGCCGTGTCCTACGGCAGCCAGCACGGAATCCCAGTCCCTAAAGCCGTATTTCTTCTGAACTTTTTCTTTATAAACAGTTTTGCTGATATCCGCAGCGTTGATTCCCTTCGCCTTGCAGTAGCTCAGCAGCATTTCCTTCCCGCGAAGAATATTCTCTTCCTTAAACTCATGACGAAACCACTGGTTGATTTTATTGCGCGCCTGCGGGCTTTTCACGATATTCAGCCAGTCGCGGCTGGGTCCTTTGGAATTCGCCGAAGTCACGATCTCAATCTGATCCCCGTTGCAGATCTTGTAATCGATCGGAACCAGCTTGCCGTTGACCTTCGCGCCGACCATTTTGTTTCCGACCGCGCTGTGAATACTGTAAGCAAAATCAATCGTCGTCGATCCCATGGGCAGGGATTTGACATCACCGTTCGGTGTAAAGCAGAATACCGTATCCGAAAACAGATCCAGATCCGTCTTCAGCAGACTCATAAACTCCTTATTATCTGAGGTACCCTGCTGCCATTCCAGAATCTGGCGCAGCCAGCTGAGTTTCTCCTCCTCACCGCCGATGGCGTTGCCGTTATTAGCTTCTTTATATTTCCAGTGCGCCGCGATACCATACTCCGAAGTGCGGTGCATCTCCTCCGTCCGGATCTGAATCTCAAAGGGTCTGCCTTCCGGCCCGATCAGTGTCGTATGGAGCGACTGGTACATATTCGGCTTCGGCATGGCAATATAATCCTTAAACCGACCCGGAATCGGCGTATAATGTTCATGAATAACGCCCAGCGCCGCATAGCAATCCTTCACATCCTCTACGATAATCCGGATCGCAAACAGGTCATAGATCTGATCCAGAGTCTTATTCTGATTCACCATTTTCTTATAAATACTGAAAAAGTGCTTTGCCCGGCCCATAATACTTGCGCGAATTCCGGCCTCCATGATCACCTGGCTGACCTCTGACACCAGAGAGTTGATATGCTCTTCCCGGACGGATTTTCGTTCCGCCACCTGCTTCACCAGATCATAATAAGCTTCCGGCTCCAGATATTTCAGAGCCAGATCGTCCAGTTCAATTTTTATTTTTGAAATGCCTAGCCGCTGCGCGATCGGCGCATAGATATCCATCGTCTCCCGCGCCTTCTCCTTCTGCTTCTCCGGCTTCATATACTGCAGCGTCCGCATATTGTGCAGACGATCCGCCAGCTTGATGATAATGACCCGGATATCCTTCGCCATGGCGAGAAACATCTTGCGCAGGTTCTCCGCCTGCACCTCAATCTTGTTCGCATCATAGGACAGCTGTCCCAGTTTCGTCACGCCGTCTACCAGCAGCGCGACTTCCGCGCCGAACTGCTCCGTAATCTCCTCGTCCGTCAGAACCGTATCCTCCACCACATCATGCAGCAATCCGGCCACAATGGTTTCCTTATCCATCTCCAGTTCCGCCAGAATGATAGCCACATACAGCGGATGAATAATATATGGTTCGCCTGATTTTCTCACCTGATCCGCATGCGCGTCCCGGGCGATCTGATATGCTTTTTTTACCAGAGTAATATCCTCTGAAGGATGATATTTATAAATGCTCTCAATCAACTGGTCATATAATTCCTGCGGATCCACAAAATCGCGGATCTGAACAATGGGTTCCGGCGCCGGTATAACCGTATGATCCTTCTGCAGCGGACATTCTTTTACTGCTGCAGCATTCTCTTTTTCTGTATTCATCATGCTCTCACCTGCATCTGTTCCAGATTCATATCCTCTTTTTCACCTATAGATTTAAATTATAAAGAATTTATTAAAAAAAAGCAACTATTCCACTTCTGTTTTTAGTTTTTATTGCAATACATCATTTTTTCGGGTAGAATATGAGGACATAAAGTAACTATGAAAGTACTGAACAGTTACGGCATAAAATCCTAACATTATGCCAAAGCAGGAGGAAACATATTATGGCACAGAACCCCATTGTAACCATTGAAATGGAAAACGGCGATATCATGAAAGCAGAGCTTTACCCGGAGATCGCCCCGAACACGGTAAACAACTTTATCTCCCTTGTTAAAAAGGGTTTCTATGACGGCGTCATCTTCCACAGAGTCATCGCCGGTTTTATGATCCAGGGCGGCGATCCGGACGGAAAAGGCACCGGCGGGCCGGGCTACTGTATCAAAGGCGAATTCTCCAGCAACCATTTCACCAACGACCTGAAGCATACGCCGGGTGTACTCTCCATGGCGCGCGCCATGCCGAAGGATTCTGCCGGAAGTCAGTTCTTCATCATGCATAAGACCTCTCCCCATCTGGACGGCGAGTATGCCGCGTTCGGCAAGGTAATTGAAGGCATGGATATTGTAGATAAAATTGCCACCTGCAAGACAGACTGGAGCGATAAACCGCTCGAAACACAGACGATGAAAAAAGTGACTGTTGAAACCTTTGGAACGGATTATCCGGAACCGGAGAAATGCTGATATCTAAACAGATTTTCTTATTTACCGATCAGCTTTTACCGAACAATCTTTCCTTTAAACAGAAAAAGGATGACGCTCCCACGGGAACGCATCCTTTTTCTTTTATGACGAACGGACATGACTGCTGACGCAGTCATCACCGTCTCCGCCGCCGCGCTCTTCGCGCACGTTTCTTATACTTCTTCTCCCCGAACAGCCAGAATATGATCAGCCCGATCAGAAATCCGATGATCGCGCCGCAGATCACATCGGTAGGATAATGCACACCCACATATAAACGAGAAAGAGAAAGCAGACATGCCAGAATCACACACGGCCATCCCAGCCATTTCCTGCAGCTTTTGTTGATTACGGTGGCTGCGGCAAATCCTGAGGAGGCATGCCCGGATGGGAAAGAATACTCACTCACCGGTCCCAACAGACTGGTCAGTCCGCTGACCGCCTCGTAAGGACGAATCCGCGCCACATAATTTTTAAGCAGAAGGTTCGTGATACACAGGGAAGCCACCAATGCCACAATAGACAGAACGCCCGCCCTGCGGGTCTTTTTCGGAATCAGAAGTAAAATCGAGATTACGATCCAGATCAGTCCGCAATTCCCCAGTTTTGTAAAACGAATCACCCAGGGAGTCAGTCCGTCAAACCGCAGATGATTCTGTATGAAAAGCAAAATCCACCCATCCGCATGCTGCAAAGCACTTAAAATCGCTTCCATTATCTCTCCTCGTACTTAGAAAATATTAAATAATGAATCGTTCCTTATGCACCATGGTATCCCGAAGTTCATAAGCATTTGATCTCCGGGTTCTGAACAGCAAAAAAGTATGTTCCTGCAGCCGTTCACTACTCTTTCATCAGAACTTAAACACGGCGATGCCGTAAGGGTCCAGCGGATATGCAAAGGAATAATCCCGCCCGTCGCATGCCTGCGTCTCCGCCATGTAAATTTCCGGCCTCTTTGTCCCTGCGCCGCCGAAGCGTTCTTCCGAACCGTCCAGCACCAGCGTATATCTCTTCTTTTTCGGTACGCCGACTCGATAATCCGGCCGTTCCATCGGAGAGAAATTAATCACAAACAGCAGACTGTTCCTGCCGGTCTTCCCATGGCGCACAAAACTGAAAATATTGCGGAAACAATCATCGGCATTGATCCACTCAAACCCCTCCGGATGATCATCCAACTGATACATGGCAGGATATTTCAGGTAAAGCCGGTTCAGTTCCTTCACAAAATCATGCAGCTGTGCGTGTTCCGGCACATCCAGCAGATCCCAGTCAAGCTCGCGCTCTTCACTCCACTCCCGAAGCTGTCCGAATTCACTGCCCATGAACAGCAGCTTTTTGCCCGGATGTCCCATCATAAATGTATAACCGCACATAAGGTTCCGATATTTATCAATGCCCAGTCCCGGCATCTTGTTCAACATGGAACACTTCAGATGAACCACTTCATCGTGAGAGAGTACCAGAATATACTTCTCACTGTAATTATAGCTCATGGCAAAGGTCATCTTGTTATGGTTATCCTTACGGAAATACGGGTCCAGCTTCATATAATCCAGAAAATCATGCATCCATCCCATATTCCATTTATAAGAGAAATTCAGGCCGTTATCTACGACATTACCCGTCACACGCGGCCATGCAGTGGATTCCTCCGCGATCATCACAGCACCGTTATTTCTTCCGCAGATCAGTGTATTCAGATGCTTAAACAGTTCAATCGCCTCGAGATTCTCATTGCCGCCGTACTTATTTGCCACCCACTGGCCATCCTTTTTGCCATAATCCAGATACAGCATGGAAGCAACCGCGTCCACGCGAAGTCCGTCAACATGGAACTGCTCCACCCACATCAACGCACTTCCGAGGAGGAAATTCTTCACCTCGGTCTTACCGTAATCAAAAATCTTCGTCCCCCAGTCCGGATGCTCTCCCTTTCTGGTATCCGCGTACTCGTACAAACAGGTGCCGTCGAACTCAGCCAGCCCGTGAGCATCACGGGGAAAATGCGCCGGTACCCAGTCAAGGATGACACCGATCTTTTTCTTGTGAAGATAATTCACCATCCACGCAAAATCCTCCGGAGACCCGTAACGGGAGGTCGGTGCATAATAACCGGTCACCTGATAGCCCCAGGAACCGTCAAAGGGATACTCGGACATACCCATCAGTTCCACATGTGTATAACCCATCTCTTTGACATACGCGGCGAGTTCTACCGCCATCTCCCGGTATGTATAAAAGCCGTTGTCTTTCTCATAACCCGCATGACGCTTCCAGGAACCCGGATGCACCTCATAAATGTTCATCGGTTTTTCGTAGATATTCCTAGTTCCGATCCGCTCCCTCATCCAGACATCGTCCGACCACTTCAGTTTGCTGATGTCCGCCACACGCGACGCCGTACCCGGGCGAAGCTCCGCATAATTCGCATAAGGATCTGATTTATACAGCTTCCGTCCATCCTTCGTCTCAATCAGATACTTATATAAATCTCCCTTTTTTGCCTTCGGGACAAACAATTCATAAATACCGTTCGGCTCCAGACGCTCCATCTCATTTTCCGTCTCATCCCAGTCATTAAAGGAACCGATCACGCGAACTCCGGCCGCGTTCGGTGCCCACACGGCAAAATTGACGCCGGAAACCTTCCCGCGCTTCTCTGGATGCGCTCCCAGCTTTTTATAGATATCATAGTGTACCCCCGTCCCAAACAAATACATATCATACTCAGTAATGTTCCCCATTTCATGCCTCCTTATATTTTTTTGTATATATACGGGCAGATCTCAGAAAACCTGCGGTTTTCTGAGATTGCTTCGCTCGTCAGATGAAACCGAAAACAGCCGGACATGCAAGCATATCCTTCTGCTTTCTGTTTCACCTGACTCTGCCCTATTCAAAATCCTTCTCTCTCAGAATCAGATAATCATTCTCATCATATTTTTTGGAAAAAAGCTTTTTAAAACCGCCGCTCTCCGCGCTCTCGATCGCCTGATCCACAATATCCTTCACTTCGGAAAGTGTCGTCGGATGATCCAGCTTCTGTATATTGTTAATACGATTGTACAGCGCGAGTACACCCATCTCCTCAATTACGCATTCCATCTCTCTGGCATAGGATTTACCGAAATCAACCAGCTCATCAATGGTAAATACTGGAATTTTCACCTTCCCGGTAAATTTCTTCGCGAAGGAAAAATCGAGAGCCATCGCCCGCCGTATACCGGCACTGTCGTCTTCCAGAATAACCACCATGCCCTGTGTATTCCGTTCCATGATCTGCGACATCCGGACAGCCGTTGCTTTTGTCAGTTCACCCGCTTTGTCTACGATCAGATAACCGCCTGCCAGTTTCGGAACCAGCGCCGCAAAATCCTTTTTATTCAGGGAAGCCGCACTGATCTTACCGATCTTCGCATCCTCATTTCCGATAATCTTCTGAATCGCCTTGATCAGGCTGGTAGCAAGAACCGTCTTACCGCTACCCTCTTCACCCTGAATCAGAAGATTCCCCCTCAGGGACGTAATGGAATTGCTCTTATATCTGTCAGCATCCTCCAGAACCTGTTCAATCTGCTCTCTCATGCCCGGAACCGGAAGAAAGTAAGAAAACAACTGCTTGTTTTCTTCTGTCATAAAGCCCGTTTCCTGAGGTTCCTGATGATCATCCGTCTGCTCCTGCGGATCCGGTTCATCCAGAAGTTCTTCCGGCATAACAATATCCGGAAGCTCTGTCTGCTCCGCAGACGGCATCTGATCAGCCGGCATACCGCCGCTGACCGGCACCTCTACATTGGCGTTCTCCAGTATCATACGCGTTGCGGACGCAAGAATCTTCTCCAGTTCCTCATCCTCAGACGGTGCCTCGAACTTCGGAGACTCCGCAACCGGCTGTACAATTTTTTCATAAGATGCAATATCCGGCATTTCCCTCGTAACCGCATCCGGCGCCTGAGACGTCTCATCGCTGTCAGAATCTGAGCCTGAGAAATCATCCGCATCCTCTGTTTTCCCGGTATTCATATCACCCGATATTTTCGGCTCTTTCAGTACAGATTCCATCTCCTCCGCTGCTTCTTCCGGCACAGACTCAACCTCTTCTGTATCTGTTTCTTCCGATACCGATTCGGGCTCTGCCGCTGCCTCTTCTTCCGGTTCAGGCTCTGCTTCCGCCGCAACCTCTTCCTCCGGTGCCGACTCAGGCTCCGCAGCTGCCTCTTCCTCCGGTGCCGACTCAGGCTCCGCAGTTGCCTCTTCTTCCGGTTCAGGCTCTGCTTCCGCCGCAACCTCTTCCTCCGGTGCCGACTCAGGCTCCGCAGCTGCCTCTTCTTCCGGTTCTGACTCTTCCTCTGTCGTTTCTTCCGGTATCAGCGTCGCCGCGACTGTGTCCGGTTTCTCGGGAATATCCTCCCCCGGCGTAGCGGAAAGAAGCGGAAACAATGCCTGCAGACGCTCCATGATATCATTCGCCTCGGAGAGTGCCTGTTCCTTTGCCATATCCAGCTTCTTCTGCTCCGCGGCCGCAATGGCTGCCTCCGCGGCATGTTTGGTTTTTTCCCACTCGGCAAGTACATCCTCGATGCTCATCTGTCCGGCAATCTGCTGTTCACGTATCGTATTCTCCGGAATCTGCAGACTGATCTGACCATCCGCATCCTCTTCCAGAAGTTCTTTAAAATCCTCCTTCAACCCCTCATCCACCTGTTCATTAATCATATCACGATCAAAAACTGCTCCTGCCTCATCTCCCGGGTCAGCATTCAGATACGGAATATCCTGAACAATCTTCTTTATATTATCCATGGAATCCCTGACTGTTTCCTTTTCGGTAGCAGCCATAATCTGCTGCATACTCTTCGCAAGCTCCTCCTGAAGATTCTGTGTATTAAACCGGCTCGCTGTCACCGTAATCTCAGGCAATCCGCTGTCTTCGGAGATTTTTGCCTCAACTTTCTTCGGAACATTAACTTCAACCATTCCTCTGCGGGAACGAAACTTCTGGTATTTTTCCTCCTGGGCGGCTGTCAGCGGCTGAAAACTGCGTTTCAGATTCAACGCCTTCTCAACATATTCTCCATCACCAAACCAGAGAATCAGCTCGTCGCAGGTCGCCACACACTTCTCCCTCATATCAGCCTGACCGTACAGCGCGGCAAGCTCATAAGCCCATATCTCGGTATATTCTTTTTCCTTAAACTCTTCCAGAATCGCTATGCGGTCACTTAAAGGGGCATCCTTTAAACAGCTGATCTTGTAAGCAAATATATAGCGCTGGTTATCTCTCGGCGAAGCCGCCAGAAATTCCTGATAATACTCCTCCGCCTCCGCTACATTTTTTGATTTGATGGCAATGTCCACCAGACGGCTGACGATATTTCTCCCGATAGAAGAATGGTCGTAAGCCTGCAGCAGGACCTCCTTGCATGCGTCATACTGTTTTGTATTTTCATAAATCTCAGACACCATGATCAGTGTCTTGGAATTGCGTACTTTTTTCCAGTTTATCGTATTGGCAATCTCTGCCGCCGTCTCATAATCCTCCGCTTCCACCAGGTTCTTCAACTGGTCAAGTTTTAATTTATATTCGTATTTATCCACGTTTCCACCTCATGTATATAATCATAACTGTTCAGGAATCTTCTCCGTCTTTCTTTTTTATTCTTCTGCTGGATTTCTCCGGCTGCCGGATTGCTCTTTCTGATTTCTCCCGCTCGATAATCTGATTTGTGCTCACATCCACACGCGACAGCCTCGCATAAGCCATCGTATCCTGCGGCAGCTGCCTTTTTCCCAGGAAATGCTCCGCCACGCGCTTAATAATATAATAAATGAGTGCAAAAACAGGTACACCGAAAATCATTCCGGCCACTCCAAAGCTTCCGCCAAATAAGAGAATGGCAAACATGACCCAGAACGGGGTAAGTCCCGTAGAGTTGCCCAGAATTTTCGGTCCGATGATATTCCCATCCACCTGTTGTAAAATTACGATAAGAATCAGAAAATATACGGTCTGTACCGGATTCACCAGGAAAATCAGAATCGCGCTGGGAATCGCTCCGATAAACGGTCCGAACACCGGTATGATATTCGTCACACCGATGATTACACTGATCAGAACCGAATACGGCAGCCTCATAATATACATCGCCACAAAACAGATACAGCCGATGATCAGTGAATCAATAATCTTGCCGATCAGAAACCCGCCGAAAACCTCATTCGCCCTGTGAAGCACTTCCATGACAATATTACCGGTTCTCGGTCGGAAAACGGCATAGACCAGCTTCTTAGACTGTCCTAAAAAACGCTCCTTCGTCATCAGCACGTAAACCGCAACGATGATTCCAACGAAAATATTAAAGACCAGCTTCACTGCGCTGTACACGCCTTCATAAAGCGTCGTCATAAACTCTCCGCCGTTGTTCTGGACATTTTCCTCAATCCAGTTTTCAATCCATTCAAAGATCTGTTCTGCCAGATTCTCCATCTGTCCGGCCAGCTGCGTATTTCTGGTCAGACGATTGATCCAATCCGTCAGGGCTGTCAGTTTATCCTCCAGCGTAGAAGCCAGTTCCTGAATACTGCCAACCAGTTGGGGCACAATCATCATCAGAAGCACAGTCACAATCGCCAGGAAAAGAACCATGGCGCAGGCAACCGCAAGCCCTCGGATCGTCCGGTCCTGCTTCTGTATCCGTTCCTTACCTGCAAAAAAACGCCTCTGAATACGACGTTCGAAAAACTTCATAACCGGATTCAGAAGATATGCCAGTATCAATCCGAAGATAATTCCCTGCAGACTGTTGAGAATCTTCCCGACCCCATTGGAAAAACTGTCAAATCGAAACAGAAAAAAGAAAATAAGCAGAGAGATAAAAATAACCAGCACCGCTGTAAGACCGACAGCCAGATACGGACGAATATCCCACGGTTTCTTTTCTTTTGAAGATTTTACATGTGATGATTCTCCCTGTTTTCTGCTCTCCTGATCGGTTATCATATAACTAAAAAACCTCCCGATTGACCCCGTCAAGTTCTCATAATCTGTCATGAAATCAATTTTTCATTAAGTATAACATACTTCCCCCCGCTATGACAGACCTGTTTTGAAAAATTTCTATTAAAAAGTATAATAAAACTCAAATAACAAAACCGAATTCAACACGGCAACATATCCGCATTGAATTCGGTTTTGTTTCATCATATATGGAAAGTCTTATCTCCTGTTATAGTTGATCAGACATCCCTTCAGAATGATCTCTCTCTCGTCATCCGTCAGATCTCCCATCTTCAGCGTAAACGGAACCAGACCTCCGTCTTTCACAACATAAGCCGGAATCTCCTTCAGTTTCTCCTCGATGGCCTTTCTGATCTCCGGGACAAACAGATAATCTCCGTTTTTAAAAGGCAGATCTCCCTCCGGGATTAAAAACGGCAGCATGCCCCAGTTAATCAGGTTGGAACGGTAACGCTTGGTAGCATACTCATTCGCGATATTTGCCCAGCCGCCAAGCACCTTCTGGCAGGAGGCCGCCTGCTCACGGGCGGAACCGTCGCCCGGCTTCACCGCAAAGATCGTGCTGCCGATGCCGAAGTTATCACGCTTGATATGCGGATATTTTGTCCGGATCGCCGCAATCACAGGTACAATCTCCGGCAGATAGTTGGACGGCTTCTCACCGGATATCCTTGCCTTCTCCGCTCTCTGCACTTCCTTGGCACGCCCCACATACTCCGGGTCCTTTCTGGACAGGGTAAACTCTGCCAGTCCCAACGGATTTGAACGATAAGAAGACGTCTCACCGGAAGGAATCAGCTCATCCGTCGTGGTAACCGGATCGCGAATCTCCGACACCACCTTCAGAACCAGATTCTCGGTCAGCGCACTCATCTCCGGCCAATCCTTAATGTTCGGACCAAGGTGAATTTCCGTATCCGGGTCCGCCACGCCCTTGCTGTCAAAGATACGGTTCTCATATATCCTGCTGTCGAAGAAATACTTCTGTCCGTGGTATTCCACATCCAGTTCCGTGGCGGCTGTCAGATACCCCTTATTCGCTGCCGTTGCCGCGATAGAACGCGCATCCATCAACGCTACCGACGCGATCTGTCCGCTCTGGAGCTTGGAGCCCTCACGATTCGGGAAGTTTCTCGTAGAATGACGGATTGAAAAACCATTATTGCTCGGCGTGTCGCCCGCGCCAAAGCACGGTCCGCAGAATGCCGTCTTCATGATGGCACCCGTCTCCATAATCCGCGCGGCAGAACCGTTCTTCACAAGCTCCATCCAGATCGGCATGGACGCCGGATAAACACTCAGCGTAAACTCGTCCGGTCCGATGCTTTTTCCTTCCAGAATGTCTGCGGCCGCACAGATGTTCTCAAATCCGCCGCCGGCACATCCTGCAATGATACCCTGGTCCACATACAGCTTTCCGTCGCGTACTTTATCCTTCAGCGAATACTCCACCGCCCCGTCAAGGCTGACAAGGGCACGCTTCTCCACGTCAGCCAGAATATCCGTCAGATTTGCTTTTAATTCCTCAATCGTATAAGTGTTGCTCGGGTGGAACGGCATAGCAATCATCGGACGAATCTCGCTTAAGTTAATCTCGATGCATCCGTCATAATACGCCACTGGCTCCGGATTCAGTTCCTTATAATCGCCGGCTCTGCCGTGGATCTCGTAGAACTCCCGAATCTTCTCATCGGTCGTCCAGATTGATGAGAGGCAGGTCGTCTCCGTCGTCATAACATCCACACCGATCCGGAAATCAGCGCTCAGGGAGGCCACGCCCGGTCCGACAAACTCCATGACCTTATTGTTTACATAACCGTTTTTGAACACCGCACCGATAATCGCCAGCGCAACGTCCTGAGGGCCGACACCCTTCACCGGCTCGCCGGTCATATACACAGCGACCACGCCCGGCATCTTTATATCGTAGGTCTGACACAGAAGCTGTTTCACCAGCTCCGGTCCGCCCTCACCCATCGCCATCGTACCGAGCGCCCCGTAACGGGTATGTGAATCGGAACCGAGGATCATTTTTCCGCCGCCGGCCAGCATCTCGCGCGCATACTGATGAATGACTGCCTGATGAGGCGGCACATAGACACCGCCGTATTTCTTCGCACAGGTCAGTCCGAACATGTGGTCATCTTCATTGATCGTACCGCCGACCGCACAAAGGCTGTTGTGGCAGTTCGTCAGCACATAGGGAACCGGGAAGCGCTCAAGCCCTGACGCCCGCGCAGTCTGAATGATACCGACAAACGTGATGTCATGAGATGTCAGCTTGTCAAAACGAATCTGAAGCTGTTCCATATTGCCGGAGGTATTGTGATCCTCCAGAATATGATACGCCATCGTCCCCTTCGCCGCAGCCGCTCTGTCCGCCTTTACGCCCTTCGATGCCAGACAGGCAGAAGCCTCCGCCGTATCCTCGACAATCTCCGTGCCGTTCAGCAGGTAAACGCCGTTTTCATATAATTTCATGTCCATATCCTCCTTGATATTATGTATGGAATTTTTTTCATGAAAAAATGACAAGAACCGATGAAGGCTTCCATCTCCATCGGTTTCCGCTTGTTTCATTATAATAAGTAAAAGCGCAAAAATCAAGACATTTTGCACGATCATTCATCTTTTCCGAACAAAAGGGTCCGCAGAATACCTCCGGCTCCGGTCTTGCCCTGAACCGAAGCGCCTCTCTGCTCCGTTTCCAAAGCCTGTTCATCCTCCCGTACCGCCCGCATGATTGCCTCCTCATCAGGAAAATCAGGATTCGGATATTCCGGAGTCTTCTCATCCGTCCGGTCGCCTTCCGGCCTGCTGTCATTTGCCGGATTCACACCCTTCTCGTCTCGCTCAATCGGCAAATTAACTGTCTTCGAAGCATTCTCCGCCTCACCTGACTCATCCGCGCCTGATTCCTGATCCGCCTGCTCCTCTTTCCATTTAAAATATGCCGCGTTTTTATTGACCTTTATATCCGGTTTCTCTGGCTGTGCAAAATTACGCTCCGCCGCACTTTGCCCGATACCGTTTCCGGTCTTTTCAAAATATGCTTCATTCATCCGGATGTCCGCCGAAGTGCCGCCATGAGATGCCGTTCCCGCATACGAACGGTTTGCTTCCCGACCTGCTTCCGAAGCGCTGTTTTGCCGCTCACGCTCACGATTAATCTCCTGCAAAACAGACAGATGCTTCTTCGTGTCCGCCAGATCGGCCAGCTGTGCCTCCAGTTCCGTCTCGTGAGACTTCAGCAGATTCTTCTCATCCCGCAGTTCACTGCGAAACCGACGAAAAAGGTCATTCATCGAATCATTCGTCTCGTCCATCAGGTTGCGAATCCTTCCGATGGCATCCGCCGTATAAATGACGGAGGCCGCGTAGATATCATCCGCGCTGGCATTCGCCTTCTCAATGATCTCATTACCCGTCCTGCGGAAGCTGCGCTCTGCGTTCTGACGGCTCTGCCTGGTCTGCTCATACTGCTCCATCATATCAAATATGCCGTTATTCAGCCGGTCCAGAAGCTTCAGGAACTCCTTACGGTCAATGATCATCTTGTCCGGCTGTCCGTTATAGGTGGGACTTTTCGAAAAAAGCACATGTATCTCTTTTAAAACTCTTTCAACTTTATCCTGCGGGCTCATAATATCCCTCCCCCTGTTATCTGTATATTCTGTCGGATTGAAAAGCATCGGAAGCAAAACATCCGAAACCTTTTGACACCGCATTCATCCCGGTTAGTGATAGTAGTATACCACACACACAGATTTATCCCAATAAATTTTTTATGAATCTTTTGCAAAAAACACATGACATAACAGGAAAATTTTTTCTCTTGCGTCCCTTCACTTCTTTCTTTATAATAGTGTGAACTGTAAAATTATAACCAACAGCACCGACTGATATATAAACAGACAAAAGAATATTCCCTTTTGTCTCTACCGGGAGAACAGCAACATGAACATCGTCCAGGCTTACGGAAACATTGTGAAAAAATATGCGCCGGAGCACCCCCGCACCGCTCTGCATATCATACAGTTTGGTTTTATGCTTGAAAAATTCCGCTCGGGTCATCTGGCGAACAAGGACATCCCTGCCGCCTACCGCTATCTGAACCACTATGCGGTGGACGAGGTACAGAGCGCCCTCCGGCATCCGAAACGAACCGTCTGGGCCAACCTCTTCGCGCCGGTCGAGATTCTGCAGTGCTTTGATGTACACACGCTCTCTATCGAATGCCTTTCCTCCTTTTTATCCGGCATGGGCACAGAAGACTATTTTCTGGACTTTGCGGAAAATGAGGGAATCGCACCGACGCTCTGCTCATACCATAAGAACTTTATCGGAGCTATCGACAGCGGCATCATCCCGCCGGCCGCGTTTGCCGTAACGACCTCCATCATCTGCGACGGCAACCTGTGCACATTCCGGCATCTGGCAGACCGGCATCAGATTCCGACAGTTCTTCTGGACATTCCGGAACAGTATTCCCCGGAAGCGGAACACTATGTCGTTGAACAACTGCAGGAACTGATCGCACAGCTGGAACAGACGTTTCACAAAAAGCTGGATTACACCCGGCTCTCCGAATCACTGCGGCGTGAAAATGAATCCAAGGCCTGCTATGCCAGAATCTTAAAAATGATGCGGACGAAAGCATATCCCAGCACACTGACTCTGCAGATGTACCTGCTGTTCGCCAACCATTTGAATATCGGCACACCGGAGATCCTGCGCTTTTACCGGCAGATGGAAGCAGAAGTCGCGTCCGCGCCCGATTTTCACGGGACGAATATATTCTGGGTTCACCTGCTGCCCTGGTACCAGCAAACGCTGAAGTCTTATTTTAACCTTAACCCGGATTACCAGATTCAGGGCATAGAGATGAGTCTGGACTACACCGCTCCGCTGGACGCCGGCCATCCGCTCGAAGCTCTGGCAAAGAAAATGATTCTCAACATCTACAACGGCTCCTACGAACGGAAAGCAGATCTCATTCAATCTGTCGTGCGGGAGATACAGCCGGACGGCGTGATCAACTTCTGCCACTGGGGCTGCAAACAGTCCGCCGGCGGCGCCATGATATTAAAGGAAAAAATGCAGGAGATCGGCATGCCGCTCCTCATACTGGACGGAGATGGGATGGATCGCCGCAACAGCCACGACGGGCAGATCAAAACACGTGTTGAAGCGTTTCTGGAAATGATACAAAAGGGAGAATCCATATGATTACATATATGTGCAAGTATGCACCGATTGAAATCATTGAGGCATTTGGCGATACTGTCGTGATGATGGAACCGCACGTTACAAATTTCACGCAGGCGGACACACTGATGCACCCGAACATGTGCTCTTTTGTCAAAGCGGTTCTGGAGGAATTTGAAAACCATAATTACGAAGGGATGATTTTTACCAGCTGCTGCGACAGCTCACGACGTTTGTTCGATACACTGAGCCGCCGCTATCCGGAGAAATTTTTCTTCTGTTTTGATCTGCCGCGAAAAATAAATGAATTTACCATTTCTCTCTATGTAAATCAAATCAACCAGCTGATTCGAGACTATACCGCATTTTCCGGCAAATCATTTGATCCGGCCTGGCTTGTAAAAAAATGCAATCGCGAAGTCGACATGCAGCTTCGAAAAAAGGAGCTCATTGAGGAAGGAAAGATTCCCCAAAAAGAATGTGACCTGAAAATATGTCTCGCGGGTGCAAGACCCGGTTCCGGGGTCAAGCAGCTGATTACCGGTCACGGAGCGGAGATTGCCCTTGACCTCACCTGCACCGGCATCTGCCGGGAATACCGGGTTGATGCAGACCATGTACTTTCAAGTTACACGGACAGCCTGCTGCATCAGATTCCCTGTATGCGTATGCACCGGACAGACGGCCGCAGACAGCGCCTGTCCGATCTGTCCGGCGATCTGGACGGCATCATTTATCACACGGCAAAGTTCTGCGATATTTATTCTTATGAATATGCCGACATGAAGGCGAATGCCGGACTGCCCATCGTAAAACTGGAGACTGACGCCACCAGCCAGTGCGCCGGACAGATTTTAACCAGAGTCGAAGCCTTTCTGGAATCCCTGCGGGCGCGAAAAGGACATCAGGCATCCGAACATATTTCCGAAGAAACAACTGTCGATACAGCCCCTGGAGGTTGCGCGGAAAATGATACCGGCACACCATGCGGGCGCTGTCCCGACAGAAATGCATCCGACATCCCACGCCTGTCCATGGACGGTATAAAGAGTGACCGGCCCGGACAGATTCCGGCCGGACCTTCTCCGAAAAACGACGTTGCAAACAGTATGTTGCAGAATATATCGTCCGATGAAACAGTTTCAACTGACAGGGGAACCAGTTTCCTCAACCGTAAAAAAGGAGACCACCCGATGTACATCATGGGAATCGACAGCGGCTCCACATCCACGAACGCTGTCATTATAAATGAGAAAAAAGAAATCATATCCTGGGCGGTCGTCCGCACAGGCGCCAAAAGCGGAGAGAGTGCCGACAGAATCCTGCAGGAGATCCTGTCTCAGGCGCAGCTTCAGAAAAGCGATCTGACCCTGATCGTATCCACGGGATACGGTCGTGTCAGCATCCCTTTTGCAGACAAAAATGTTACGGAAATCAGCTGTCACGGCAAGGGAGCGCATTTCCTGAACCCGGCCGTCCGCACGATTCTGGATATTGGCGGCCAGGACAGCAAGGCCATCCGTTTAAATGAACACGGAGACGTGATTGACTTTGTCATGAACGACAAATGCGCTGCAGGAACCGGCCGGTTTCTGGAAATGATGGCCCGCACTCTGGAGATCAGCATCGATGAACTCGGTCCGGTCTCTCTGCTATCAAAGGAGGATGTGGAGATCAGCAGCATGTGTTCGGTTTTTGCCGAATCGGAAGTCATCTCCCTGATCGCACAAAACAAAGAAACCGCGGACATTGCCCACGGTATCCACAAAGCGATCGCCGGAAAAGCAATCTCCCTGTTAAAAAGAGTCGGTCTCAAAAAGGATTTCATGATGACCGGCGGTGTAGCCAAAAACCCCGGTGTTGTTAAGGTGTTGGAGGAACAGCTCGGCGCCGCCCTCTATATCTATGAGCAGCCGGAGATTGTCGGCGCCCTCGGCGCGGCGCTGTTCGGGCTTGAAAGCCTGACCTAGTACGGCGTCGAAAACCCTTGTGCAGTCCTGCAGAACGGTTTTCACAAAATCAGACCATATTCGTCTGTTTCATTTTGGGAATCATTTTGCAGGCACTGCACCAGCTTTCGGATCGAGTTGCCCAGTGTTTCCAGACAGATCTCATACTGGAGCAGCTCGCCGCCGTACGGATCCATGATCTCCAGCTCATCCCCTGTCACATCTGTCAGCACGACGATATTCTGTGCACCCTCCATCTCCAGAACTTTTTCCTTCATATTCTGATGAAACGTAACCACCAGCGTATCCGCGGAAAAATCCTCCGACGTAAGCTGGCGCGCTCTGTAATCCGGAAGAAAAATCCCATTCGCAGCCAATACTTCCTCCGCCTTCGGATTCATCGGTTCCGCGAACAGCACAACCAGTCCTCTCGCACAGACCTCTACCGGATACCGGGGCACCTCCCGCTGCAGAAGAGCCATGGCCATCGGTTCCCTGCAGGTCGCCCGCCTCCCCACAAATATCACTTTTTTATATTTCATACCGTCTCCTTTTATACCTCCACCACATGATGACCCGCCGCTTTCAGCAGGCGGTTCATAACTGCGTTACCAATCCGCAGCGCCGAGAAATTTTCCGAATAAATACGGTCTGCCCCAAGCGTATCCATCTCCCGCAATACCGCATAGAGATGACGCGCGATACTGCCTTCATCCGAACGGCTGCCTGTGGATCTGATAAAATCCGCCCGATACTGTTCCTTCGTCTCCTCCGTGCAGATCACTCCTGTCTTCTCTCCCCTCTGACAGTTTTCTTCCGCCAGTTCATTGATCCGCCGGATCACATCCTCCCGCTCGCCGCTGACAATGATCATTTCCGCTTTTGGTGCGTAATGCCGGTACTTCATGCCCGGCGCTTTCGGATGCGCGTTTTCATCAGCCAGACCGGGATCGTCCCCAACCGTCCCGATCACCTCTGCCAGCATCTCTCTCGTGATATAGCCGGGGCGCAGCACCAGCGGTATCTCATCCGCGATCCACTCACCATCCGCCGTCTTCGACATACAGCTCAGGTCAATAATGGTAGATTCAATGCCGATGCCGACAGCTCCGCCGTCCAGAATCAGAGGAATCCTCCCATCCAGATCCTCCGCTACGTGCTCTGCCAGCGTAGGACTCGGCCGGCCGGATGTATTTGCGCTCGGTGCAGCGATATAGCCGCCGCTCTCCCGAATCAGAGCCAGCGCCGCCGGATGATCCGGCATCCGGACAGCCACCGTGTCAAGACCGCCCGTCGTCTCATACGGTACAATCTCGCTTTTCTGAAAAATCATCGTCAAAGGTCCCGGCCAGAAAGCATCCGCGAGCAACCGCGCCTGCGGCGGAATCTCCTTTACAATCCGAAATAAAGCCTCAAACTCCGCGATGTGTATAATCAGCGGATTGTCCGACGGACGTCCTTTCGCCGCATAAATTTTCTTTGCCGCCTCCGGCCGGAGAGCGTCCGCGCCCAGACCGTACACCGTCTCCGTGGGAAAAGCAACAAGTCCTCCCCCTTTCAGGATATCGGCAGCGTTCCGAATCTGAAGCATCTCCGGCCTTTGCGGATTAATTTTCTCAATTCTGGTAATCATAGGGAGGATTATAACACAGATTCCCTTCCATGAACAGAACTTTCCGTACTTTTTACTTGTCAAAGGATATGAGTTAAAGTATACTGATGAGGAAAATGGGACGAAACCAGGAGGTGCAACATGAGCATTACAAAACATCCCTTTGGAACCACTTCCGACGGAAAAGCTGCATATGTATACTGTATGAAGAATTCAGATGAAGCCTATATTACCGTCACCAGCTACGGCTGCAGAATCATCGACATCTGCGTACCGGACCGACAGGGAAATCTCCGGGATGTATGTCTCGGCTACGACACTCTGGAAGAATATGAAAAAGATACCGCCAGTTTCGGCGCCGTAGTCGGGCGTCACGCAAACCGGATTGAGAACGGCATGTTTACACTGAACGATACCGCCTATCATCTGGCTGTCAACAACGGGCCGAATCATCTTCACGGCGGCCTGCGCGGGTTTCACTACTACAACTGGGATTCCCAGATTGTCGGCAATACCGTCCGGTTTACACGGATATCCCCGGACGGAGAAGAGGGATATCCCGGCAATCTGACCATGACGGTTACTTACAGTTGGAGTGAAGACAATGAACTGTGTATTACCTATCAGGCAACGACAGATAAAGATACTGTCTTCAACACAACAAACCACACCTACTTTAACTTAAACGGAGAAGATTCCGATACGGTTTTGGATCATACACTTCTGATCAAAGCTGCTCAGTTTACTGAAACTGACGAACATGATCTGACGACAGGAAGACTTCTGGACGTTGCGGGAACACCGATGGATTTTACAAAGGCGAAACCGATCGGGCAGGATATACACGCCGACTACTACCAGCTGAAATATTCCCGGACATATGACCACAACTTTGTTCTGTCCGGAAAGGGACTGACTGAAGCAGCGGTGCTTTCCTCTCCGGAATCCGGCATCCGCATGACCTGCTTTACCGACCAGCCGGGGCTGCAGCTCTATGTACCGGCCAATTCCCCGGCGGCACACGGGAAAAACGGACGCTGCTACCCCGCCTACGGAAGTGTCTGCCTCGAAACACAGCATTTTCCGAACGCCACCAGTCATCCGGAGTTTCCCTCCGTGATACTGACACCCGGCGAGCCGTTTCAGTCCAAAACGATTTATCACTTTTCCGTAGTGTGAAAGGAGTACTGCCTCATGCCGCAGGGAGAATACGCTGCCGCCCTCAAAGCAGGGAAAAAAGACATACAGACACGATCCGCTGCCGGGCTGCCGACAGAACTGCCCGCGTTGGATACCATATTGGAAAACGTTGAAATCCGCGGAGAAGTGCCGCTTGGACTGATCGACATCCCCACCGATCTGATCGTGGGGACAAAAACGGTCGGCCGGACCACTTCTTTTGCGCCCAATTTCATGCCGATTCTCGATGAAGGGTCAGAGTTTGCCATGAAATGGCGCAGCCTTTGCAGTGCACATCTGCAGGAGGGAATCCGCGATCCGATCAAAGTCTATGAATACTTAAATAAATATTATGTTCTGGAAGGCAATAAGCGTGTCAGCGTTCTGAAATATTTCGACGCAACCAGCATTCCCGCCTACGCCACCCGTATCATTCCCGCATGGAAGGATACGCCGGAAATCAAAATCTATTACGAATTTCTGGATTTTTATAACGAGACCAATATCAACTATCTGGAATTCACCAAAGAGGGCAGTTACCGAAAGCTCAGCCATCTGACCGGACACAAGGCCAATGACCGCTGGAGCATGGACGACCGCATTGATTTCCGCTCCTGTTATAACCTCTTCTCGGACGCTTTTGACGATTTAGGATGCCGGAAGCTTTCCTGCACGACAGGAGACGCATTCCTGACCTACCTCAGTCTGTTCGGATATGAAACAGTCAAAAAAGAAACGGCCGCCGGTTTTAAAACCAGTCTCAAAAAGTTATGGGAAGAGTTTGAACTGAACTTCAGCGACGCAGAGCCGGAAGAAAAGATTGAAATGAAACTCGATCCAACGCCCGATACCAAAAAAGGTCTGATTTCCCAGATTCTGACTTCATCTGCGTCTTCGGCCAGAACAATAACTAAAATTGCTTTTATCCATACCAAGACGACAAAGACATCCAGTTGGACCTACTCTCATGAACTCGGCCGTATGTATGTCAATGATATTTTTCATGGCGAAGTGGTAACCACCGCCTATGAGAACAACGTAAATGACGCGGACGCCCTTGCCGCCATCGAGCGGGCGATCGCAGACGGAAACACGATTATTTTTACAACAACACCGATTTTTCTCGCTGCCAGCATCAAGGCTGCGATTAACCACCCTGAAATCAAGATTTTAAACTGCTCGCTGAACACCTCACACAAATACATCCGCACCTATTACGCCCGGATGTTTGAAGCAAAACTGCTGAACGGAGTTCTCGCCGGCATCATGACGGATACCAATAAAATCGGCTACATTGCCGATTATCCCATCACCAATATGCCCGCCACCATCGACGCATTTGCCATCGGCGTAAAAATGGTCAATCCGCAGGCACGTATTTTTCTGGAATGGTCCACCGCAAAAGAAAACAAAGGCATCGACCTGACGGAAAAACTGTACAACATGGGCGCCACCTATATTTCCCATCTGGACATGATCGTACCGCAGCATGCCACACGGCGTTTCGGTCTGTATCGCGTCAACGGGGAAACACCGGTCAATCTTGCCTTCCCGGTCCTTGACTGGGGCAAATATTATGAACGGATCATCCGGAATATACGACACGGCACATGGAACACTGAGAGTAAATCCGATACCAAAAAAGCCCTGAGTTATTTCTGGGGTATGTCTTCGGGAGTCGTGGATGTCGTGTGGTCTCCCGCCATCCCGGCAGAGACGAGAAACCTGTTGGAGACGCTGAAGCGTTCCATTACGCGCTATGATTTTAATCCGTTTACCGGCATTCTTCACTCACAGGAAGGGATTGTACAGTCCGACCCCGCGCGCAGATTGTCTACGAATGAGATTATCGCCATAGACTGGCTGGCAGACAATATAGACGGATATATTCCCGCCATCAAAGATCTTATTCCGGAGGCGCAGGACATCGTGCGCCAGGAGGGGATCCGCAAGGAGGACGACTCCGAATGAAGATCATGGCAATCGCGGACATAGAGTCACCGGCACTCTGGGATCATTATGCGGAAAACAACCTGCCGGAAACAGATCTGATTATTTCCTGCGGGGATCTCGATCCCCGCTATCTGTCGTTTCTGGTTACATTCGCCAACGTACCGCTCCTGTATGTCCACGGAAACCATGACGAACGCTATGACAACATGCCCCCCGACGGCTGCATCTGCATCGACGACAGCATCTATGTTCATAACGGTATCCGTTTTCTGGGTCTGGGCGGCAGCTATCCTTACAATGACGGCAAATATATGTATACGGAAGCACAGATGCGTAGGCGCATCCGCAGAGTCTCCCGCCAACTTCGGAAATACGGCGGCTTTGATGTGCTTGTCACACACGCACCCGCACGCGGCATCGGAGACGGGGAAGACCTGCCCCACCGGGGCTATGAAGCTTTTTTCCCGCTTCTGGAAAAATACCGGCCGTCCTATATGCTTCACGGACATGTCCACATGCAATATGACTATACCCTGAAAAGAGAAAACGCCTATCAGGATACCAAAATCATTAACGCCTACGAAAAATATTTTCTCGAAATATAAAGAACCCGATTTGCCGATTCATCTATAACCATCTCTTTCATGATATCCGCAAGATCGCACTCGCAGGTACATCATGGATGCGAAGGACAAACCGGAAATCACACTCACGATGTCCGCCGAATCGCGCTCGCAGGTACGGGCGCAGGCGCTTATTCGTTCCCTTCCTCAAGATATACAAATATTCCCTCACAGATTGATTCCACGATCCGGCTCTGGTAATCCTCGCTGCAAAGCAAAGCCTCCTCTGTCGGATTCGACAGGAACCCGCATTCAACGATCACCGTGGGCGCCGACGTCTTTTTCAGGATGTAGTAGCTTTCATTCGCCTTGGCCGCGCGCGTGTTCAAAGGATCCAGATTCTCAATCAGACTTTGCTGTAAAGCTTCCGCCAGTGCTTCCCCCTGCACAGAATCTCCATAATAAAAAACCTGTGCACCGCTGACCGCACTGTCCGTATAACTATTCTGATGAATACTGACTGCCAGCACCGGAGCCGTCTGTTCTATAATGTCCACACGATTTTTCAGGTCGGATACTTTTTCGCTCGATACATCCTCGTCTGCAAGGCTTTTGTCTTCCTCACGGGTCATCACAATTTCAAATCCCTGATCTTCAAGGACATCCCGTAATTTTACGGCAATTTCCAGATTGATGTCTTTCTCATTCGTGCCGGACACTCCGACTTTGCCCGGGTCATTGCCGCCGTGCCCCGCATCAATCACAATTACTGCCGGCCTCGTTTCCGCTTTCATGCTCGTAACATACTGCGCCGATTTCGGCGCCGCAAAGATCGCAGCGGCCATCACGACAACAGCCATCACTGCTTCTATTTTTCTCTTCAAAAAAACGCTCCCACATCATATAATTATTATATGGTATGAGAGAGCCGTTTTCTTTAATCCATAAATTCTGCAATCGTATCCCAAACGGTATTCTTCTCAAAGCCCAGCTTCCAGAAAGAAGCTCCCGCGAGTCCGTTAGACTGCATCACTTCCAGCTTTTTCTCAATGGAATACTCGTTCTCTATCCAGATCTTGTAGGTACTGCCCCCGTACTCATACTCCACATAGTACTGACCGCAGTCCTCCAGCCATTCATAAGTCGCGTCATTCGCCGCCACACGGGTTTCCGCCTCACTCATGCTGATCGCCTCGCTTGTCAGGGTATAGCCGTCACCGTTGTCGGTTGTATCCGTATCGGTCTCCGAAGTATTCTCATCGCTGTCCGCCACGCTTTCATCAGATTCCGCCGCATTCCCGTCATCGTCCGCCGTGCTTTCATCAGAGTCCAATACACCGCTGTCATCCTCCGCTGTCGTCTCATCCGGCGTCAGCTTCCACACTCTGGTATAAAACGGTACTCCGAGAATCACCTGTTCCGACGGAACCTCCTCCAGTGTGTCCTCCACAGCCTGCGTCACAAAACTCAGTGATGCCACCGATCCCTCTTCCGAACCATTATAATGCTCATCATAAGCCATCAGCACAATGTAGTCCGCAAACACCGCCTGTTCATCCCGATTGTAAAATTCATTGTAGGAAGCCGGCGCATAATTATCAACCGATAGAACGATGCTGTTATTCCTGCATTTGATTGACAATTCCCGGATAAACTGCAGGAACCCGGCTCCCGCCTCTGCCTCCAGAGATTCAAAATCGACATTGATCCCGTCCAGGTCATATTTAATTGCTTCCGAGACCAGATTATTAACCAGCGCGTCACGGCTGGATGTCACATTCAGCACCTGCGTCGTATCAACCTCGTCATTTTCCAGATTGCTGACCAGTGCCCAGACCTCTATGCCCTGCTGATGACAATATGTCACATAATCCGAGCTTGCCAGAGAGGCTATGCCGCCCTCGTCATCGTTGAGATAAAACCATGTGGGCGAAATAACATTCAATCCTGAGGTCGAAGCAATGACAGATGAAACGTTTGCATTCGCGTCCTGGCTTGTCACCTGATGCCATGCCATATTGATCGTATACGATCTGGAAATGTGGGTGAACTCAGCCTCATCAAAATCACTCTCATAAAGCTCTGTCTGTGTACTGCCGAGAGACTTATTTTTGACATAGCCGACAAATCCGTCCTCCGTACATACCTCTGTCCAGCTGTCCATCTCCTCGATGACGATCACCCGATCGCCCTTTTCAAGCTCTGTAATGATACTGCTCTTGACTCCGCCCAGTTCCCGCAGCTGTGTGGAGCTTTTCACGGTAACATATTCTACTTCACCCCACGCATCTGAAATCACCACACGATTCGGTTCCTCATAATAGTCCCAGCGAATATCTGTATACTGCTCAATGAAAGACAGGGACAGATACATTTCACCATCCGCCACATGGACAATGACCGCATCCGCCGTCTGAGCCTCCTTCGCCACCGTGTACTCCGCCGTCTCCGCCTCCGCATTGACAATGCCCTCCGGTAGAGTATAGCGCAGGATCTGTTCCGTCTCATCCCAGTAAAACCGCTCGTTCAGATAACTGTGAAGCACATCATAGGGAATATACAGCTCGCCATCCATCATCAGCCCAGTCTCATCCAACACCTCATTGTCATACGTAAGAAGCACATCCTCCTCACTCTCCAGGCCGTAAAAAGAAGCATAGTCCGTCGTATCCGACGATGGAAGATACTGCTTCAGTATCGTATTCAGAGAAGTGATACCCACAATCAGGACAACCAGTATCACTACCGCTGCTATCAGAATCATCCTTTGTTTTCTCTGTTTTTTTCTTTTCCGTACCGGCATCTGTTCCTCCAGAATATGCGAAATATATAGATATACTGTAACTATTCAGAACAGTACTTCGCACTTGCTGTGAAGGTACTGAACAGTTATGATATAATGTAGTTTAACATGTTTCGCCTTTTTCTGCTACTGTTTTTCATTTTTTCGGCAATATATGTCGGTGTGTTTTAATCGGACAGAGGGGCATTTTTGCCCCTCTGCCTGTTGCCGACATTCACTGCCAGTTTTAATTTACTCAGTTGCAACCGTTTTCTTCCTACGCTTAAACAGCATATAGAGCCCGAAGACGGCCACAGCTGCCCCAATGCCAAGCGCAGCCGGAAATGCCGGGGATACGCCCGCTTTCGGAAATTCGAAGGTCACGCTGTTCGAAACAGTATATGTAATGTCACGGAAGTAGTATACTGTCCCATCAGAACTCATTGACGCATTCGTCAGATCCACATCATCCATGGCCTCAACCGCCTCCACACTCACCGTATATGGAAGTTCAAACTCGATCGGCTCCGCCAGGAGCGTCATGCCGTCAACGGTAGCAGTCTCTACCAGACGGTATTTCTCACCATAGGTCAGCTCCTCAAAGGAAGCGATGCCATCCTCATCTGTTGTTGCCGTGCCGATGGAGACATAATCACCCAGATCTTCATCGTACATGTAGAGGGTGAAGGTGACGCCTTTCAGAGCATTCCCGTCATCATCCTGTTTGCGGATCCTGACACTGCAGGGCGGCACATCCTCGCTGTCCTCTTTGGTGAACTCACCTTCGACCTCTTCATCATCACGCGTCAATGCTGCCGTGCTGCCGTTTGAATCCTGTGTGATATTAAGGGTAACAACCGTCATTGCGTCGCCGTTATCATCCACAAGCTCGTTGCCGTCAGCGTCATACCATGACCCGTCAAGTGTGTATCCGGCCGGTGACACGGTTTCCTCAATGGTGATCGTGCCGACCGGAATGATCACGTTGCCGTCCTTGTCATAGTACAGCGCGTCGGAAATATCATCCTGGAGGTAGATATAATTACCATTGCCGTCTTTCTCATCCGACAATTTCGTCACATAACCTCCGTTGCCATCAGACAAGACATTGAGCACCCACATTGCTGTCGGCGCGGCACCTGCCGCCTCAATCTCGGCCTGTGACGCGTACTGCCCGTCATAGTACAAGACAGTAAACTGTGCACCTTCCATCGTATTGTCCGGGAAGACAATCTCTGCCAGCCCTTCTGCCGGGACAGCCTTCTTATAGATCTCCAGACCGCCGCCGTAATACGTGGATTCCTCCGTTACATCCAGTTCCACGGCATACTCTGCATTCACGGTTTCGGATGTCACATTGACCGCATGCGTTACCGTATCCAGTTCAAAGCCAGCCGGGGCGAATGTCTCTTTTACATAATATGTGCCATAAGCGAGTCCTTCCAGGTACTCTGTCTCGCCAAACTCATCTGTTGTCAGGTAGCCAAGTCCAAGCGTGCCCGTACCATCTGCTTTGATGACATCCCCGGATGCATCCGATGCAGACGCATACACGCCGTACACAGCGCCTTCCAGTGTATACGTATCCAGGTATTCCGTCAGGTCACGGTCATCTGCCTCCTTGTAAACCCGGAGTTTTCCGGTCTCAATATCCTCTGTAATGGACAGGCTGCCACCGGACAACAGGGAGTTTCCGGATACGCCGGTCGTCAGGTTCGTGTATGTCACGCTGCTTGCCGTGCAGGCTGCCTTATAGATGGTGCTGTTTAATTCAAAACCTTCCGGTGCCTGCATCTCCTGGATGTAATACGTCCCGACCGCCAGGTCTTTCGAAGCTGCCTTGCCGTCCACATTCGTTGTCATAGTGGTAAGGAGCGTGCTGCAGGCTTCATCGCTGAAAATGCCGAACACCGCACCTTCTAATGTATAATTATCGTTGTTGTCTGTTGCATCCGGGTCAGCGGAAGACTTCACGACCGATAAGGTAACCGTATTTGGTGTCTCCGCTACAGGTATGGTATATGTCTTCCCATCCCCGGAGTTGCCCGATATAAGAACGGCCTTATTCGTTTCGCTGTTGATCTTGAAACCTTTGGATGCCTTCGTTTCTTTCACATAATACGTCCCAAGAGCCAAATCTGACACGCCTGCATATCCATCCGCATTCGTTGTCAGGTATGCAACACCCAGCGTTCCTGTACCGTCATCACCGATGACATCATTCCCAGCGTCAGATTCAGATCTGTATACACCAAATACCGCTCCTTCCAGCGTATAATCATCCGCACTATATCCGCCTGGTGCCGTACCTCCTGATTCATCCAGAATATAAGCACTGTCAGAAGAATACTTCCGGATCTCGATCGAGCCGGTTTTCGGCTTATCATAGATGTACTTCCGGAATACCGTTTTAGTTGTCGTGATCTCGACCGTATACACATTCGGATTCCCGTTTGCATCAACATCCGCCTCATAGCCTGTCGGAGGGTTTATCTCTTTCAGGTAATATGTTCCGATTGGTATGCCGGTAAGAGAACCAGACGTATACAGTCCGGACGGGTCTGTGTATTTGGTTGAGCCTGTCGTAAAGGAATCATACAACTGCGAGCAGCCCGCATCGTAATACAGGCCGAACTCCGCACCTTCCAGACTGTAGTTGTCATTAATGACCCATTCATCCTCCGTATAAACATAATAGCCGGTTATGGTCGCATCAGACGAGTATTTGTATGCGTAGATGCTTCCGGTCACAACATCGTCTTCCACCTCAAAATACAATGTTGTCTTTTCATCTTTAACGGCTGTCAGGCTATGGGATCCTGTATCGAGTTTGATGCCGGTGGACTGTCCGCCCGCCTGTAATTGTGCAAGTTTGGTAGCGTTCTCTTTAATATAATATGTCACTTCCGTTGCTGTCCCGATATCAATCGGGCCGATCATGTTAGATACGCCGTTAGCGGAAAGTGTAAGCACAGCAGCCGTTTCAGCCACATCGTCCCCATCCGCATCCCAGTACAGCTGTTCTGTGCAGTCCGCATCCGTATAAACAATATACTCAATACCTTCCATTGAATACTCTGTACCTGTCAGATCCTGGTCAATATCCAGCGTTTTCTCCATGGCGATATAAACATTATCAGGCTGTTCCTGCGGATCCGTCGAAGTCACATATTTCAAGCTTGCATCACTCGCTGAGAAAGACCAGGTATTTTCATCCAGCCCGTAGTTGGTTGCCGGCATAGTTTCCTTCACATAAATTGTCAGTCCATACGGGACGTCAGTCAGTGCAAATACCGCGGTAGTCTCACCATTGCTGTCAGTCTGGTAATGGTCGAAATCAAACTTCCGGTATTCTTTTTCAAATTCACTGTCAAGGAACGCCATATATACTGCATCATCCAGATCCAGTTCTGTCTCCTCCGCTTCCGCCTCAGTCACCAGCCCCAGCTTATCTGCGATGGAAGCAAGGGACATGTTTTCACTAACCGCCCCTGCCACACTGCCAGCCATGCCGGACAGGGCATTTTTTACACGCGACAGGATGCCGGTATCCGCCGAAGCCGTCAGAGTCGATGTGTCGGCAAAGCTTACTGCGCCGCCATAGCTTACATTGGAAGCTGCGGATTTCGTAGCAACCATGTTCTGTGCCATTGTAGCGGTTGCCGATGTGCCATACAGTGTAAAGCTTGTGCCGGATGCTGTACTGCATCGAACGAACATACCTTCATAAGATGTCGTAGTGGAACACCGCCAGATCAACGAGCCGGTCAGGTTAGTACAATTGAGAAACATGTTGCCAGCATCCGTCACGTGTAAGGTAGAGATGTTGGCCAGTCCGGATACAGTTGTCAGTGCCGTACAGCCGTTAAATATACTGGACATGTCCGTTACTTTTGCAGTATTCCAGCCAGTAATATTAATCGTCTTCAGTCTGGGACAGTTATAGAACATAGCCGATATATCCGTCGCATTCCCTACCTTAAAGGTTCTGAGGTCCAGGCTGGTCAGGCTGGTACAGTTCATGAACATACAAGTAAAATTTGTTACTCTTGTTGTGTCAAAGTTGCTGATATCAATGGAAGTCAGCAGGTTGCAGCCACGGAACATGGCCGTCATATCTGTACAGTCACTGGTATCAAGCGTATCCAGTCCCGTAATACTGGTCAGGGATGAATCTGCTGCGGTAAGGCCTATCGCTGATCGATAATAAACCTGGAACATGGATTCCATGTTCGTCACATTCTGTGTATTGAATTCACTGACATCCAGTGTTTTCAAAGATATAACGTGGTCAAACATATGGTTCATGTCAGTCGCATACGACGTGTCAATGACCCCGGTTCCGAAATCAATAGACACAATATCCGTCATTGCACTAAACATAAAACTGCTGTCATAATTGAAATAAATCAGTCCGGCATCATCCCCTTCGCCTGTCGGGACATCGGATACATAGCATGTCGTCCCGACCATCCAGGCAATCACACCGCCGTTCTGCGCATAAGACACATCAATCGTTGTCGTTGAGTCGGACGGTGACTTGGTGTTCGTGAATACAATGCTCTTCAGGGTCTTGCCTTCACTCTCTGCCAGTGCCATGATATCCGCATCAAAGTCCGGCCCGGTCTCCAGCATCGCCATGGGACCTTTGTAGACGTAGAACGTCCGGGTTTTCGGCGTATCTGTGCTCTTTACAATACCTACATCGTTGTCTGCGGTGAGTTTAACCGGATGCACCTCAGTGTCAATCTCAAAGTTCGCCGGTGCGCTGGTTTCCTGTACATACACGTATGTATCATCGCCGCTGTACAAAATCCCGTCCAGCTCACCGTACCCGTCCTCATTGATCGTGATCGTGCCTGCAGGGCGGGAACATACATTGTCATTGCACTCATAATATACCGTGTATACTGCACCTTCCAGAGAGTAATAATCCGGGTAATCCTCAAGCAGGGACGAGTCACTGGATGATTTGTACACGATGACCTTGCCAAGATCCAACGGGTCGCTCACCGTCACTTCCACTGTCGTGTTTGACTCGGAAACGACAGTGCTGTCCGCAGTCACGGTATGTACTTCATCGCTGAGTTCATAGCCTTCCGGGGCTGTGATCTCCTTCACATAATAAGTGCCCATGGGGAGTTCAACAGAGCTCGTGCCCTTCCCATCTTCATCTGTCGTGATCGTATGCAACAGCTTTGTGCAGTCGCTGTCAGAATAGATACCATATACAGCACCTTCCAGGGTATAATCCTCATGGAGCGCAAGCTCGTTCGCTTTCACCGTGTCGCTGACCTGCCCTCCACCATCGGAACTCATAACAGCCACGCTGTCAAAGTCAGTCTCTTTCGTCAGCTCGATCGTGATCGTGATCGGCTCATCCCAGAAGGACAGGCTGAAGCTGGTTTCTGCCGTTGTGGAGCTGACAACCACCGACTTTATCTCAGAGTTTAAGAAGAAGCCTTTCGGTGCCGTGATCT
>Ga0192240_10142_pt1 | contig 37825 bp, 39 predicted proteins | sample Koala_Koa27_H3_FD_131237 | JGI IMG/M metagenome (GOLD analysis project Ga0192240, IMG submission 131237) | Enriched cells from koala feces incubated with labeled cellulose particles, San Francisco Zoo, California, United States - Koala_Koa2-7_H3 ...
CTGAAAATGCCGAATAAGCCTGATGTCCGAAGGTAATGGCACTGTCGATCTTGCTCCAGAATGAGCTTACACGGAACATGCTTCCGACGGTTTCTGTATTCACATTTATCCGTGTGCCTGTAGCGACGATGTCCTCAGAGACCCGCCTGCGTTCAGCATGAAGCTCGGAAAGAGTTCTTATCCGTGTGAAATCTACTCTTTGATTCTTTCTCATTTTTGTCTGAGATTATTCAATATATCAGTTATCATGTCGCTGAACATCCTCACTACGCTGCTTGCTATAAGCCTCTTGCTCAGCACGAAGACGATAAGCGCGATAACGAGGAATATGAATCCCAATAGTAGCGATGCGTAGATGAATGATCCCAATACCTGGGTGAGCCACCATACTAACGCGGCAGAAAGAAAAACAGAGGCAAATATAAGTAAGATAACAAAAACAAAGACACTGAAAATGGTACTTACCAGTTTCGATGAATTCTCGATTATGCCCAATGCCAGACTCTCGGATTTCAATTTAATGAATTCGAAGAAATCGGTGATGAGCTGTTTTATTACACTGCCTTTGTTTTCTTCCATGGGAATACTATTCGATTATGTCCTGAATTTCCTCAGGTAGTTCGCGTTTGCATTTTTTCAACGACTGCATGAGCATCTCCTGCTCTTTGTGATACATGTCTTTGAGTTTTCTGCGGGTTTTGCGTCCTTTTTCAGGAGCGAAAAGTAGTGCTACAGCTGTTCCGAGAGCAGCACCGCTTACGAATGCTAAGAATGAATGACCTTTCATAACTTTTTCTTTTAATTGTTATACAATTTGGTTATTTTCAATTATGCAACGTCATGCAATAATCAGTCCATTCTACCAATAGAATATTATCCCGAGACGCTGCAGTCTATTCCTCTCATTCTTACTTTTTCCGCTATCGCGTTAAGTTCTTCGATACTTACCTTGTGCAGGTTCTTCGCCGGAGTTTCCCGGTCGATAGTGTATATCATAACCTGTCGAGGTTTTATTTCTTCCACCAGTTTCAGCCATGCGTCGACTTCTTCCTCTGTCGTGTTATCGATCTTCCGTCCTTGGTACTCCCCTCTAAGGGACATTGTCTGGATTATAAGGCTGCCGTGGAATTTTTTCATATTCTCTACGGTGCGCCTCAAATCATAGTTTCCGAGCGGATCGTCAATCAGTTTTACGGTCTCTTCCAAGGCAGAATCCAGTTTCAGTATGTTGCGGTCTATTTTGTTTAACACATCTCTTACCGATTCATTGCCTATCATCGTGGCATTGCTCAAAACCGCGATTTTTGCGGAAGGAGCGAATCGGTCCCGTATCTCTACGGTATCGTCGATAATGGCTGAGAAGTCAGGGTGCATCGTCGGCTCGCCATTGCCTGCGAAAGTTATCACGTCAGGCAGTAAATGTTCCGTACGCATCTCGGCCAGCTTGGAAGACAGCTCTTCTTTAACCACCTCTCTTGGTGCGAAACGAGGCTTCATTCCGCTCTTCGCCCAACCGCATTCACAATAAATACAATTGAAAGAACATAGTTTATTGTCGACAGGCAGAAGGTTTACGCCTAAAGATATGCCGAGCCGACGGCTTTTAACCGGTCCGAAAATTACGGAACCGAACAATGATGTTCCCATAACATCAACAAATTACATGTACGAAATTTAATAAAATAAAATGTAAAATACTAATTTACCGGTGCAAATCTTTAATATAGGAAGCAATTTTTTCCATAAGCCATTTAGGCGTGGATGTAGCGCCGCATATTCCTACTGATGAGCAACTTTCGAACCACGGAGTTTGAATTTCGGTCTCGTCTTCGATTTTATAGGACCGGGGATTCGCTTCGAGGCATGTTTCGAACAGTGCCTGTCCATTAGAACTTTTTTTTCCGCTCACGAATATTATGACATCGTATTTAGATGTGAACTCCTTTAGATGAGGATTTCGATCCGAGACGTTTCTGCAAATGGTATCCTTAACGATAACTGTGCTTTGCGAACGGTTGGTTATTTCATCTTTTATTGTGCTGAAGAGTTCTAAACTCTGTGTGGTTTGAGACAAGAGATATATGGGCCGAGTAAAATCGAGGGCCTCGAGGTCATCGAAATTTTCGATAACCAGTGCATCTTCGTTTACCTGTCCGGTAAGGCCTACTACCTCCGCGTGCCCTTTTTTTCCCAGAATAACCACCTGCCCGTTAACTTCCTGCATTTGTTTATGGGCAGAGACTATTTTTTTCTGCAGCCCCGCAACTACGGGACAGGTTGCGTCGATAAGGTTTATTCCGTATTTTTCAGCCAATCGATATGTGGCCGGAGGTTCGCCGTGTGCACGTATAAGAACTGTTTCTCCGGCGATTTCCGGAAAAACATCGCGTGATTTAATAAAGCCGAGTCCTGATTGTTCCAACCGGGATACTTCCACCCGGTTATGCACGATGTCGCCGAGACAGAAAACTTTCAGTCCTTTTTCAAGACTGTCTTCAGCCTGAGTGATTGCATTTACCACACCGAAGCAGAATCCGGATTTTTCATCTATTTCGACGATCATTTTATCAGTTTGTCTATCTTTTCCGATACCCACATCATCTGCTGCTCCACGCTGAGATTGCTGTTATCCAGGGAAAGAGCATCTTCTGCTTTTTTTAACGGACCTACGGTGCGCGTAATGTCTGCATTGTCGCGTTTAAGGATGTTCTGAGTAATTTCTTCCAGAGAAACTTTTTTCCCGGCTTGGGACAGCTCCATATATCTTCTCATAGCTCGTATCTCCGGATCTGCGGTCATAAAAATTTTCAATTCGGCATCCGGAAAGACTACTGTTCCGATGTCCCTGCCGTCCATAACCACTCCTTTCTCTTTACCCATTTCACGCTGCAGTGCCACAAGATGTTCGCGTACTTCCGGAATTCCGCTTATAATGTAAACATTGTCCGAAACGGTGACTTCCCTTATTTGTTCGTCGATTTTTTGTCCGTTTAGGTAGATGCTGCTCGCTTCTATATCAGGATTATATCTGAAAGTTATTTTTATTTGCGGAAGGCTCTTTATTAGTTCTGCCGTGTCCACAGCGCCAGTCGAATCGATCAGACCGTTCTGCATGGCATAAAAGGTAACTGCCCGGTACATCGCTCCGGTGTCGATAAATATATAGCCGTATTTTTTCGCTATACTTTTTGCGAACGAACTTTTACCCGATGATGAGTAACCGTCTATGGCTATTATTATTTTACGCATTTTTATGGTATTAAAGGTATTTTAACAAATAATGTCACTATAGCTGCCACCCCCAGTCCTATTATTAACGCACCGGAAGCCTTGTTAATATATAAAAGATGCCTCGGGCGGAAATTTTTTCTTAAAAAACTGATAAAAAACGTTAATACTGTCCACCATAGGGCTGCTCCCCCGAAAACTCCGATTACAAGCATCCCACCCTCTATGTGGCGTAGTTCTTCGGTCGGTACCCCGAATGCGGCGAATAACGCGACAAACATAAGGATAAATGCCGGATTGGAGAGCGTTAAAAAGAAAACGGAAATAAAGTCTTCCCACAAACTCCCCTTGTTCAACCGTATTTTTTTATCTGCACCACCGTATTCCGCAGAAAAATCCGAAGACCCACAATAATAATGATCGTTCCTCCGATTAATTTCAGGTAGAATATATTATCGTTTATGAAGGCGCCCACGACTCCCAGAAAGAACGAGGCGATTACGGCAAATATTAAATCTGCCGATGCGGCTCCCAGCCCTGCGACAATTCCGCATTTATGGCTCTTACTCAGGGTTTTCTGGATGCAAATGACGCCTACCGGACCTAATGGTATGGATGCTGTGAAGCCTATGATAATTCCCGTGCATAATATTTCGAACCACATTTATTTATCCAGTAATCGTGTTTAAATATTTTACGAATGTACAAAAACTGTTTTATAAAATATAACTGTTAACTTTACATAATATTTTTTAGTTATGCCTAAGAGAGTTTTATACCCCATTATATCGATACTGTTATTCTCTGTTCCGTGGTTCGGAGGACCCGGATATTTTCTTTTCGGAGCGTTTGTTCCCATGCTTTTAATTCAGGAGGAATTTAACGGTCCGAAGAAAAAAGGAATTAAAAACAGATTTTTTACGTGGTACACACTAACATTTCTGTGCTGGAATATCGTAAATGTTTACTGGATCAAAAATGCAGTATGGATAGGTGCGATAGCTGCCATAATTATCAACACCATACTTATGGTAGTTCCGTTCATGATATATCATTATGTATGGAAAAGAGCGCACCGGGCATTAGCATATACTTTATTCGTCACTGCGTGGATCGCAGCGGAATATATCTATCTGCATGGAGAAATTTCTTTTCCCTGGATATTGCTGGGTAATGGTTTTGCAAACGATGTAAAGGCTGTTCAGTGGTACGAATACACCGGATTGTTCGGTGGAAGTATTTGGGTGCTTATTATGAACCTTTTGATTTTTAAGGCGGTAAAAAAATATAGAAATGCTAAGAATATCCTACACTTTATATTACCCGTTCTGGTTGCTGTCGTACCGGTTACAATCTCTTTAATGATATATTACAATTACGAAGAGAAGGAGGCGCCTATTGTAGTCGAGGTCGTCCAGCCTAATATATTCGAGGAAGAAAAATTTATGACGATGACCCAGCGCGAACAGATAAATATAATACTCGAACTTTCTCAAAATGCCCCTCAGAACGTGGATTTTATCGTTACCCCCGAGACTTCCGTGGATCATGGAATATGGGAAAATAAGCTTGAGGAAAATATAACGCTGGGCTGGTTCAAAAGATTTCTTTTCGATAATTATCCTTCATCTTCCTTTGTTCTGGGTGCGACGACTTACAGAAGATATGACGAGAATAACAGGTCGATAACTTCGCGTACAAACCCTAATATAGATTTCTGGTACGATGCGTACAATACTGCGCTTTTTATCGATACTACCGATATAATAAGAGTTTACCATAAAAATAAACTTGTGATCGGAGCAGAGACAATGCCCTTCTATGAGCAACTGAAATTCCTGGAGAAATTTTCACTCGATCTGGGTGGATTTACGGGACTTATGGGGCGCGACATGGAGCGCACCGTATTCGTTAAAGACGATAATAAAAAGGTGGGCGTAGCGATTTGCTATGAATCCATTTATGGAGAATATTGCGGAGAATTCATCGATAACGGAGCGGAGTCGTTATTCGTGATCACTAATGACAGTTGGTGGGGGAACACTGCTGGGCACAGGCAGCATCTTGCTTTCGCGCGTCTCAGGGCCATCGAATTCCGCCGTTCGATAGCGAGAAGTGCCAACACCGGTATATCCGGATTCATCGATCAGCGCGGAGATATAATTTCCCGAACACGATGGGATGAAAGAACCTCGCAGACCGGACGTATCAATTTAAACGATAAGATTACATTTTATGCCAAATACGGCGATATGGCTGGACGGTTGGCTTGTTATGTGTTTCTTCTGGGGATATTATATTATGTCGCCTATAGCCGCAGGAAAAAAGATCATATCGTAAAATAATACGGAACTCTATGTTCTGCTGAAGCGGGTTCTGTTATCATTGATTTTATTCGTATTGGTTACCGCCCATTCTACGAGATTTTCTATATGAGGCAGCAGGCTTCATCCAAGTTCTGTGAGCTTATATTCAACCCGAGGAGGCACTTCGGCATATATTTTTCTCGATATCAAACCATCCTCTTCAAGTGTACGAAGTGTAACGGTGAGCATGCGGTGTGAAATGTCTCCGATCGAACGGTTGATCTCATTGAAGCGCATCGTGCCGTTTGTGCTTAACGTTAGAAATATGAGTATGGACCATTTGTCTCCTAAACGATCCAGAATGCTCCGTATCGGACAGGTATCGTTACTTAAAAATTCTTTCATTTTTTTTCATTTATAACATTTTGATTTTTAATAATAGTTACATATAGGTAACCATCTTATTATCAAGTGCGTTCTTGTTTTTGAGTTTTTTCGGAAGTAGCTTTGCTGTATAAAAGTAATAAAGTTACTTAAAGTAACAAAAGTATTAATTTAAAAATTTATTGTCATGGCAAAGAAAACAGCGGTTTTAGCGGTAAATCCGGTCAACGGATCAGGGTTATTCCAATATCTGGAATCATTTTATGAAAACAACGTTCCTTTCACTGTATTTGCAGTGGCCGATACTAAAGAAATAACAACTAATTCCGGTATCGAACTGGTGGCAGATAAAGTGATTGCCGATCTCAAGGGCATAGAAGATGAATATGAGGCGTTAGTTTTTGCGTGCGGAGACGCGATGCCCATGTTCAATGAGAATGCAGATAAAAAATACAACCGGGATCTAATGGAGGTTATATCTGTATTCGGAAAGAAAAAAAAGTTTATTATAGGACACTGCGTTGGTGGACTGTTATTCGATCTTGCAGGCATTGCTGCCGGCAAAAAACTCGCACTGCATCCTTTTGTAAAATCAGCGGTAAATACTGCTGTTGCTACGGATGAAGATTATGTGGTTGACGGGAATTTCTTTACTGCTAAAAATGAAAATTCATTAAATAAACTGATAGATAAGGTAGTAGATGTTTTGAAGTAGTAAGATTATTTATTGTGGATAATGCGGGAATATTCCCACATTTTTTTGTTGTATTTTCGTAAAAAATATGAATGCTGCTTATATAGTACTATATGTGCGGTTCGATTATATAAAAAAAAATACTATATTGCGTAGCTGAATGGTTAAAATACTATAAAATAAAAAAATATGAAGAAGATCATTTTAATGATGTTTTTATGCTTTCTCATGTCGTTCGGAACACTGTTGGCAGCAGGAAATATTAAATTCGATGCAAAAAAATTTGTGGATAAAACTCTTGAATTACACGATGGAGCTTCTGTAAAATATCGCGCTTACGAGAATATTTATTATGTCGGTAATGTGGCAGATTCGGTTTACCAGACCCTAAATATATTTGTTCCGGAGTCTGCGTTTAAGAACAACAAGAACACACCGATCTTCCTGAAGACCAATGTGGGCGGTTACCGTGCTTCGAAGGCCTCTGGACCGTCAGCAAAAGATGCGACCGGAAGGGCGTTGCAGGAAGGGTATATTGTCGTGATTCCCGGTTCGCGCGGTTCCGATTCAAAAATTAAGGATTCGGAAGGTAATAACCTTTACACAGGGAGAGCTCCTGCGGCGATAGTTGACCTTAAAGCTGCTATACGTTATCTTCGTTACAATAAGAAAACCATACCGGGAAATACCGATCTGATAATTACCGACGGGACAAGTGCCGGTGGTGCTCTATCTGCATTACTCGGAGCTTCGGGAAACAGTTCTGATTACGAGCCGTATTTGAGTGAGCTCGGTGCGGCCAAAGAGAGAGATGATGTATTTGCTGTAATTTCTTTTTGCCCTATTACCGATCTTGAACATGCGGACATGGCATACGAATGGATCTACAGTTGGGCAAATATCCAGCCTCGCGGACTCTCTCCGTATCATTTCGATGTTGCAGAAGAGTTGGACCAGAGATATCCGGAATACCAGAATAACCTTGGCATTAAATTGCCGGACGGTACTGCGCTCACGACAAATAATTATCTGGAGTACCTTAAAACCCTTATTGCAGATTCTGCAAAAAAAGCGTTAGATAAAGGTGAACAGATAGATACTCAGACAGGTGTAACAATTAAAGATAATGAAATAGTGGTGGATCTGGATGCTTACTTGGCTTATATTCCCACTATCAGGTCGTTGAAAATTCCACCTGCATTCGATAAACTGGGAGTTTTGGAACAGGATGCTACCCCGGAAAATCAATTATTCGGAAATAGTAAGGGAGAACCTGCAAATTTTACCGATATGGGCCTGAAGCTGGCTAAAGATGACTTTTCTCTGACTGTTTCTCCGGAAATGAAAAAAAGAGTATATCTGATGAATCCTATGAATTACATCGGGGAAGCTGGAGCTAAAACAGCAGAAAACTGGTATATACGTCATGGTGCTGTCGACAGGGATACTGCATTCCAGGTTCCGGTAAACCTTGCCCTGAAACTACAGAATATCGGTTATAATGTCGATTTCGATCTTTCATGGGGGCGCGGACATATGGGTGATTACGACCTCGACGAAGTGTTCGAATGGATCAGGAAAATCGTTGCTGTCAATTAACGGTGTAGATTTTTCACATAAATAAAATGAAGCCGTCTGTAAAGACGGCTTTTATTATTAACGTCCGGTTTAGCCAATAAATAATGGAATTAAATCCTTTTCGACTAAAAAAGTCAATTTTGTAAAATCGAGTTGTTGATACGAAGACTGTTTCAATATACTCCTCTTAAAAAGTGCTATTTTAAGGGAGTTTATTAAAATGCATGAAAAAGCAAAAATTTGATAACTCACTATTTTTTATTCAGAAAAAGATATTTTTTTTCTTACTCGTTTTGCCTTATTTTTTCCTTTTTTGGATAGTAGTTTTAACGAAGCCCATTTGTGGCTTATTTAACTATTTGGATATAAAAAATATATTAGTTTACAGAGAAGTAGTCAGATATCTCACGAAGGGCTGCCGATGGTAATTACCGCTACCCTTAAGCCGAGGCAAACTCCTCGTGTCGGAAATCTTGTGATATCCATAGTCAATCCAGCCTACAATGGCTAAAGTTTTATGGAAACTTCATTGACTGGAATGTTCTGATTATTTTTTTCGGGAATGGCGGGTTGCCCATAACCTGCCGATCCTATTTCCCTCTTGCGGTAGCCGTTATTTTTTTTATAAAATCGGTTTTGGCTTCGGTATAACCGTCTCTGTCGTTACGGAATTTATTGGCAAGTACGCTTTTAAGTTCCGCATATTCTTTTGCAGTCTCAGAATGATTCACAAGGGAGTTTCTAAAGTGTATCTCATCCCAGTCTCCGACATATCTGACATGAAGATGAAATACCTCATTTTCGAATCCGTCAAGGGTGTAACCTTTCAGGAACAATAAATGAGGCGCATGTTGTTGAGGTCGATCATTTAAAATCCATCCGTTGTTTTTGAGTTTTTCAGACATTTCCGTTATATCGGTCGTTTCGTTTATCTCCATCAGTATATCGATGGTCGGTTTTGCTTTCAGTCCGGGTACGGAAGTACTTCCTATATGCCTTATCCGACAGATATTTTTTCCGATAAGATTTTTTAGTATTGCTTTCTGCTTTGCGTAGACCGATGGCCATTCAGGGTCGTAATCCGTGAGAATAATAGGGAACAGCTTCCATAACTCCTCATTGCTCATTTCATTTAATTCCTTTGCCATCAGATTTCCTCGTAAAATTTTCTTTTGGTTTTGGATAAGGTTTGTAATACTTCCTGTACGGAATGCTCGATAAGTTCCAGTATGAGTTCAACAGGAACATCGCTCTCGAGAATAATCCTGTTCCTTTGGAGTGACTTAGGATGATGTCCATGGCTTATTCCCGCATATTTTTCCCGCAATTCCAAAGACCGTTCAGGGTTACATTTCATATCTGCAGTAAAAACACCGTTCGCTGGTTCGAGCGGAACCATGCAGAAAATTTTCCCCATTACTTTAAATACGAGTACGTTATGATGAATGAATGGAAGGCTCTCTGTCGATCCTTTTATTGCGAGGCATTGTTCCCGTAGTTCTTCAACGTTCATTATCTATATTTTGAAATTAAATACTTCCAATTCGGAATATCCATAGTTAAGGACGTATAAAAGGTACTGAAAATAATTACTATGACAAAATAATGGTGCCCGGAATATCTATCGATTATTTTTCCGATGCAGAAATTCTTCGAAAAATTTTTCCCTGTAGCTGATACCGATCGCGATCTCATATTTTCCTATAAAAATATCGTTCGCGTCGAATGATTCGATATGATCGGTATTTACAATGTAGGATCTATTGACCCTCATGAAATTACGTTGAGGCAGTATTTCGGATACCGATTTAATGGTCATTTTTGTTATTATCCGCCGGTTAGTCATTTGTAATACGATATAATCCTTTAGCCCTTCGATGAAGAGGATGTCTGTGAATCCGATTTTTACAAATTTTCTATCGGATTTGACGAAAAAATAATCCTCTTCAACTGTATCCGCTTCCGATTTTTCTTCCGAGATCAATAAATCATGATAAGATACGGCTTTTACCACTGCACGTTTGAATTTTTCCGGAAGTACCGGTTTAACGAGATAATCCACAGCATCCACTTCGTAACTGTCAAGGGCGTATTCTGCATAAGCTGTGGTGAAAATGACCAATGTGTTTTTAGGAACCGCGTGTGCAAATTCCAGCCCTGTCGTTCCGGGCATGCATATGTCGAGAAAAATGAGATCCACTCGGTTATTTTCAATATATTCTGCAGCGCTTGCCGCGTTGTTGAATTTTCCGGTAATTGTTAATTGTTCGAAATCTTCTGCCAGTAATTCTATGGCTTCCCTGGCTAGTGGTTCGTCATCTACGATTATACATCTCATATTTCAAGTTTTAAAGTCACTGAATATTCGTTCCCTGACTCATTTATTATCAGTTCGTGTGATGAAGGATACAGTAGTGCGAGCCTTCGCCGGATATTGTTCAGTCCGATTCCTCCTGCACTTTTTCCCGCTTTCTTTTCAAAAGGTTTAGAATTGATGCACCGGAATACAATTCCTTTATCCCATTTACCGAAATCTATCCGTATGTAAGAAAGATTGTTGCTGTCGTGGTTGTGTTTTATTGCATTTTCCACAAAGGGAATAAAGATCATCGGAGGAATGGTTATGTCGTCCTTTACGTTGCTTTCAATTGAGAAACTGAAATTATCCCTGCGTATCTCTTCCAGTTTTAGATAATCATTCAGAAATATGATATCTTCTCCCAAAGTTACGTTATTTTTTTAACTGTCACCGATCTGATACCGTAAAAGGTCTTCAAGACGAAATATTATTTCAGCAGCTTCCGGTCTTTGCTTGCGTACAAGTAAATAACAATTATTAAGGGTATTGAAAAGAAAATGCGGATTGATCTGGTTTTTAAGCATCTGTAACTCTGTTTCCATATTTGCTTTCTCCAGTTCGCCGCGCCGTTTGGAAGTGTTGATCCATTCTGAAAATATCACTAATGCGGAAAAACCTGCAAAAAGTAAACCGATCGTGGCAGAGGAGGAAAATAACGCTAAAAATGTAAACCCTGTATCTGAACTCTGGTTACCCGAAACAACGCCTTGTAGAATACCGTTGGCAATGAAAAGTACAGCGATAAGTCCCGTAACGGATAATACGTATGTAAGGAATCGTTTTTTCAAAAGCAAAGGTTTGGCAAGCAGATATATATTTGTGTAAACGAGAATATCCACCAGAATAAAATAAATAAACCATATTAATAACCGGTCGTTATTGATCCCACGAACTTCCGATGGTTCGAATAGAATATTTATGGTTACAAGCGCGACGAATATCTGTATAAAAATATGCTTTAACCATTTTTTACGTGGAGAAGTTATTATCTCCGATATTATGTTGTCAGGTCGGTTCATAGTTCCAGAGAAATATTCAGAATTCTGTCGTTGATTGTGTAAGTAAATTTATCCCCGTATAAAGTGCTGAGACGATTTGCTGCGCCCATGATGGCGGTATCTGCAGGACTTATATCTCCCGAGCAGGTAAATTGAAGTATGTTATTGCTGACAGCGTATTTCACGGATATTGCTTTGTTTTCTCCTCCCGACAATATGGTTTTAACAAATGGTATAAATAACAGCGGTGGAATAAAACAACTGCATATCTCTCCTTCATCCTCGACTTTATATTCAAGGGAGGTATCTATGTTTTTCATAAGTCCGAGATAATTTTCCAGGAAATCTATTTCGGATCTTAAAGGAACTTTATTTTTAGAAGTTTCGTATAGTTGATACCGGAGCAGTGTGCTCAATTTAATCAGTAGTTCAGCAGATCGTTCGGCACATTCAGAAGACAATTTTCCGGATAAATGAAGCGATTGGAGAAGTATCTGAGGATCGATAATGTTTTTAATGGATTCTATGTCGTGTGAAAGCAAACGGTTTTCTAACTCGGAAATGGTTTTTTCCTCTTCCATTAAATTCTTCATCAGTACAGTTAAAGAAACTCCTGTCATACATAGGAACGTAAGTGCGGAGTCAGAGATATAATTCCAGATTGCCGCTGTGTCGAGTTCTTTTAATGAAATGGAATTAATGATGTTGCATGCAACAACGCTTTCACAATATCTTATCAGCATAGCCAACAGAATCAAAAGAAATGATATTGCCAGGTAGGCAGAATATTTTTTCCGTGCCAGATATCGAGGCACGAGTTTATATATATGCAAATAGGCAACTGCAAGATAAACTACAGTATTTATGGCCGTAAACAGGTAGTTGACTTTATTACCGATTTCAGGGTACGAATCGTAGAAACTAAGGTTCTGGCTTAACGATACTATAAAAAATACGGATATAAGAAACAAATGCCTTACGAGTTTCATTTGATGATTCCTCAGCATCATGTAAGGCATTGTTTTAATTTTTATGAAAGGCATCTGGATCGTATTTTGTCCCGAAGATAACGTTTATTGAGAGTTTAGTTATTTTCTCCATTGCATTTTTTGCGGTCTTTTTTCACTTTTACAGAGTTCATAATTTTAAACGCTGTATCGAACATGCCGTTTTTCCAGCCTTTCATCGATAATTCGCCCGCAATAACGTCTTCGAATGTCTTCATAACTTTGTCGCAGTCTTCCGGAGCTATTCCTGTACGTTTTGAAATTTCGAGTATTAATTCCGTATGATTCATGATAATGAAGGTTTAAGTATTAAAAACGGTAACCTATTCCGAGCGATATTGTCTGTGTGCGTATACGGGAGGTCTTCTTCCTGGAACTGAAATCGTAGCTCAACTGGTATCCCCCGTTTACGGATATCTTGTTTTTAAATTCATAACCAGTACTTATTCCTCCACCCGCATACCAATGGTCCAGTTCGATAACATTTTCAAACGGGGAACCTTCCGGGAGTTTCTCCGTTCTTATATCGGCGCTTAATCCATAACCGATGTGCGGACCTGCACCGATTAATATTTTACCTGTTCCTGCCCGGAATTCTTTTTGTACGTATACCGGTATCTCCACTGCCGCGTATTTGTATTTTGTCTTCTCGTAGGAGGTGCGGAGCTTTGCTTCAGTGTATTTTAACGATAGTTCAGGCTGTACAGAAAATCCCCTGCCTATTTCGGTTTTAACAAATCCGCCGAACGAGACTCCCGGATGGAACTTCCCGTTACTTTCGTCTTTGGATGTTAAACTGACATTTGTAAGGTTTCCGGATAATTTCAGACCGAATGTCGTTTGTGCGGATACGCTAAAAGCCATAGTAAAACTTAAAAACGCCGCTGCAATAATTCCTTTTTTCTTCATGATCGTAATATTTTTTTTGTTTCTGATTACGATACAAATGTAGAGTCAGGAATAGCCTGTTTGCGGGAATATAGACGGGTTGCAGAATTCCGGAGACGGATTCATGATTTTTGTCGACGTTTGAAAAATAATCCCCGGGATTGCCGGGGATTAGAGGATCAATATTTAAACGATTCTTTTTTCAAATATATCCGGCAGTCTTTTATCATTCCCGGAGCATCCGCTTCCGCCCGCGGGAGATACTGGAATCCGCTGATGCTATATTCCGCACCGAGGTCGATAACTATCTGATGTGGGTATTTGGCCACAGATCGACTGTATCTGCTGTTCCAGAAGGTCGATTCCTGAAGGTCGAATACCTTATCCGCGGTGTTGTTGGCTTTTACAATCTCTTCGCTGTCCGCGTAAACTATTTTCCAGTTCTGACGCGAAATACGCTTCCCGTCCGCATCGAGGATTTCCAGTTCTGCTATAGCCGCCATGTCGTCATTCCCGTAAGAATTCAACCCTTCGAGGCAGAAATATCTTGTCTGAACACTCTGTCCGAATGTTATCGTCTGCCATCCGTTGCCAGGTGCGAATGTCGATTCCAGTACTGGTTTTTCTGCACTGAGATCGAGATTTTCTCCTTCCTTGCGGTGTGTCTGTATACCGTCTTCTCTCAACAGGTCCAGAATAGGATATCTTAGACCGCTTATTTTATTTTCTTCCGGAGAAACGATGTCGAGAATGATTATTTCATTTTCCCCTTCTTCAAGCCAGCATCCTGGAACGTAAAGGGTCTGCTGAGGTCCTATCTCCCAGAATCGACCCAGCGCATAACCATTGACCCATACCAGTCCCTTGCCCCATGTGGTCATATTCAGGAAGGTATCCCCTGTTTTTGTAAGGTTGAAGGTTCCGCGGTAGTATGCTGGCATGTCGGTTTTCCCACTTAGTTTCTTAAATTGTTTATCACTGCTGAAGGCATAGTCCACGGGGAAATTATACACTTCCCATCCTTTCAGTTCTATATTTTTTCTGGGTTTTCAATTCGACTTTTTCGGTAATTCCTTTGAAATCGTGTATCGCAACACCGAAGTTAACGCGTCCCATTGCCTCGACCAGAATATCTAAAACTGCGTCTTGTCTTACGGGAGGCAGTATAACGGAATTTTCACCCTTCCTTCTGTCCATTTTACCGATAAATTTTCCATCCACGTAAACCTGACCCCAGTCATGCACATCCGTTACTATAAGAAGCTGCTCCTCGTTGGATGCATCGAGTTTTGTGCGGTAAAGAATGCTTCCCCATCCCTGATCGAATTCTTCCATGCTTTTAATGTTCTCCGTGTAGTTTGCTTCAGGGAGATTGTGGAACAATGGTGCGACTTCGTTAAGGCTGAATTGAGGAATGGATATCGTAGGAATGGAATCCGGGATATCGATAAGCTTCTGTCCCTTGTCCAGATGCCGGGAGAGAAGTTCACGAAGCTCATAGAATTTCGGAGTCGCTTTGCCGGACTCGCTTATCGGCGCGTCATAGTCGTAAGAACTGCACATTGCCGAGTAAGCAGGGGAGTTTGCGCCTCCCCAATGTCCGAAAGTAGTGCCTCCGTGGGCCATGTAAAGGCTGAAGGATATGTTCTTCTCAAGCATTTCCCTTAGTCCGTTGACCATTGCGGTAGAGTTTCGTGTTTCGTGTTTTTTACCCCAGTGATCGAACCATCCCGACCAGAATTCGCTGCACATGAGCGGTATGTCAGGACGCATTTCAGAAAGTTTCTTGAACTGCTGATCTATATTCGCGCCTGTTCCGAAATTTATCGTCCACAACAGGTCGTCAAGAGCGTTTCTCTCGAAATTGGAGCTCCAGTCGCACTGGAAAAGCGGTACCTCGTTGAATCCCGCATCTTTAACGATATCGCGTATCTCTGCAATATAAGGCTTGTCTATGCCGTAAGAACCGTACTCATTCTCTACCTGAACCATAATAATATTGCCTCCGCGTGTTATCTGAAGGTCGGCAAGCTGTTTACCCACTTCGTTCATGAATATGCGTGTACGCTCCATAAAGTACGGGTCGAGCGAACGCAGGGCTATGTCTTTTTTCTTCAGAAGCCACCATGGGAGTCCACCCATTTCCCATTCCGCACAAACATATGGTCCGGGCCTTACGATGAGAAACATGTCGTGTTTCTGAACCAGCCTGCTGAATTCAGCTATATCGTTCTGTCCGCTAAAATCGAATTTGCCCTCTTCCTGCTCATGAATGTTCCAGAATATATATATACATACGGTGTTCATCCCAAGAGCCTTACTCATCATAATGCGGTGCTCCCAGTATTCACGTGGAATCCTGGAGTAGTGAAGCTCCGCAGCTTTGATAACTATGGGCTCCCCGTTGACTAAAAAAGTATTTTTACCGATCTCGAATGTTGCTCTTTCTGTATTCTGCGCAGATAAACACGTCCCAGAAAGGATTATTACGAATAAAGCTAACAGTAGTTTTTTCATATTAATAAATATTTTTACAAATATAAATTAATATGCTGGATATCAGAATCGGCAGGAATTAAAATCCGTTTAAAAATGGAATGGGAACAGGAGAACTTTTCTGTTCCCCTGTGTATTTATTTCTTCATCTTCTTGTAAACCGTTGCGCAGCGGTTCACATTATATATTTGCATGTAGTGTTTGATCGTGCCGTCAGGGAATGTGTGAGGATAGGTAAAGAATCGTGCTTTTTTATCGAGCCTGTCGGGGCCTCCGTATTGTTGTTCATCGGTAGATAGTATTATCCTGTATCGTCCGGGGAAAAACACCTCGGTAGCGTAATCCGGAATACTGTTAAATGGCGACCAGTTAAAAACGAATAGCAGATCGTCATGACTGAATACTATGGTATGGTTTTTTTCGTCCATTTGCAGGTTCCATGCATAACCCAGATTTAAGATCTTATATTTTTTTATCATAGCTATCATGGCTTTGTCGAATTCCGCCAGATAGCTGTACCTTAGGAGCCCGTTGTCTGCAAGAGACCACTGCCTTCTCGCATGGTCATAGCTCCAGTGGTTGCCTTCACGTGGGAAGTCTATCCATTCCGGATGGCCGAACTCATTTCCCATGAAGTTAAGATACGCCTGGCCCCCGAGTGAAACGGTAAATAAACGTATCATTTTATGAAGGGCGATACCTCTGTCTATCACATCGTTTTTGGAAGTGCGATTCATGTCGAAATACATCTCCTTATCCATTAACCTGAAGGCAATAGTCTTATCTCCTACCATAGCTTGGTCGTGTGATTCGCAATAAGCGATAGTTTTGACTTCGGGAAGGCGGTTTGTCATTATTTCCCACATATCCCATATGCTCCATTCCTCATCTCTTTGTTCCTTAAGGAGTTTTATCCAGAAATCCGCAATCGCCATCCCCAGCCTGTAATCGAATCCTACGCCTCCTTCTTCGATAGGGAAGCACATTCCCGGCATACCGCTGACATCTTCGGCGATGGTCACCGCGTTTGGTCTAAGCGAATGTACCAGCTTATTGGCCAGGGTGAGGTATAAAAGTCCGTCGCGGTTCACTGTGTCGTCGAAAAATTTTGTCCTGTCATCGAATTCGGTATAGCCGTGATGATGATATATCATGGACGTTACACCGTCGAACCGGAATCCGTCGAACCGATACTCTTCCAGCCAGTATTTTATGTTCGATAGAAGAAAATGCTGTACCTGCCATTTGGCGTAATCGAAAAGTTTCGAATCCCAATGCGGGTGATCCCCTTTAATTTTCGGGGAATAGATATCGCTTCCGTCGAATTTATTAAGTCCTTCATTAATATTTTTTACGTAATGCGCATGTACAAGATCCATAATAACGGCAATCCCCATACTATGGGCCGTTTTTATGAGGTTCTTAAGCTCTTCCGGAGTTCCGAACCTCGACGACGGTGCGAAGAAATTTGAAACATGATACCCGAAACTTCCGTAATAGGGATGCTCTGCTACCGCCATAAGCTGAATTGCGTTGTAGCCATCTTCTTTTATACGAGGAAGAATTTTTTCTGTAAATTGTGTATAAGAGCCAATGCCCGGTTCTTCCTGTGCCATACCTACATGACATTCATATATAAGTAGGGATCCGATAGATCCGATGTCGAAATTATCTCCATTCCAGTCGAACGGTTCTTCCGGAGCCCATAACTGACCGTTGTAATTATGTGTTTTGGTATCTTCGACCGCCCTTCTGATGTATGAAGGTATTCTTTCGAGCCAACTGCCGTCACAGCCATGGACCAATAGTTTCACCTGTGACCCATGCACCAACCTGTACGCATATTCGCTGTCCGGTAGAAAAACCTCCCAGTTGCCGTTGTACATCCTCACCAGAGGGACTTCCGTACGGTTCCATCCATTGAAATCGCCGAAAAGAAAAACTTCCCTTGCCGAGGGGAGCCATTCGCGGAACCACCATCCTTTATCCTCTTCTGAATAATTGAAGCCGTAATATTTATATCCGTTGGCAAAATCGATTATACTTCCAGATCCCTGCTCTATCTCCGCAAGACGCTGCCTGTAGCGTTCATATCTGTTACGAAGTTCCGGCTCGTCCGGTAGTAACCAGGAATCTTTTTCCACGATTCCGAGATGTCCCTGAGAAATTTTTTCCACAGCCATAAAACTTTTTTCTTTAAAGTTAATAAAAACCAGCGGAAAAAATAATACCGCATATTCTGATATGCAATAATCTTACAAAAAGATATGTTATTCCGACAATTCGAAATCCAATTGTTTGCGTTGAAGATCAGCGCGGAGGACTTTGATCTTTACGGAATCGCCCAGAGTGAATTTTCTTTCACTTTTTCGCCCTACGACGCTGTAAGCCATTTCGTCGAAGTAATAATAGTCGTCGTTCATATCCCTTAGAGAAATCATTCCTTCAATCCCCGTTTCACACAGTTCGACATAAATTCCCCATTCGGTAACTCCTGATATTGTTCCGGTAAATTCATTTCCGATTTTATCCATCATGAATTCGACCATCTTATACTTTATCGATGCCCGTTCTGCTTCAGCTGCTCTTACTTCCATTGCGGAGGAATGTTCGCACTGGTTCTCATAGTATTCTTTATCTGCGGATTTACCGCCGTCGAGGTACTGCGCGAGCAGACGGTGAACCATCATATCAGGATAACGTCTGATAGGAGACGTAAAGTGCGTATAATAATCGAAAGCCAGTCCGTAATGTCCGATATTGTCAGTGGTATACACAGCTTTGGCCATAGTGCGGATAGCGAGGATCGAAATAAGATTCTCTTCCGGTTTGCCATGGATATTTTTCAAAAGTTTATTCATTTCTTTTGCTACTGCACGGCTTTTTTCAGCTGTCATGTAATATCCGAACCGGGTAATAAAACTTTTAAAATCTTCGAGTTTTTCTGGTGATGGGTCATCATGGACACGGTAAACAAATGTTTTTTCGTGTTTTTGTCCGCGTTTTTTCCTGCCGACGAATTCCGCGACCTTCCTGTTTGCCAGAAGCATGAATTCTTCGATAAGCTGGTTCGACTCCTTCATCGTCTTATAATAGACGCTCAAAGGTTTGCCGTTCTCGTCAATATCGAACTTGGCTTCGTCCCTCTCGAATGCGATCGATCCTTTTTTGAAGCGATCTTTTCTGAGAATCTGGGCCAGATTATTAAGGGTAAGTATCTCTTCTTTCATCTCCCCCTCGCCGGTTTCAATAACCTTCTGGGCATCTTCATATGTGAATCTTTTGTCCGAATATATCACTGTCCTTCCGAACCATTCTCTAGCTATATTCGCTTCTTCATCCATCTCGAATATGGCGGAAAAACATAATTTCTCTTCATTGGGACGAAGGGAGCAGAGTTGGTTAGATAATTTTTCCGGTAACATCGGAATTGTGCGGTCTACTAAATAGACAGAAGTCGCACGCTCGGTAGCTTCGGTATCTATTACGCTTCCCGGTCTTACGTAATGTGTTACATCAGCTATATGGACGCCTATTTCCCAAACTCCGTTTTTTATTTTTCTTATCGATAATGCGTCGTCGAAATCCTTTGCATCAGCAGGGTCAATGGTAAATGTGGGAACTGAACGCATGTCTCGTCGTTCGGCATAATCCTGCTTGGTTATGGTACCGTCGATTTTTTCTGCCGCATCGTTTATTTCTTCAGAGAAACGGTACGGCAGGTCGTATTCCGCGAGAATAGCGTGCATCTCAGTATCGTTGTCACCTGCTTTGCCGAGTATATCGATCACTTCGCCTACGGGATTCTTCATGGTAAGCGGCCAGTCCGTTATCTTTACAAGCACCTTGTATCCGTTCTCCGCTCCTTTGAGATCGCGAAGAGGAACGAAAATGTCATTAGGCATCTTCTTACTGTCAACCTTCACGAAGCCATGATTATTTGCCAGTTCCAGTTCTCCAACGTATTTTTTCTGGGATCTGCGGACTATTTCTACGATCTCTCCTTCGATAACTCCGTTGCGCCTTTTACGGAACGGAACCACTCTCACCGTATCTCCGTTAAGGGCATGGAGGGTATTTTTAGATTCTACCAGAATGTCTTTGTCCTGTCCGTCCACAACGATATATGCTATTCCGGAAGAAGTCATATCGACTATACCGGTTACTCCGTATTCTTCGTCCAGCTTAAGCTGGTATTTTCCTTTGCCCATCGATGAAATAATTCCCTCGTCAGCCATATTGTCAAGTATTGCATGAACTGCTTCCCGTCCCTCTTGGGTGGATATTTTAAGGCGCGTGCATAGATTTTTCAGTGTATATGACCTCAAATGGTTATTCCTGAAAAAGTTTTCGAGATACGACCTTGTATCTTCGGTATTTATTGTTTTTGTTTTTTTGTTTCTTTTCACTTTGAAAAAGTATTAAATCTGTTGCAAAATTAGTAATTAATAATTAGATTCTCCGTTCTTTCGGGATTATGGAACTTTTTTATACTTTTATAGACTAAAAGTTATATTATGGCTACATTCGAAGTACGCGGAGGGAATCCGCTCAAAGGCGAACTAGTGCCGCAGGGAGCTAAAAACGAGGCTCTTCAGATACTGTGTGCTGTCCTCCTTACAAACGAAAAAATTATTATAGATAATATACCGGCCATTTCGGACGTCCTTCAACTTATAGATCTGCTTGCCGATCTTGGCGTAGAGATAGAGAAATTGGGTGAAACGACCTATTCCTTTAAGGCTGAGAAGGTAAATCTGGATTTTCTTAAGACCGTGGAATACAGTAATAAGGCTTCACGGCTGAGGGGGTCGGTAATGCTCATCGGTCCGCTTCTTGCGCGTTACGGTGTGGGCTTTATTCCCAAACCGGGAGGAGACAAGATCGGACGCAGAAGGCTCGATACCCACTTTATCGGGTTCGAGAAACTGGGAGCGAAATTTAATTTCGATACGGATGCCGCGTTTTACACTGTTAAAGCAGATAAACTCAAAGGATGCTATATGCTTCTGGACGAAGCTTCTGTCACCGGAACAGCCAATATTATAATGGCTGCAGTTATGGCTGAGGGTACGACTACTATTTATAACGCCGCTTGTGAACCTTATATCCAGCAACTATGCAAGATGCTGAACCGTATGGGAGCCAGAATTTCCGGGATAGCATCGAATTTGCTTTCCATTGAAGGTGTAACTTCACTGAAAGGTACGGAACATACTATGCTGCCGGATATGATCGAAATAGGCAGTTTTATTGGAATGGCGGCGATAACAGGTTCCGAAATAACCATTAAAAACGTATCTTACGACAATCTGGGAATAATTCCTTCACAGTTCAGGAGGATGGGTATAAAAATTGAACGGGCAGGGGATAATATATATATTCCCCATCATGATAATTATCAGATAGAGAGCTTTATCGACGGTTCTATAATGACCATAGACGATGCTCCGTGGCCGGGGCTGACCCCCGACCTTTTATCCGTTTTTGTAGTAGTGGCTACACAAGCGAAAGGAGCTGTTCTTATCCATCAGAAAATGTTCGAGAGCCGTCTCTTCTTTGTGGATAAGCTTATTGATATGGGAGCGCAGATCATCCTTTGCGACCCTCACAGAGCGACGGTGATAGGACACAATAAGCAGATGAAGTTGCGGCCGACTGTTATGACATCTCCTGATATTCGTGCGGGTGTGGCGCTTCTTATCGCCGCGTTATCTGCGGAAGGTAAGAGTATTATTCAAAATGTAGAACAGATTGACAGGGGATATCAGAATATCGATGGAAGGCTAAATGCCATAGGAGCGGATATAAGAAGAATATGATGATACATACGGAAGGTATAAAAAAAGCATTCGGGACGGTAGAGGTACTGAAGGGAATCGATCTCGATGTGGCAAAGGGGGAACTCGTTTCGATTGTAGGAGCCAGTGGAGCCGGTAAAACGACCCTTCTCCAGATACTGGGTACTCTCAGCAGGCCGGATGCCGGAGAAATTATTATCGACGGAGTCAGGACCGATAAAATGTCCGAAAAGAAATTGTCGGAGTTCCGGAACAGAAAAATCGGATTTGTTTTCCAGTTTCACCATCTTTTGCCCGAGTTTAACGCGCTGGAGAATGTGATGATTCCCGCATTTATCGCAGGAAGGGATAAAAAAGAATGTGAAGCAGAAGGCAGAAGGCTTCTCGATATTTTAGGCATGAGTCACCGTATTGCACACAAACCTACGGAACTCTCGGGTGGGGAACAGCAGCGTGTGGCCATTGCCCGTGCTTTGATAAATAATTCTGCAGTGGTTCTTGCGGATGAACCTTCTGGTAATCTGGACAGTCAGAACAAAGCGGAACTTCATAAACTGCTGTTCGATCTTCGCGACAGCCTCGGACAAACTATGGTAATCGTTACCCATGACGAAGAACTCGCGGACATGGCGGACCGGAAGATAATCATGCGCGACGGACTTATAATCGAATGACGGATGGAGAAACAGGAACTTAAAGAATTGCTCGAACGACTACACGATAAATATAACCACACGGATTTTATAGAACATGATCCGATTTCTGTACCGCACCGGTTCTCATCCAAGGAAGATATCGAGATCGCAGGATTTCTTGCAGCTACAATAGCTTGGGGAAACCGCAAGGCAATTGTTAAAAATGCGCATCGCATGCTCGATCTTATGGATGGCAGCCCGTATGATTTTGTCGTTAACTGTACCGATAGCGATCTGGATCGGTTAATGGTATTCGTACACCGTACGTTCAATGGGGAAGATTTTAAATGTTTTGTAAAATCCCTGAAACACATTTACATTAATTACGGCGGTATCGGTGAATACTTTGAAAACAGGTATTCGGAGTGAGGCGAGATGCCCGTGGTTCTTTCAGGATTCAGGCAGATCTTTTTTTGAACCCGGACACCCTCAGAGGGTAGGGCGGCATCTGTCCTCAATTGATAAGGGTTCAGCTTGTAAAAGATTAAATATGTATATCCGGTGGAGGATCAGAAGAGATGACAGAGGTGTGGATTTTGGGTTGTGGGAAAAAATTCCGATGTCCTCTATATATCTTCCGCTGGATGTTCATGCGGGAAATATGAGCCGTGCACTCGGACTCTTATCCCGAAAACAGAACGACTGGAAGGCCGTTGACGAAGTTACGCGCAGTCTCCGTGAATATGATCCGGAAGATCCGGTAAAATACGATTTTTCACTTTTCGGTGCAGGTATCGACGGATTTCTCGACAATTAATAAAATATTATATTTGTAAAACATATTAAAACGCTATGAACCGAAAAAACTTAAGATTTTTAACATTACTTTTTGTAGCTGCATTTCTCAGCCTTGGCTCTATGGTGCAGGCGCAGGATCTCTGGCCTGACGGTACCCCGATTCCGGAATGGTTCCGCCAAAATGAAAAAACCGATATATCGAAGCTCGGCCAGAAATATGTTGTTACCGACCATGGGGTTGTTAATGACAGCAATATTATCCAGACTAAACAGCTTCAGGCCGTTATCGATAAGGCAAATGCCGCAGGCGGAGGTGTCGTTGTGATCCCACAGGGGACCTATCTCAGCGGAGCGCTCTTCTTTAAACCGGGAACACATTTGTATCTGGAAAAAGGAGGAATGCTCAAAGGAAGCGACGATATAAAAGACTTCCCTATAGTTATGACCCGTATCGAGGGGCAGACGCTTAAATATTTTGCTGCATTGGTGAACGCGGATAAAGTCGACGGATTCACTATTTCAGGCGAAGGTGCCATAGACGGGAACGGACTACGTTACTGGAGGGCGTTCTGGCTGAGAAGGGATTGGAACCCTGCCTGTACGAATATGGATGAACAACGTCCGCGTCTGGTTTATATCTCGAACAGCAAAGATGTGCAGTTATCAGGAGTAAGGCTTCAAAATTCTCCTTTATGGACGACTCACCTATACAAATGCGAGAATGTAAAACTTCTGGATCTTTACATTTATTCCCCGGAAAAACCAGTTAAGGCTCCGAGTACGGATGCAGTAGACGTGGACGCATGTACGAATGTACTCATCAAGGACTGCTACATGTCAGTTAACGACGATGCTGTAGCTCTTAAGGGCGGTAAGGGTCCTACGGCTGATAAGGATACTAACAACGGAGGAAACAGGAACATCATAATCGAAGATTGCGTGTATGGATTCTGTCATGGTGCGCTTACTCTGGGCAGCGAATCTATATTTAATCATAACATTATTCTCAGAAGAATCCGCGTCGATAGCGCTCAGCGCCTCTTATGGCTTAAGATGCGTCCGGATACGCCGCAGAATTACGAATATATAACCGTTGAAAATATTACGGGTAATGCGTCGAATTTCATTTATATCCAGCCTTGGACCCAGTTTTTCGATCTTAAGGGTCATACGGAGATTCCGATGACTTATGCAAGCAACGTAACTATGCGTAATATCGACTTCGAATGTTCGACGGTATTTAATGTCAGCAGCTCGGATCAGTATATTCTTAAGGATTTTACATTCGAGAACCTTAATATCAAGGCTTCGAAGTATCCTAAAATAAAAGCGGATTACGTTGAGGATTTTAAACTCAGCAACATAACCATCAACGGACAGAAAGTATATTAATTCGTTCGATATATATTCGTAAATGGCCCTGAAGGGGCCATTTATATTTTGTCTTCTATTGAAACCCGGATTAAAACGGATAACCGATCCCGAAATTGAATGAAGACTGCCTTAATGTGAGGTGTTGTATCCAACGATACTGCTTAGGTTTGTTGGGGTCATGAAGTCTTAGGCCCCAATCCAGCCGGAAAATAAAGAAATTGAAATCGAGCCTTAATCCAAATCCTCCTGCTACGCCGAGCTGTTTATAAAAGGTGTCGAATTTAAATACCGCTAAAGGATCTTTGTTATCGCCTTCCGTGTACCAGACATTTCCGATATCTGTAAAAAACGCTCCATGGAAGAAGTTATATATAGGAAACCGGAACTCCAAATTGGTTTCAAGTTTAAAATTTCCGTACTGCATAGGGTACGGGTCATCTTGAGGATCATATAGACTCCCTCCCGGACCGAGTGTCCGAGCCTGCCATCCACGCATACTGTTCGGACCTCCTGCATAGAAGCGTCGGTCTACGGGGAGGTTATCCAATTTTGAATTGCCGTATGGAATTATGGAACCTATATAAAACCTGTAAACCAGATTGGTACTGTTTCCGAGGACAAACCTGTAACTCGCGTCCACATCCGCTCTTACATATTGAGCATACTGTATGCCGAAGAGTTTGTAAATATTATCGTCGTTCTTTTTGTTATTGAAAGTGTGTGCTATCAGGTTGAATAAATTACCGTTGCTCTCTGCGTTTGCTCTTACACGGAATGTGTTTTTATTTACACCGCTTACCTGGTTGTTGTAAATATAAGAGCCTGAGATACCGACCAGTAATTGTGACGTATAGCTGTTCCGTAAAAATTCATTCTTAATACTATCCCTGAAATTATTGTCTACGGAGTGCATCTTTATCAACGTTACATCGATAGGGCGTATAATAAAAGAACTGTTCTTATTATTTGTCCACGAATAGCCGACGGAACCTGACGAAAGTGTCCTTTTGTAATAAGGCCTGTTCTGGAGATTTATCGATAGATCGAACCGCGTCTTAACATTATTTTGTTTATTGTACCTGCCTACCATGAATGGGGTTACGAATCGCGGCATGGTAAAACCTACGGCTCCACCGATCTCGTAAGAATTCTTCTTTGTATTCGATCTCATAAATTCATAACCACCTGTTGTGCTGATATCGAATAATTCTATACCGCGGAAAATATTCCTGTGCTGGTATCCTACCGTAAGTGACAGTCCGTAATAATTGGAAGTAGTCGTTCCTTCCATATCTATGCTGTAACTCTGGCGCGGACGGGGAGTCGCTGTTATGTGGTAATCCAGAAGTTTCTCCTTCGTGAAATCCCCCGATTCGTCACCGATGAAGGTCACTACATTGACGGATGCGGTATCCTCCTCGACTTTCGATAATATGATGTTAATATTCCTGAAATAACCCAGGTTAAAGAGGTTATCGTAAGCTCTCCTTATATCGGTCTGATTGTAAAGATAATTCGGATAAAGGTTTATGGCTCTTAAAAGTACGTCCGGTTTGACATTGAGGCTATTATTATAAATGAAATTAACCCCTCTGTACTCCAACGTGTCGAGCCTTCTAAAATAATCGCGGTCCCTTACGGAAGACGAAGCATTATAATCAGGTTGAATATATACGTCCCTTATCCTGAAAACAGCATTATTTTCAAGTATCGGTCTGTCCTCTTCATCGTAGCCGGATATATGCTGTCTTACCAGCATTCGTAAATTTATAACCATATCTTCCGGAACGGAATCGGCTATGTAGCTTATATTGTTGATCGTAAAATCATGATATCCAAGGTCTTTAAGGTAATATGTTATTCTTTCTCGTTCCGCCTGTAGCGTGTTTACATCGAACAGGTCGCCGGTATGGATTAGCGTATTCATACTGTCTTCCAATATTATAGGTTCGAGGAACCTGTCCTGGAATATCATCCGCACATCTCCGATTCTGTAAGGTGTACCTGTTCTTACGGAATATTCTACATTTATTTTTTTACCGACCGTATCGGTGAAAAAATCGACTCCCGAGTTTAAATAACCGCGGCTTCTCAGATAGACCGCCATGTCGTCTGCACTCTTGACGGCCAAAGTCGAATCATATACCACCGGAGGATCCCCGATCTTTCTTATCCATCTGTTGATACGGTTATTTTTTTCAGGATTTGAGAGGTTGTAAATATATGCGTTTACTTTCAATCCCAATAACCTGCTGTTAGGTTTTTGTTTCACATAGGGGGACAGTTCGCTCTTTTTGATCTTTTCCGAACGGGAGAGCCTGTCTTCCGGATTTTCATGTATAACGATATCGTTATTCGCCAAAAGATAATCTTCCGGCGGCAGTTTACGAGTGACACTGCATGAAACAATTGATATTTGGGCTATAAGTAATAAGTAAAAGGATATGATCCTCATCGGTACGGTCTGTTTGGTGCGATTTACGCAAATTAATTCTTTTCCGGATAATAATAAACTGACTAAATCTCTACCAATTTATTTTTTATCGCGTAGACTACGAGATTGGCAGTATTTTTACAATTCGTTTTAGCCAGAATATTTGCCCTGTGCTTATCTACCGTTCGTTTGGAAATGAACAGTAAATCCCCGATCTCCTGATTGGACAATCCCTTGCATATCATCAGCAGTATTTCCCTTTCTCTTTCGGACAGTTCTTCATCGGTATTATGGATGGGTGTGTTTCTCAGATTGCTCACCAGATTATAAAGAAGTTCCTGTGAGAAATAAGAACCGCCGTCGTTTACCGTATCGATGGCACCCTGGACTTCGTCGATATCTGAATTTTTCAGGAGAAATCCTTTGACCCCTATTGACACCATGCTGAAATAATAATCCTCTTCTCCGAACATCGATAAAGTTATGATCTTGAGTTCCGGATAAATGGCCAAGGCCCTTTCCGCCGCAACGATACCGTTCATTTCAGGCATATCGATATCGAGAAGTATTACGTCCGCGCTGTTGATCTCCGGACAATCGAGAAATTCCCGGCCATTAGACGCTTCAGCGATAACCGTATACTTAGGATTTATATTCAGAAGGGTTTTGAGTCCGTTCCTGAATAATGTGTGGTCATCGACTAAGATAATCCTGCATGGCTTTTCTTCCATAAGTTTTTCGTGTTTACGTTGATCGTAATATGCGTACCTTTACCTGGCGCACTTAAAATGTCTACAATGCCCTTTACAGAACCGATTCGGGAAACGATATTGGATAAACCCATTCCGCCGCCTTCCGCATCCATTACTTCTTCCGGTATGAATCCGATGCCATTATCCTCGTATTCGACGTAGATAGTATCGTTTTTAAGCTCGATGTTTAAATTTATCCTGCTTGCTTCGGCATGCTTCATAGTGTTATTTATCATTTCACATATAACCCTGTAAAGAATCACTTCGAGATCCGGGTCCAGCCTTGTATTATGTAGATCTGTATTAATATAGATCTTAACCGCATGAAAAACGGAAATCTTCTTAATAAAATTGTTCAATGCCCTTATCAGTCCGAAATTCATAAGTATGTGTGGGTTGAGATTGTTCGAAATCTCCTTCACGGATTTGATGGATTCATCGATGGCCGTACTTATATTTTCGATAATTTCTCTCTGTTGTGGAGCCGGACTGAGTTTTGCAAGTAACGATACGGACATTTTGGCCGATGAGAGGAGTGGTCCGATCCCGTCATGTATCTCATTGGAGAACCGCAGACGTTCTTTTTCTTCGGTTTGTATTATGGCGTTAAGTATCCTTTTTTCATAAAGTCTTCTTTTTTCCTCCATATTTGCGGTATAATTCAGGATCTCCCTTATAAGAAAAACTCCTGCGGCAAAACATAGAGAAGTTATGACCCCGATCCATACGAATACATCTTCCCGAATCTCGAATCTTTCTCCGATACTTTGTACTAACTCGACGATTCGCTGGGCGATCATAAGAGTAAGAGCTATGGATATCAACATCCATGACAGGTTGTATTTGGTCACCCGTGTGAGCCTTATTGCGACTGCAGCGGCAAAAAGCTGGAGTACAATCGATATTACCAGAAGAATTTTCAGTGCCATAATTTAATTATTCCATTTCAGAGAGTTTTTCGTTGTGGGATTCCCATTCTGAAAATATTTTATTCAGGGCTTCCTTCATGCCGTTGTATTCCGTGAAATGCTGCGGATCTCTCAAGTCGATCCCGAACTTTTCGGGCTCGGCGAGTTTTTCATCCATTATTTTAATCTCCGCTTCCAGCCTTTCGATCTCCGTTTCTGCTTTTTCGATAAGGACTTTTATCCTTTTGACTTCTTTGTCCAGCTTCTGTTTTTCAGCATAATCTACGGTTTTACCGGGCTGAATAATTTTTTCTTTTGCGGTTCTGGGTACTTCTTTTTTCTCTAACTCGGCAAGAGTTTCCATTTTTTTCGCTTCCAGAAAATCGTAGATCCCCCCCAGATGTTCTTTCACTTTCCCGTGTCTGAATTCATATACCTTATTCACCAATCCGTCGAGAAATTCCCTGTCATGGGAAATCACTATAACAGTTCCGTCGTATTTCTGTATGGCATGTTTAAGGATATCCTTGCTTCGCATATCCATATGGTTGGTCGGTTCATCGAGGATCAGCAGGTTGTACGGCTCGAGCATCAGTCTTGCCATGGCCAGCCTTGAGCGTTCCCCGCCGGAAAGAACCCTTACTTTTTTATCGATGTCCTCGCCACGGAACAGGAACGCACCGAGTATGTCCCTTAACTTTGTTCTGATATCTCCTACAGCCACCCTGTCCAATGTGTCGTAGACTGTGAAGTTCCCGTCCATAAGATCTTCCTGATTCTGGGCATAATACCCCACCTTTACATTATGTCCGAGCCTGATGCTTCCGCGTGTAGTTTCGATTTCACCCACGGCCATTCTTGCAAATGTGGTCTTACCTTCGCCGTTTCGTCCAACCAGTGCGATCTTATCACCTCTTTCGATAATGATATCCGCACCTGAAAATACGTGTTTATCCCCGAAACTTTTTTCTGCATCCTTGGATTCTACAACGATCTGTCCCGAGCGGGGAGCAGGAGGAAATTTTATGTTAAGTCTCGATGTGTCTTCCTCTTCGACTTCGATGCGGTCGATTTTTTCGAGTTGTTTGATCCTCGACTGTACCTGATTAGATTTGGTCGCCTTATATCGGAACCTCTCGATAAAATCCTCAGTTTTTTCGATAAGTTTCTGTTGATTGGCGAAGGCCGCCATCTGCTGTTCGCGTCTCTCTTTTCTCAATACTACGTATTTCGAATACGACACCCTGTAATCCGTCGCTTTACCCAAAGAAATCTCGATAGTGCGGTTTGTAACGGCATCGAGGAATGCCCTGTCGTGGGATATAAGAACTACGGCTCCGTTGTAATCCTTAAGGTAATTTTCCAGCCACTGTATACTCTCTATGTCCAGATGGTTCGTGGGTTCGTCCAGAAGAAACACCGATGGTCTTCGCAAAAGAATTTTAGCGAGTTCGATTCTCATTCGCCATCCTCCGCTGAATTCCTGCGTCTTCCTGTCGAAATCGCTTCTTTCAAACCCAAGTCCTAAAAGGGTTTTCTCAATCTCTGCTTCGCGGTTGTCACCGCCCAGGATATGGTATCGGTCGTTAAGATCGTTGAGCCTCAGTATAAGTTCGCTGTATTCATCGCTCTCGTAATCGGTACGTATGGAAAGCTGTTCCGTTACATATTCTATTTCTTTTTCTAGCCTTATTACTTCTTCGAACGCAGTTGCCGTTTCTTCGAATACGGTTTTACCGTCCGAAACTTTCATTTGCTGCGGAAGATATCCTAATGTGCAGTCGGAATTTTTTGAAACGCCGCCGGTTGTTGCAGGTTGTTCCCCGATCAAAACTTTAAGCATCGTGGACTTTCCCGCACCGTTTTTACCCACAAGACCAATACGGTCTTTGGGGTTTATCATGAATGATATATCGCTAAAGAGGTCCCAGCCCCCGAATGTCACCGTTAAATTATTTACGGATATCATTTTATTTAATTGTTATGTTGTTAATAAATTAAGACGAGAGAATTAGTTTCCCAAATGCTCCTCCGCCCATTTTGTCAGGTCGATGAATTGCTCCACCGACAGCCTTTCAGGTCTTTCTCCGAAAAGGGGATGTTCTGCACTGATTTGTGGAAATCCTGCCCGGAAAGAGTTACGGATAGTTTTTCTACGCTGGTTAAAGGTTGCCTTGACGATTCTGAAGAATAATTTCTCGTCGCATCCGAGGTTATCCGTACTGTTGCGTGTGAGCCTTATAACCCCGCTCTTTACTTTAGGCGGAGGGTTGAAGACATTCTCGTGGACAGTGAACAGATACTCGATATCATAAAATGCCTGCAACATCACGCTGAGTATTCCATACTCTTTTTTTCCTGGAGGTTCCGCTATTCTTACCGCGACTTCTTTCTGAACCATTCCCACCACTTCCGGAACAATATCCCTGTTATCGAGGACTTTGAAGAATATCTGCGACGATATATTGTACGGGAAGTTCCCTATTATATTCACTCCTTCGGGGAATTTTTCCCTGAGATCCATTCGCAGGAAGTCGCCTTCTATAAGTTTGTCGTTCAGCTGTGGCAGGTTTCCCTTTAAATATCCGATACTCTCCGCATCTATCTCTGCCGCGTATAATTCAATATCCTCTCTTTTTATTAGGAAGTTCGTAAGCACGCCCATACCCGGACCGACTTCGAGTGTTGAACGGCATTTTTTCGCACGAAGCGATTCCGCAATATTCTGTGCTATATTCAGATCGGTCAGAAAGTGCTGGCCGAGGTGTTTCTTGGGGCGTACTTTACCCATTTTGTTTATTTTAATCTTATGCGTACGGCATTGGCATGGGCGTCAAGGACTTCCGTTACCGCCATTGTATCGATAACCGGAGCCAGTTTTTCCAATCCTTCCCGTGTAATTTCCTGATAAGTTATTTTTTTGTTAAAGCTGTCGAGGTTTACCCCGCTGTATGCAGTAGCCCATCCGTTGGTCGGCAAAGTGTGGTTCGTCCCCGATGCGTAGTCTCCCGCGCTCTCAGGCGTATAATTGCCGATAAATATGCTTCCGGCGGAAGTTATTTTATCTGCTATTTTCCACGGATTATCCATTGAAACTATAAGGTGCTCGGCAGCATATAGATTTGCCATTTCTATTATTTCATCCCTTCCGCTGAGAACGATCAGCCTGCTATGGGCAACGGACTTTTCCGCAAGATTCTTACGGCTGAGGTACGTGAGTTGCTGCGTAACCTCGATATCCACTGCTTTGGCAAACTCTTCCGAATCCGTAACAAGGATGGACTGGCTGTCCGCGCCGTGTTCCGCCTGTGAGAGGAGATCAGCTGCAACGAACGAAGGATTCGCAGTTTTGTCAGCGAGCACCATAACTTCCGACGGACCTGCCGGCATGTCGATAGCGGTATTGATCAGGCTTACCTGCTGCTTGGCAACTGTCACGTATTGGTTTCCAGGGCCGAATATTTTTTCGGTTTTAGGGATCGATTCCGTTCCGTATGCCATAGCTCCGATCGCCTGTGCCCCTCCTGTTTTGAATATTTCAGTTACGCCGCAGAGTTTAGCCGCGTAAAGTATTGCAGGCGCGATTTTTCCTTCTTTGTTAGTCGGTGTACACATTACCACTTCAGGACACCCCGCGATCTTTGCCGGAATGGCAAGCATCAGTACGGTAGAAAATAAAGGCGCTGTTCCGCCAGGAATGTAGATGCCGACTGTTTGTATCGGAACGCTCTTCTGGATACATTTAATGCCGCTGGCAATATTTACCTCGATACCTTTATATTCCTGTGCCGAGTGGAATTTACGAATATTTTCTGCCGCTTTTTTTATGGCATCCGCAAGCTCCGGAGTGATATTTTTTTCTGCTTCGGCAATTTCTTCGTCCGTTACTTTGAGATCGGATATTTCGCAGTTGTCGAACTGTTTTGCAAATCGACGTAAGGCTTCATCCCCTTCAGTCTTTACTGCATTCAGGATCTCGTTTACCCGCGGAACGATTACCGAGTTGTCTATTTGAGGGCGTTTAAGTAAACCGGACCACTCTGTGCGGCCGGGTTTAACGATTATTTCCATTTTATAAAATCATTTTTTCCAAGGAGAGAACTAGAATTCCTTCCGCACCGATGGATTTCAGTTGTTCTATTTTTCCCCATAGTTCTTTTTCATTTATCACTACATGAAGGGCGCACCAACCCCTCTGGGTGAGCGGAAGAATAGTAGGACTCTTCAAGGCAGGAAGTATCGATATGGCGTCTTCGACTTTCCCTTCCGGAAGATTCATGAGTACGTACTTCATACCTCTGCTGCGTTCTACCGATTCTATGCGGAAAAGCAACTGGTTAAGAATGTTTTTACAGTCTTCACCGAGACTTTTATTCGTGATAAGTACCGCTTCCGAATACATTACTTTTTCGACTTCTTTTAGCCCGTTGGTTATCAATGTACCTCCGCTGCTTACAATATCGAATATTGCATCTGCCATTCCTACAGCCGGTGCGATTTCTACTGATCCCGCTATTTCGTGAATCTCAGCTGATACGCCTTTTTCATCGAGGAATTTTTTGAGGATTACCGGATATGACGTAGCGATCCTTTTTCCTGCGAGCGTTTCGACTCCGTTATATTCCTCTGTCTTTGGAATGGCGATGGAAATACGGCATTTCCCGAATCCGAGCTTATGGACCACGTTTATTTCCTGCGCTTTTTCTTCCACTTCATTTAATCCTACGATCCCGATGTCAGCGACACCCATGGCTACTGCCTGTGGAATATCGTCGTCCCTGAGGTAAAGTATCTCGATCGGGAAGTCTTCCGATTTTGCAAGAAGCTTGCGCTTACTGTCTTCAAATGTTATTCCTGCCTCCCTGAGGAGTTCCACGCTGTCTTCATTAAGGCGTCCTTTCGCCTGGATGGCTATTCTTATCATAATTTTAAAATGTTTTCAAAACAAAAAAGCCTACCTTGTGCGGTAAGCTTTTCTTATCTGTTGGTTTATTATTTCTCTTATTTAATAAAACAACACCGAGCCTACCCTGCATTACAGAGATGGTGATGACGTCCTATATGTGCTACTGTTATTTTCACGGATACAAAGTTATATAAAAATTTTTATCTCCCAAAACTAATTTGTTGTATTACATTAGTTTCCTCCATTTCAGGTAAACATAGGTTAGAATGGATATAAGGGCCATTCCTCCTAATGTGATATAATAGCCGTATTCTTTGTGCAGTTCGGGCATTACATCAAAGTTCATACCGTATATACTAGCGATAAGCGTTGCGGGCATGAAGAATACGGATGCGATAGTGAATATCTTTGTAATGTTGTTCTGTTCGATATTGATAAGCCCCAAAGCAGTATCCTGCATATAATCCAGACGTTCGGAACTGAAATCGGCATGATTGATAAGTGAGTTTACGTCCTTGATCATCAAGCCGAGCTTGGGATAAATATCGTTAGGGAACCGTTCGCTTCGCAGGATTCCTGAGAGAACCCTCTGACGGTCGAATATATTCTCCCTTAACAGCATTGTTTTTTCCTGAAGGCTGTTGATATTTTTTAGGATTACCTGGTCGATCTTTTCCGATACGAAGATATGTTTGCTGAGAACAGCAATCTGCCGTGCAAGTGATTCGAGGAGATCGGCATCGAAATCGATCCTGATCTCGAGAATTGAAATAAGCAGATGGTATCCCGTCGGATAAGCGCGCGCATGTATCTGTAGTCTTTTTGCCGCTTCGTTGAATGTCCGGAACTCGGTGTTCCTTACCGACACGAGAACGCCTTCCGCCACGATGAAAGATACGGGTTCTATAATGAAACCGTCCTCGGTAGGAGAAAAGAAATTGGAGTTACATATTATAGACGTCTCTGTCTCCGAATACTTAGATGAACTTTCGATTTCTTCCACCTGTTGGCGTGTCTGAAGATTTATCTCCAGAAAATTTTCAACCGCTTTCTGTTCCTTAAGGGTCGGAGAGAGCATGTCGATCCATAGAATGTCATCGCATCCGAGATCTTCGAAAAGTTTTATGTCCGCGTTGCGGATGATTTTGTTATAATCTTTGAGGTAAATAGTGATCATAGGCGTGAGGTAATAAGATTTTTAACCTGTAGTAATTGGCGGTCATAACCCTGTGTACTTAGCCCGGACCGGTTTTTTCCTCTAATTTCTCCAGTTTGCGGAAAAATAACCTCATGGATTCCCGCTTGTCATTGTCGAGGTTGAAGTCTATGCTTTCAGTAAGATATTTATAAGCGGTTTTCCTATCAATTCTCCTGTCTTGGTTGACAGCATTTTCGATATTTTTTATTCCGTAGTCAAGCGCTTTTTCAAGGTCTGCCACGGCTGTTTCAGGTACACTATTATTTGCAACCCATGCTGCAAATACGAACGGCAGCCCTGTATATTTGTACCATTCATGGGAAAGATCGTATTTCTGTCGGAATTTTGTTTCGTAATCGAAAACTTTGTCTCCAATCAGCACAAATCCATCACCTTCGGAAGGAGTTACAGATTCATAATCCGTGAGGTCGATCCATTCTGGAATTATCTTCCAATATTCTTTGGCAAGAATTTTTACCAACCTTACGGATGTTCTTGAATGGGGGTCGAGGTAAATTCTTTTGATTTCACTTACAGGGGATTCCGATAATAATACGACGGTCCTGACATTGTCGGTTGCTGAAATGCAATGGCCGCCTATTATTTTTATGTTTGATATTGAAGGTATTTCTGCGACGGGTATAAGGGCGATATCAGCTCTGCCGGAAGATATGGCATCCGCACACTCAGCAGGCGGATACAGGTATATATCCGCATACGGGAAAAATCCGGAACGTTCTATTCCATAAATGAACGGAATAGTGTTCAGGTATGACACTGCTGCAACTCTCACCCGGCACATCGTCCATATTTTCAATAGTATTATTCAACAATCCGAACATATCGGAGGCGAAGGTACGAAATTATCCCGTAAAACGTTATCCGGTATATTTAATTTTTGTAAAATTAAAGACAACAAAAGTATAGCCATGAAATAAAAATATCGGAATCAAATTGAAAATGACTATCGTTTAAGTAGTTTGCAGGTAAAACAGCAACCCGATCATTCCTGCATTTCAGTAAGATAATGCCAGAATCTTCTTGGCATGTTCTGTCTTTGCACCTTCCTGTTAATCCGTTCTTTAATTGTAAGAGCTTTGAAATAGAACTTCCACATCGTCTGGAACATTTTTTCATCTTCGGCTAGCATTTTTTCATCCAGCTTGCCGCCCTCCAGAAAATCTTCGTCGGTCAGGGTTATTTCAGTGATCTCGTTCAGGTCGTAGTAATATCCGTAACTGCGTTTGGTATCGTAGATTAGCCATTTCTGATCGGCAAACCGATCCTTGAAATAATAGAGGATAAGCGGAAGAACATTATACCGTGGTTCCACAGGTGCGAAAAATGTACCGTCCGCAGCCTTCTGGAACCTGATAAACTGAATAAGATAACGCGCTTCACGAGAGACTCTTTTTGCCGTTTGTTTCGCATCGAGTATATCGGGATCAGTAAAATTCATGACTATCAGTTCACGGGAATCGAATACCTTGCATATATACCGGAACAGCAGTTCATCGCGGCCTTTCTCTTCTGACAGCCACACGTGCATAAGCATGTTGCATACATTTTTGGGCCGTTTTGCGGTCAGCCCCTTCCATACTCTTGCTGACTTTGAAGGATCGGTTACTATATGGTAATGCTCGGAAGTGAACATCGGTTTAGGCTCTCCTTCGGCAATAAGTTTTTCAGGGAACGTCTTCCATTCATAGGCGTAAAATATCGACGTAAGCAACCCTTCCAGAGTTTTATCGTAAGTGAAAACTACCATGATTATTCCGGAAAAATTAATGATAACTGGGTGCGTGGATCTTTTTTAGGATTTTTGCGTACCAGTAAATTACGCACCACTTCCGGATTGAGTTCATTGACAGTAAGAAACGGGAGTTCGCCGCATGTGATAAAATACTGCGCCTTCTTTAGTACGACGCCCATTTTTTTCAGTACGGGAACAGTTATGCGTCCGTAACGACGGGATGTGACAATAAGTTTTGCAGATTTTACTCCTATTCCCGGAACCCTAAGGATCAATTGATAATCGGCTTTGTTGAGGTCCACCGGGAATGCCTCCGGGTGCCTGAGCGCCCATGCGAGCTTCGGATCGATTTCCAGGTCGAGGTTCGGGTAAGAATCGTCTACTATCTCGTTAGCCCGGAATCCGTAAAAACGCATAAGCCAATCTGCCTGATACAGCCTGTTCTCCCTAACCAGAGGCGCCCTGTCTATTACGGGGAGCCGGTTGTCGTAACTGTTAACGGGAATATATCCGGAATAATAGACCCTCCGCATGCTCTCGCGTTTATAAAGAGCTGAGGACAGCGTTAATATGTCTTTATCGTTTTCGTTCGTAGCACCGATAATCATCTGCGTGCTTTGTCCTGCCGGAACAAAGCGTGGGGCATGCCGGAATTTCCTCCGGTCTTTTTTGCTTGTCAATACACCTTGATGGATATATTTCATGGGCATGAAAACGCTCTCGTGGTTTTTTTCCGGAGCCAGCAGTCGCAGATTTCCTTCCCTGGGAATTTCTATATTCACGCTCAACCTGTCAGCATACATTTCTACCTCGTTAACGAGTTCCCTGCTTGCGCCCGGAATGCTCTTCATGTGGATGTAGCCGTTATAACGATGTATGGTACGCAGGTTCTTGATGATTCGCACCATTTTTTCCATGGTGTGATCCGGATCTTTGATGACCCCGGAACTAAGGAATAATCCTTCGATATAATTCCTTCTGTAAAATTCTATGGTCAGGTCCGCAAGTTCTTTCTCTGTGAATGTCGCGCGTTATATGTCGTTACTTCTGCGGTTTATGCAGTAAGCACAGTCATATATACATAAGTTCGTCATCATTATCTTAAGGAGCGACACGCACCTTCCGTCCTCCGTAAAACTATGGCAAATACCCCAGCCTTCAGCACTGCCTAACGTTCCCGGGCTGTTCTTGCGGGAGGTTCCGCTTGATGAACAAGAGACGTCATACTTTGCCGATTCTGCGAGTACGGTGAGTTTTTCAAGAGTTTTTTCGTTCATGAACGGTGAATTGAGACCTGATGCAATTATCCAAAATTATATCAAAATTAT
>Ga0192240_10143_pt1 | contig 37576 bp, 29 predicted proteins | sample Koala_Koa27_H3_FD_131237 | JGI IMG/M metagenome (GOLD analysis project Ga0192240, IMG submission 131237) | Enriched cells from koala feces incubated with labeled cellulose particles, San Francisco Zoo, California, United States - Koala_Koa2-7_H3 ...
CCCTTTGGCCTGCCGTTGGAAGGGCCGGGGTAGAAGGAATTCCAATCACTGGAAAAAAGATTGAAAATATTTCGTTAAAGGGGTGAGTGTGTGGGTTGGCTGATCTGTTGAAAAGGGTCAGCCTCCATACGTATATGTTCTGATGAGTACAATAAAAAGTTGTTGGGTGATCTCTCCGGTAATTCTTCGGAATACCGGAGAGATTTTTTCATGCGAATTCACTACCTTTGTGCCTGGTAAATTGTAGTGTATGATCCGTATTTTTCTTACCGGTTACATGGGTGCCGGTAAAACCACCCTGGGTAAAACATTGGCAAAGGAGTTGAATCTCTCTTTTGTCGATCTGGATTGGTGCATTGAGGAACGATATCACAAGACCGTAGGCGAGCTTTTTGCGGAGAAAGGTGAAGAGGGATTCCGGCAATTGGAACGTAAGATGTTGCATGAGGTAGGAGAATATGAAAACGTGATTATCTCTACCGGTGGCGGCACTCCGTGCTTTTTTGATAATATGGAGTATATGAACAGTCATGGAAAAACGGTCTATCTGGATGTGCATCCGGATATTTTGTTCCGCAGGTTGCGTGTGGCACAGCATCAACGTCCTATCCTGCGTGATAAGCACGAAGAGGAACTGAAACTATTTATAGTAGAGGCTTTGAACAAACGTTCCTGTTTTTATACACAGGCAGCTTATCGGTTCGAAGCGCACGAACTGGAAGACCGCTCGCAGATACAAGAATCGATCCGACGGTTGGGGGAGATGCTTGAAATATAAACAGACCCACGATTTACTGTGTTACGATTGAAGTAACCTGTGTAGGAAATCCTGTAAAGAACTTAGTTGTACTCTCCTTTCGCTGTATGGAGCGTTGGCTGACGCCGGTTTTCTATACTTTACAGGTCTGTCTTTTCAGGAGTAAAATAGGGTATATTTCTTCTTCCGTCATACGTCGTACCTCTCTTTATCTCTTCAGGAAAACCATAAGATATACTTTTCTTCCAGCGTAGATCGTAAATCGGTGCGTCATAAATCAACAAGTTTTTTGTTTTTGTGTTATCGTATCGGATTAATACGTATTTTTGCTGGCTGACAATTTTAAAAACTACTGAATTACAGAAAAATGAGAAAATGGCGTATTGAAGATTCCGAGGAACTTTATAACATCACCGGTTGGGGTACTTCGTACTTTGGTATCAATGAAAAAGGGCGGGTATATGTAACTCCCCGCAAGGATGGAGTGTCTGTCGATCTCAAAGAGCTGGTAGATGAGTTGCAGCTCCGGGATGTGGCTACTCCCATGCTGTTGCGTTTTCCGGATATTCTGGACAACCGTATTGAAAAGACAGCTCTGTGTTTTCAACAGGCGGCAGAGGAGTACGGATACAAAGCCCAGAATTTTATTATTTATCCCATCAAGGTCAATCAGATGCGTCCTGTGGTGGAGGAGATCATCAGTCACGGCAAGAAATTCAATCTCGGTCTGGAAGCGGGTTCTAAGCCCGAACTGCATGCGGTGATTGCCATTTATCCCGATTCGGACTCTCTCATCATCTGCAACGGCTACAAAGACGAAAGCTATATAGAACTGGCTCTTCTGGCTCAGAAGATGGGAAAGCGCATATTCCTTGTCGTAGAAAAGCTGAATGAACTGAAGCTGATAGCCAAAATGGCGAAGCAGCTGAATGTACGTCCCAACCTGGGTATCCGTATCAAACTGGCCTCTTCGGGCAGTGGAAAATGGGAAGAATCGGGTGGAGATGCCAGTAAGTTCGGACTCACCTCCAGCGAACTGCTGGAAGCGTTGGATTTTCTCGAAAAGAGAGAGATGCGCGACTGCCTGAAACTGATCCATTTCCATATAGGCAGTCAGGTTACCAAGATACGCCGGATCAAGACAGCACTCCGCGAGGCTTCGCAATTCTATGTGCAGCTTCATGCCATGGGCTTTAATGTAGAGTTTGTAGATATAGGCGGCGGGCTGGGAGTCGATTACGACGGAACACGTTCGCCCAACAGCGCCAGTAGTGTCAATTACTCCATACAGGAATATGTAAACGACTCTATCTCTACACTGGTAGATGCCAGTGATAAGAACGATATCCCCCATCCCAACATCATTACAGAGAGTGGTCGGGCACTGACCGCCCACCATTCTGTGCTTATTTTCGAAGTATTGGGAACTGTCAGCGTACCTTCCTGGGGAGATGATGAAGAGATTGGAGAAGACGCGCATGAATTGGTCCGTGAATTGTATGGGATCTGGGACAAACTCAACCAGAATCGTATGCTGGAAGGTTGGCACGATGCGCAGCAGATCCGCGAAGAGGCACTTGATCTTTTCAGCCACGGTATAGTGGACCTGAAAACCCGGGCTCAGATCGAGCGGCTCTATTGGTCGATCACACGGGAGATCGATGAGATTGCTTCCGGAATGAAACATGTACCTGAGGATTTCAGAGGACTTTCCAAATTGCTGGCCGATAAATATTTCTGCAATTTCTCTCTGTTCCAGTCGTTGCCCGACTCCTGGGCCATCGACCAGATCTTTCCGATCATACCCATCCAGAGGTTAGACGAACGTCCCGACCGCTCAGCTACTTTGCAGGATATTACCTGCGACTCAGATGGTAAGATCGCCAACTTTATCTCTACCAAAAATGTGGCCCGCTATTTGCCGGTACATAGCCTGAAGGGTAAAGAACCCTATTTCCTGGCTGTATTTTTAGTGGGTGCCTATCAGGAGATTCTGGGTGATATGCACAACCTGTTTGGGGATACCAATGCGGTACATGTATCTGTGAATGATAAGAACTATACGATTGAACAGATCATAGATGGAGAAACGGTAGCTGAAGTCCTGGATTATGTACAATACAATCCGAAGAAACTGGTACGTACGCTGGAGACCTGGGTGACTAAATCCGTGAAAGAGGGAAAGATCTCCGTAGAAGAAGGAAAAGAATTCCTTTCCAACTATCGTTCCGGATTGTATGGATATACCTATCTGGAATAACAAGTACGTTCATTTATTGATCCGAAAAAGAAGGCAGAGGAGAGGACGACAGTCCTCTTTCCCCTATAAACAAACAGCATAAACCAGTATGAAAAAACAATTGACAGTGATCAAGGTCGGTGGTCAGATCGTAGAAGAACAAGAAACCCTCCGTCGGCTGCTGGAAGATTTTAAAGAGATCCCCGGATATAAAGTATTAGTACACGGGGGAGGACGTTCGGCGACCCGTATTGCCTCTCAGCTGGGTATTGAAAGTCAGATGATCAACGGACGACGGATCACCGATGCCGATACTCTGCGTGTGGTGACTATGGTGTACGGAGGATTGGTCAATAAAAATATAGTGGCCGGTTTGCAGGCATTGGGTATCCCTGCACTGGGACTTACCGGTGCTGATATGGACGTGATACGTTCCGTGAAACGTCCGGTCCGGGAAGTAGACTACGGATTTGTCGGCGATGTAGAGCAAGTGGATGGTGAGAGGCTTGCCGGTCTGATCCGTCAGGGGATTGTACCCGTTATGGCCCCGCTGACCCATGATGGCAGGGGGAATCTGCTTAATACCAATGCCGATACCATTGCCAGTGAAGTCTCTAAATCCCTTTCGGAGTTTTTCGATGTAACGTTAGTCTATTGTTTCGAGAAGAAGGGGGTACTTTCCGATGAGAATGATGACCAGAGTGTGATCTCGCGTATAGATCGTGAACTGTTTGTTTCCTATGTAGCCGAAGGAGTGATCCGGGGAGGTATGATACCTAAACTGGAAAATGCTTTCCAGGCGATTGATGCAGGGGTATCTAAGGTCGTTATTACCCAAGCATCCGCCATACATCAAACGGAAGCGGGTACACATATCATTGCCTGACTGAACCTCCTGTTGGTAACATACTACTGATTTTTCAAAAAACACACCTATTCACTGTAACTTTTTATCTACTCACCCGTCATTCTTATAGTGATGCCAGAGATCAGCTTTCACAACGACATTCTACCTCTGAAAGATAAACTCTTTCGGTTGGCCTTGCGGATCACCCTTCATCGGGCAGAAGCAGAAGATGTAGTACAGGAGGCAATGATCCGTGCCTGGAACAGGCGGGAAGAGTGGCCGCGACTGGAGTCTATAGAAGCCTATTGCATCACTATAGTCAGAAATCTGGCTATCGACCGGGTGCAATTGAAAGAATCCGGTAACCAGTCACTGACACCTGAAATGGAAGATCTGCAATGGGTTCCCGGTCCGTTGGAGAGGCTTGTCAGGAAAGAACGGTTGGAGCTGATCCATAAACTGATCGGTGAGCTTCCGGAGAAACAGAAAATGGTGATGCAGCTCAGAGATATAGAAGGAGAAGGATATAAAGAGATCGCCCGTATCCTGTAGATCACAGAGGAGCAGGTGAAAATCAATCTTTTCCGTGCCCGGCAGAAAGTGAAACAACGCTTCACCGAAATAGAAGAATATGGATTATAAAGATATAGAACAGTTGTTGGAACGGTATTGGCTATGCGATACTACCCTGGAAGAAGAAAGTCGCCTGCGCGATTTCTTTCTGAAGTCAGATGTTCCTGTTCACCTGAGGAAGTACAGGGAACTGTTTATGTATCAGTATATCCAACAACAGGAAAGTCTCGGTAAGGAGTTCGATGGCCGTATCCTGCGACGGATCGGCGAACCGATCGTAGTGAAGGCGCGACGTGTCTCCTGGGTACGGCGTGGTATGCCCCTTTTCCGGGCAGCGATGATCGTTGGCTTTGTGCTGTCACTGGGAACGGCCGTACGCTATACCTTTTGGAGCGATGAACCTGTTGATTACGATTATGACGCGTATATAGATACCTATGACGATCCTGCAATGGCTTATGAGGAGGTAACCAACGCGTTGTGGACACTCTCGGAAAAACTTTCTGTTAGTCTGGATACGGAATTTGAAGATACGCTTTCCGTGATCCGTGATCATAAGCTGAGAGAAGAATGAAGAAAGCGTTGTTGACACTGGTGAGTGTGACTGTCTGTCTGTGGATGCAGGCACAGGATTTCGCCTCACGTTTTATAGCTCATTATCCGGCAGATTCCGCATTGGCGTGTGTGACGATCAGTCCGAAAATGATGGAAGAGATACTCCGTAGCGAAAAGGAGAAAGATGCCGGAATGATAGAGATCATCTCTACTCTGAAGAGTATGCAGTTACTCTCGTCGGAATCTAACGGAGCAGCCTATTATACGCATGCGTTGGAGGTCCTGGAGCAGAATGAGGAGTTGTTCGAACCCCTGGCTCTGATCACAGAACCTACCGAAGATAGTCGCATCCTGATCCGTAAAAAAGAGGATACCATTATCGAATTAGTAATGCTGACGCATACGAACGAACGATTTTCGGTAATCAACTTTACCGGTAATATGGATCCGGATTTTATTGTCCGTATCGCAGGAGCGATGCAGGCACCCTGAAGAGAACATTTTCATTTGCTTTAAACATAATATAGTTAGTGTGCTTAATTAAAACGAAAACATGAAACTGTGAAGTTTCTATTCTCTCAAATTTGATAAAACTAACTAAGTGATCGGGCTACCGCGTGATGCAGTAGCCCGATTATTTTTTGCGGGTGTATTACGGATGGATGTAATAGTAATGTATGTCCAAAACAGGAGGTTACCTTAAGAGCAGTAGAAGGGTCTGGTTCTGTTTTCCAGGAAGCGACTTTCCTTTGGAGCTCACTGATCGGGAAAGTATTTAATTCTTCGGTCATGTTCATGTCCTCTCCGTATACTTTCATCTCGGCTTTCACCATACGCTCAGGATCCTGGGTAAGGGTGATGACCTGACGACTTTGACGCAGATAAAGTACCACAGGAGCATGAGTGGCAAAAGTTGTCGAAGATAAAGAGTCTGCAGATACCACTGCTTTCGCCTGTTTGGAGGTATTCCGGAAAAGTCTCGGTACATTTCTGCTTCCCATAAGTTGCTGCCACGATCCCCAATAATAGTCAGACAGGTATAAGAAATAATTCCATACAGACAACTGTATATTTTAGTTATTCCATGTCGTATTGCAGTTATTTAACTAATTCAGGCAGGAGAAGAGCGTTTTCACCTTATTATATTATAATTATAACAGGCTAATGGCATTTTACCTGTTTCCGGTGCAAAAGGGAAAGGTAGATATATGAAAACGGCCATCCTTCACAGGATAGCCGTTTCATTTAGTCAAGTCTTTAGATTAAGAGAGAATTATAATTTATATAAACCTTTTCTTGGAAAATCAATTTCCGGGTTGCCTTTGTAGCCGATATCACCACTGCCGCTTACTCTTCCTTTGAGATATTCGGTAACATGGCATTTGATATCACCCGAACCACTGATCTGCGCGTCTGCTCTTTGAGTGACTAAGTCATCCGCTTTAATGTCTCCCGATCCGGATACACGGTAGGTCGCTTCGGAGGTAGTACCTGTGAGCAGAATGTCGCCCGAACCCGTTACGCTTGCAGATACACTATTACTTTGTATATCACGCATTTTTATATCTCCCGAACCCGTTACGGAAGTCTTCAGTTCATTTACGGAGACACCTTTTCCTTCAATATCTCCTGATCCGGTAACAGAAAGAGCCAGGTTACCGTTGCTGTTCATTCCGTTAACAAAGGTAAAGTCGCCCGATCCGGTGATGCTCACTTTCTCCAGCGCAGGTCCGGATACCTGTATCTTTAAGGTGCCTGTCTTTTGTACACTGGTGTTCTTCTTGAAACCGATTTTCAGGGTATTACCTTCTACTACGGTTTCCAGTACTTCCAGAATATTGTCTGAGCCATACACTTCCAGGGAAGGGCTGCCACTGGTTTGTGTATATTGTACATCCGGACTTCCGGTTATCTGAATGGCATTGAACGAACTGATATTCCGTTTCTCGGTGATGTAATTTTTACTGGCAGTTACTCTTCTTTGTTGCCCCATTGCGTTCATAGAGAAAACCATACAAAGTATAGCCGTTAAGATTGCTGTACATGACATCTGTTTCATTGCTTTATGTATTTAAATTTTATGAATAACTCTGGTATGCTATATAAGATTAGACGAAAGTTATTCCGAAAATGTTGCATTCTTATTGATTTTTTTTCGTTACAAGTATAACTCAAATAGAGTGCCATACGTTTAATTAGATGATAATTAGTGAATTAATTAAAAAATAAAGTGTCCGGAAATGAACAATGTGTGCGGTTTTGCTTACCTTTGTACAGAGTAACTGTCCGATTTCTGTTACTTTGCATACACACTTTCAGACAAAACAAATGATTATTGAAGATACCCAACTGGGGCGATTTATAGTTAAGACACATCCGCGGGCGCGACGTTTGATCTTTCGCACAAAATCAGACGCTATCCATGTCAGTATCCCTCCCGGGACCAGTGAGCGGGAGGTACGGGGAGCTATAGAAAAGCTACGGTACAAACTGCTGTTGTCCCGTGAGAAACACGAGATGCCTCTGATCGATCTCAACTACCGGATCGATACTGAATATTTCAAACTCTCTCTGGTAAGTGGGAACCGGGAAAAATTCCTTTCCCGCTCGGAATTGGGAGAGATGCGGATCATTTGTCCGCCGGATGCGGATTTCCGGAACGAAGAGTTGCAGAAGTGGCTCCGTAAAGTGATTGTAGAGGGGTTGCGACGCAATGCCCAGATCATTCTTCCTCCCCGTTTGTATAGGCTGGCCGGGAAATATGGTTTTTCTTACGGGAAATTGAAGATCAATACCAGCCGTAGCCGGTGGGGAAGTTGTTCGGCCCAGGGAAACATCAATCTATCTTCCTATCTGGTATTGCTTCCCGGACATCTGATAGACTATGTACTTTTGCATGAATTGTGTCATACCCGGGAGATGAATCACGGACCGGGGTTCTGGAAACTTATGGATGAGGTTACAGACCATAAAGGGCAGTGGTTGCGGAAAGAACTCCGGCAGTTCAGTATGCCTTTTTAGATCAGGTCGCCACAAGTAACCATACAAGTAAAGGCTGTCTCACTTCTGTAGGTGAAACAGCCTTTTTGCTATGACCTATATATACGGATATTATCCGATCAATACGTTGCCAGTCATCTCCTGAGGTATTTCCATACCCATGATCTGTAAAATAGTAGGAGCCACATCTGCCAGACGGCCTTCCCTTACAGTAGCTTCTTTGTTTGCAGTCACATAGATACACGGTACCGGGTTCAGGGAATGTGCTGTATTCGGAGTCCCATCTTCATTCACCGCGTTGTCCGCGTTACCATGGTCCGCGATGATAATGGCTTCGTAGCCATTGGCTTTGGCAGCTTCAATGGTATCTTTCACACATTCGTCTACCGCTTTCACCGCCTTTTCGATCGCTTCGTATACACCTGTATGGCCCACCATATCGCCATTGGCATAGTTTACTACGATAAAATCGAACTGATCGCTGTGGATAGCTTCTACTAATTTATCTTTCACCTCGTAGGCACTCATTTCCGGTTTCAGGTCGTACGTAGCCACTTTGGGAGAAGCTACTAAGATGCGCTCTTCTCCCTCATACGGAGTCTCTCTACCGCCGTTGAAGAAGAATGTCACGTGTGCATATTTCTCCGTTTCCGCAATGTGTAGCTGGGTTTTGCCCTGGGTAGCCAGATATTCTCCCAGCGTATTTTGTACATTATCTTTGTCGAAAAGGATGTGTACACCCTCAAAAGAAGCATCATACGGGGTCATGCAGTAGAATTGAAGTCCCGGAATGGTATGCATACCTGCTTCCGGCATATCCTGTTGGGTAAGTACCACCGTCAGCTCTTTGGCGCGGTCGTTGCGATAGTTGAAGAAGATCACCACATCCCCCTCTTGAATAGTCCCGTCGAAGCTGGCATTCGAGATCGGTTTGATAAATTCATCCGTTACTCCTTCGTCATAAGACTCCTGTACCGCAGCTACCATATCCGTAGCCTTCTTTCCTGTACCGTTTACCAGCAGATCGTATGCCTCTTTCACCCGTTCCCAGCGTTTGTCGCGATCCATGGCATAGTAACGTCCGATGATCGAAGCGATCTTTCCGGCAGAAGCCTGCGTATGTTTTTCCAACTGTTCGATAAATCCTTTTCCACTCTTAGGGTCGGTATCCCGTCCGTCCATAAAACAGTGAATACAGGCATTCTCCAGTCCGTACTCCTTAGCAATATCGCACAATTTGTAAAGATGATCCAGCGAACTATGTACCCCACCGTCTGAGGTCAGTCCCATGAAATGGATATTTTTGTTGTTCTCTTTGGTGTAAGAGAAAGCCGAAACCACAGCCGGGTTTTTCAGGATGCTGTTGTCACGGCAGGCCAGGTTGATCTTTATCAGGTCCTGATATACCACGCGGCCGGCGCCGATATTGAGATGACCTACTTCTGAGTTACCCATTTGTCCGTCGGGCAGACCCACATTTTCTCCGCTGGCGTGTAGTTGGGAATGTGGATAGGTACTTACTAAATAGTCCCAGTAGGGAGTCGGAGTATTAAAAATAACATCAGCTTTTCCGTGATTACCGATCCCCCAGCCGTCGAGGATCATTAAGAGGGCTTTCTTGCTCATCTGATTTTTGTTTTAATGATATAACTTCGTGTCGCGCGGAAAAATCCGGTGCAAAGGTACAAAAAAGCGCTGTGAAATGTATCAACAATCAAGGAATTATGACGCACTGTAGAGACTGAATTACCTACTTTTAGGTAACCATCCGGGCAATGATCCGCTGATCATAGAGAGGACCGGGGCGGTACGGATATGCGGCAAAAGGACAGCAGGTTGGCTTACTGTGGCAATAACCGTATGCCGTTTTCGTCTTTTTCGAAACGGTAAGTACCTCCCAGTTCACTCAGGCCAAAAGTGGCTACCTGTTCGGTCTCTTTATCCACGATCAGCAAAGCGGTATGTTCATCGAACCTTTTGACAGACAGTACAACCGGCTCTTCCAGGATCCGCTCGTCGAGCAACAAACTATCATTGGCATACACGGAGATAAACTCCCCGTTGAATCCTTTCTCCAACCGGAAGGTATAAATTTCTATAAAAGTTCGTTCCGTATCCCGCTGGCGGCTCAGACGCAGACTCATATAGACAAAGATCACTACCACAAACAGTACGGCAAAAGCCAGTATACCGTTACCAACCATGAATTGTTTATTCGTATTGAGACGATGGGCCATAGGATATATTATTTATGTGGTAAAGATACTAATAAATCCCGTTCTGTCCAATGGTGCTGTCCGGCTCCTTTCTATAACGGGTCCCTATATGCAGAGAAGGTATACGACATACCTATCGGACCACCATTCTCAGGGTGGTTCCTGTGCGCATACAGGAACTACCAGGAAGTATTCAGTTCCGGATCGTAGCGTTTGTTCTACCTATACCTCTCTATTTCTGATAGAGTACCTTCATTAACGAAGTATCCGGTAGTAACAGGTATTCCTCTGCGTCTGCCTGTGTATGGTATATCCGGAGGATCGGTCGCGGATACAAAGAAAGCGGTCTTTTGTATAAAATAAAAAAGATGATGAGGAAAAATGAAAAAATAGTATATTTGTGCAAAATGTGCTTTTCTCTGCACCGGAAAAGTCATTCCCACTAACCATATCACTCTGAGCGGCCTGGCCGTCCTTATCTTTCGGAAACAATCTATCTTACAGGTATGAACCTTCCTGTACAGGGAATGGTATGATCTGAACCCTGATGGTTCGGACAGATAGATGTATACACCCTAAAACAGATATTTATGAAACGAATTCAAAGCACTTTGTTGTGGCTGGCAATGGCCCTTTTCGTATGTTCCGGTTGTCACAAAGAGACTTCCGGTATCCGTATTGTACAGGAAAATGACGGGTTTCAACTGTATATAGACGGTAAGTCTACTTATATAAAAGGAGTAGGGGGCACCAACCGGCTGGATATAGCTTCAGCGAACGGTGCCAACGCGTTCCGTACCTGGGGTGGGTCTGTAGAGTCCATACAGCGGGATGTGGAGCAGGCCCGTACACACGGGATGTATATCATGCAGGGAATTAGTCTGACCAAAGATTCTGCTCTTTACTTTGATGAGACGTATAAGGAAAAAGTCCGGCAGGAAGTGCGTCTGTTGGCAGAGACCTTCAAAGACGATACGCAGATCTTTGCCTGGGGCATCGGAAATGAGATTGATCTGGGCAATGCCAACATCGGTGCCGCTTGGAGTTTCGTAGAAGAACTGGCGCAATTGATCCGGTCTATTGATCAGCGTCATCTGGTGTCCAGTGTCATTGCTCACCATCCGGAAGCCCTCGACTCTATTGCCCGGTTTGCTCCTACGCTGGATTTCGTAGGTATCAACAGCTACGGGTCCATTGTTGTACTGGATCAGATGGTACGCAACTCTTCCTATACAGGTCCTTTCATGGTCACCGAGTGGGGTCCGAGTGGTTTCTGGGAGATGCCCTCTACCTCCTGGGGAGCCCCTATCGAGCAGACCAGTGAAGAGAAACGGGTGGTCTATGAAGAGCGTTACAACAGCTATATCTTCTCCAACCCGCGTTGCCTGGGATCGTTTGTTTTTCTCTGGGGGCAGAAAGAAGAGCGTACTCCCACCTGGTTCAGTATGTTTGTTGAGAACCAGGTGGAAGGGTTGCCGTTGCAGGGCGAAAAGACTCCGATGGTAGAAGCCATGCAGCGTGTCTGGACCCGGGAAGAACCTTCACAGACCGCTCCTGTAATCATAGACTTTAAGATGAATGGTAAGGAGGCCATAGAGAGTGTACAGCTAAAAGCCGGTGAAGTGTTTGAGGCCGTTGTCTCTGTCTGCGACCGGGAAGAAGATCCGTTGAGTTACGTCTGGGAGATACTCCAGGAGGCTACCGTTCTCGGCTTTGGAGGTTCCTACGAACCACGGCCCGAAAGAGTCGGAGAGGTCATACAGAGCCAGGAGCCTGTCTTGTCACATTCAGTGGCTGAACCCGGGAATTACCGGTTGTACGTATATGTGTTGGATCATACCGGATTTGTTTCCACTGCCAACATTCCTTTCCAGGTACTGAAAAAATAAAAACGTTGTAAGGGAGAAGGGGCAAAAAGTACCGGGTCATCCCTGCGAATGGTACAAAAAAACAGGCTGAATGGTATGAGAAGAATAAGCATAAGAAAAGGAGTCAATCTCGTATGGAAGGAAGTGTAGAAGAGAGTTTTCCCGATGTAGTCCGTTTTATAGACAGCAACTATCGGACCGTGGCGAAGAAAAAAGGACGCGCCATGGCCGGATCGTCTACGGGGGCTCTCATTCGCTGCGTATCTCCAGAGAGTATCCGGATACGTTTGACTGTATCGGATTGTTTTCCGCCACCCTCTTCTCTGAGGCAGATGTGACTTCACGCCTATACAAAGACTCCGAACAGAAGTTGCAGAGACAGTTCGATCCAGCTCCTCAACTCTACTGGATCGCTACAGGGAAGACCGGTTTCCTGTGTCAGGCCCATGTAGATTATCGGAAGATCCTCGATGAAAAGGGATATAATTATATATACTTTGAGTCGGAAGAAGCCCCTATCTGAAAAAACTGGCGCATCTATCTCACCGAGTTCGTACCGTTGCTTTTCCGCTGACCAGCGCGCGCTTTTAACAAAGGAATTGCTGTGCCGGTGACGTTGTCTGAAAGGAAGCAGGTAGGTTATATCGGGTAATAAAGGTTTTCCATCTTTTTGTTAACAGACATCCCTCTGCGCAGGGTAGTGTGTAAGAAGCAGGCAGGCGGAAACAAATCTTACCTATATTTTTGCTTTTTAAGACCCTAAAAGCGGATAATGGCAGTGGTTTGAATTGCGGAATCCTTCTTACCTTTGTCAGGTATAGGAAATTGAAGAAATAAAACTAATAGTATGAAAATGATGAGAAGAAAACTTTTTTTATCTGTGGCACTGGCGGGGTTGTTGCTTCCCTTATCCGCGCAGCAGGCCGTTTCTCCGGCTATCCCTTCGGATCCGGAAATTGAGCGTAAGGTAGAAGACCTTCTGGGCAAGATGACCCTGGAAGAGAAGATCGGGCAGATGACCCAACTGACTCTTGATGTGCTGGCCGACTGGAACAGCGATCCGGGCACAAACTTTCAATTCAATGAAGCCATACTGGATACAGTGATCGGCAAATATAAAATAGGTTCTATTCTGAATGCCCCAGGTACTACGGGGCAGACTCCCGAAAAGTGGCATGAGATCATCAAACGCATTCAGGAAAAGTCTTTAGAGGTAATCGGCATACCTTGTATATACGGTGTAGACCAGATGCACGGTACTACCTATACGCTGGGCGGTACCCTGTTCCCGCAGGGGGTAAATATGGGTGCTACCTTCAACCGTGAACTGGTACGGGAAGGCTCGCGCGTCTCTGCTTACGAGACCAGAGCGGGAAGCATTCCCTGGACCTTCGCGCCTGTAGTAGACCTGGGGCGTGACCCCCGCTGGCCGCGTATGTGGGAGACCTTCGGTGAGGATGTATATGTCAATGCCGTACTGGGCCGTGAGTCTGTATGGGGTTTTCAGGGCGATGATCCGAACCGGATCGGAGGTCATTCGGTAGCTGCCTGTATGAAACACTACATGGGATACGGCGTACCTGTCTCCGGAAAAGACCGTACGCCCTCTTCCATTACGGTGCAGGATATGCGGGAAAAACATTTCGAACCTTTCCGGGCGGCTGTCCGCGCGGGGGTATTGTCCGTGATGGTAAACTCTGCCATGAACAACGGCCTGCCTTTCCATGCCAACTACGAATTGCTGACCCAGTGGCTGAAAGAAGATCTCAACTGGGACGGGATGATCGTGACCGACTGGGCCGATATCAACAACCTCTATACCCGTGACAAAGTGGCTACTTCCAAAAAAGACGCGATCCGCATGGCGATCAATGCCGGTATCGATATGTCTATGGTACCTTACGAATGGACTTTCTGTACCTATCTGAAAGAGCTGGTCGAAGAAGGTGAGGTGTCTATGGAGCGGATCGACGATGCCACCCGCCGGGTATTGCGGATGAAGTTCCGCCTAGGGCTGTTCGAAACCCCGTGGACCGATCTGGCCGACTATCCCGAGTTTGGCGGCGCGTCACATGCCGCCAAAGCACTGGCCGCCGCGGAAGAATCATTGGTACTGTTGAAAAATACAGACAACATCCTGCCTCTGGCTACAGATAAGAAACTATTGGTGACAGGACCTAACGCCAACTCCATGCGCACGCTCAACGGAGGATGGTCTTATTCCTGGCAGGGAGATAAAGCGGATGAATTTACAGCCGCTTACCATACCATACTGAAAGCCCTCCAACAGAAATTCGGTGCCGACCGGGTGGTATACGAACCGGGCGTTACGTATAAAAAAGACGGATTGTACTGGGAAGAGAACGAACCCGAGATCGGTAAAGCGGTGGCTGCCGCGGCAGATGCGGACTACATCATCGCCTGCATCGGAGAGAATTCGTATTGTGAAACCCCGGGCAACCTGACCGATCTGTATCTGTCTGCTCACCAACGTGAATTGGTGAAGGCACTGGCTGCTACCGGTAAGCCGGTGATCCTGATACTGAACGAAGGCCGTCCGCGCATCATCAATGACCTGGAACCTCTGGCACAGGCTGTAGTGAATGTCATGTTACCTGGTAATTACGGAGGAGACGCGCTGGCCCAGCTGCTCGCCGGAGATGCCAACTTCAGCGGAAAATTGCCTTTCACCTATCCGAAAGAGATCAATTCGCTGGTGACTTACGATTACAAACCCTGTGAGGATCTCGAAAAGATGGAAGGAGCGTATGACTACGATGCGGTGATGTCCGTACAATGGGCATTCGGATACGGATTGAGCTACACGACCTATCAGTATAGCAACCTGAGGGCTTCTCTCACTGAGTTTACAGCCGACGATGTGCTGGAATTTACCGTAGATGTAACCAATACAGGCAACCGGGCCGGCAAAGAGAGTGTACTGCTCTTTACCAGTGACCTGATCGCTTCCCTGACTCCGGATATACGTCGTCTGCGTGGATTCGATAAAATAGCGTTGCAACCGGGAGAAACAAAGAGCGTAACCCTCTCAGTCAAAGGCAGCGATCTGGCCTTTGTGGGCTACGATGGCAAGTGGGTCCTGGAAGCAGGCGAATTCCGTGTACAGGCAGGCGACCAGACGGTACTGATCCGCTGTACGGATACCCGTACATGGGAGGAACCGAATAAAGACCTGTAATTCCCGAAGAAAGCCAACAAACAGCAGACCTGCGCTGTAAGTCCTCAGCGCTCCTGCTGTTTGTTCTCAGGTGCAATGTCCTTCTATGCAACAGGGTGTAGTCCTTTAAAACCAGATAACTGTCTGTTGAAATATGCGCTGTTTCCATAGAGGGGTCAGACTTTTGCGAAAGGGAGGGTATGGAGGTTCAGAAAAGATATGTCGCTCATCCTTCTACTTATATTTCAATAGGATGTATAGGGTATAGGAGGAAACGGATAGAAAGAACGTATGGGAAATTCAATAGGTCGATACACATAGCAGCCAACATCAACATCTGGTTTCAGACGGTCATACAGGAGAACACATTTCCTGTGAGCCTGTAGAATTCCTGTCTTATTCCCGGTGCCGGAAAGAGGAGGCTCTTTTCGGTAAACACCCCTTCTTAACTATCTATCCGTAGAGAATAGGCATATTTTGATGCACCCTATCCGACAGACATTCATTCTTTAAAGAAAAGAAAGAGGTTCCGAACAGGCAGGATGCAAGGCCCCGACTCCACGCTCCTCTATGATCCGGGGCAAACAGATCTGGCTCTTTTACCTGAACTCAAAGAATGGATAGGACAGACAAATGACAGATCGGTGAAAGGGATCCTCCGAAATATATCACCTGTAAAGCAGACAGTCTCTATCTGGGACACCGATCTGCCTGCCGGTGACAAAGAGATACTCCGTAAGTGCCGGACAAAGTAGTAGGGTCGCGGGGAAATGAATGTGAGCACAGACAACTGTATAGAGGGGAAGGTGCGTGATAAGGAGACTGTACGGAGGATAGGCGTCCCCGCTTTTACCTGTCTGCTCCTGAATGGACCCGGTAAAGGCAGGGAACATGTATATATAAAGTACGTTTCCGGAAAGGCTGGTTTATTTTCCTGTTGACGTAGCATTCATCTGTATGGAGGGTAGGTTCCGCGACGGATTGAACTTTTGCTTTTTCATATTCACTTGTACCTTGTTCGCTGATCTGTTTATATGGGTATTATTTAGTGTAGATCGTTGTTCTGTTCTGACTTTTTTGTATCTTGCGCACGTAAACTGAGCACAGTCGTTTGTACAACTTGCAGACCGTGCCTGAGATCCGATACTTACTATGTATGGAACAGGCTACAGCAGAGCAGGAGAGACTTAAGTAAGCTGTATATATACAAGAACACATTGAATCATTCGGGAACTTCCCACCTATCCTCTGTGCTGTACAGAATAGGATCATATATAGGAATAAACCTTTCGTAGAACACGCTCCATCTTACCCATTGCCAGGAAACAGCGTATCAGCAAACTCTATTTACAGGATTTGTATGCCCTTTTTTGTAGGTTCGCTAACTATTTAATTAAACTAAGATATATGTCAAGTATTAAATTTCATTTCCGCCCTTCCGGCCAGGGAGAGGTTCAGGAAGGAAAACTATTTATCCGTATCATACACCGTCGGCGCATAAAAACGTTGTCTACTCCTTACCGGCTTTTTCCGGAGGAGTGGAACGACAAAGAACAGTGTGTAAATTTTGCTATCCCCACCCCCGATAGAGTATATGCGTTGTTAGAGCTATCTAAGCGTATAGAAAAAGACCAGTCCCGGTATGCCACGTTGCTTTCCGGACTCTCTTCCAGAAGAGAGTATTCCATTGAAGAACTCCTGCAACTCCTTTCTCCTCCGAAGCCTTCTGACGGACTGGGTAGTTACTGCTGCCATCTCTCTGACCGTCTTGAAGCGCAGGATCAGCACCGTACAGCCCGCGCCTACCGTTCCGCGGTTTGTAGCTTAGAGAAGTTCGCCTGCCGTTCTGTCCATCTTTCCGAGATCACCGCCCCCTTTATGATCTCTTACGAGAACTATCTTCGGGAAAAAGGACTTCAGATGAATACCATCTCTTTCTACATGCGCAACCTGCGGGCCATCTACTACCGTGCCGTCAAAGACAAAAAGATCAGCCCTCAGGAGGAGAATCCCTTTGAACAGGTATATACCGGGATCTACGAAACCCGTCGCAGGGCTTTGAGCCAGCAGGATCTCAACCGGCTGGCCCGGCTGGAGGAGCAACTGGACCCTCTCAGAGATAACAAGCTCAGGCAGGCTCTCTATATCTTTCTGTTCTGTTTCCATGCCCGGGGTATGTCTTTCGTAGATATGGCTCATCTGAGAAAAAGCGACCTCAACGGACAAAGTATCCTGTACAAACGGCGCAAAACGGGGCGTTGGCTGGAGGTAAAGATCACCAGACAGATGAAACAGATCCTTCGGTACTTTCATAACAAAGACAGCGAGCTGTTATTTCCTGTACTGGATCCGCGGAAAGCCGACCTGAGGGTCCAATATCAGAGTAAACTCTCGCAACAGAACAAACTACTCAGGGTGCTTCAGCAAAGAGCGGGTATAGAGGGCAGGCTGACTACCCATTGCAGTCGCCACACCTGGGCCACCCTTGCCAAAAGGGCAGGTATCCTGACCGAGGTGATCAGTGAAGGGTTGGGACACAGCGACATACGGACTACCTACAAATACCTGGCATCTTTCGACAGGGCTACCTTGGATACAGTCAGTGACAAAATATCGGCTATTGTAAAAATACCCCGGAAAACTGCCTGAATGATTTTTTTGTACCTTTGCAAAACCCTGACTGACATATATGTAAAGCAATATCACTTGATAAGTGACCGTACGCAACCGCCTAATCAGAAATAACTTATTGATTTACAGTCTACTACAACCATACCACATACATAGGGAGTAAAACAGTTATTTTCTTCCTTTCAACAGATATGTCACTGAACCTGAGCAGATGTTTCTTTCGTAGAGTCATGTTTTAGCAAAAAAACAATTGAATCATTCCATAACACAACGATATGAACAGTACAGCTCCAACGCTATTTGGTAAGAAAGATAAACAAATATCCACGGAAAACGGTCTCTGCCCGCCGGCCACCGCTCTGATCGGTATAGATACACTGCCCGCCGGCTCGGGGAAAGCCGGTAAACTGATTGTCTGGCAAACCTGGACGGCTGAGATCGTATTTATCTGCCGGGGAGAGATCACTTTGCACAGAACCCGGGGAGAAACTCATCGTATGGGTGAGGGAAACATCCTATTCATACCTCCGGGCGACCCGACACGCCTGTCGTTGTGGGAGGATACACAGATAGTGACCTTACGGGTAGAGCCTTACCGGCAGCAATATCTGCTATCGGGATTGTCGGCCCTTTCCAAAGAGGCAGACGGAAGGTATGCCGGGTTCTACCCCTTACCGATCAACGACCGGATACGCTTGTATATAGAGTCACTCCTTCCTTTCCTGGAAGACGGCGTTCTCCCTATTGACTATCAGAAGATTAAGATAGATGAATGTATCTATATTCTTTTTGGCTATTATAACCCGGACGAGCTGATCCCCTTTTTTCATACGATACTGGGAGAAAATACTTCTTTCCGGCTCTGGATACTCAGAAATGTCATAGAGGTGAGTTCGGTAGAGCAACTGGCAGCCAGGGCACACATGAGCCGTTCGGGATTCGTGCATAAGTTTACACGTATCTTTAAGCAGAGTCCGGTAGCGTATCTGAAGCAATGCAAAGCCGACATGATACGTAACGATCTGGAACATACAGATCTGGAGCTTCAGACCCTCTCTGCCATGTATGGGTTCAACTCCTACGAGGTCTTTTCTAAATTCGTAAAAAATATGTGGGGACTCCCTCCGAAAGAGATCCGGAAAAGAGCACGTTGAAGGAAAATCTGTTCCCTGGCACATATAGACAAGGAAAAGAATATTACGAACAATTTTCTGCCGGTAGTTTGCGCTATCTTTGCCAGAGAATTTCTTCGGGAATGTTTAAAATTTGTCACTTATCAAGTGACAGCGAGTTTAAATCACGACACTACATTATTTAGCCTAAAATGAAGGAAACCTGTTCAGAGCCTTTTTTCACTCCCTGGTTTGACGGGATTGTCCGTAACCTCGGCTTACTTAGCTATCTGTATATTCAGGAAAAGGGTAAGGGTCTGGAACGTCAGCGATGTATAGCCCTCACAAGCGGATATACAGTGACTTCGTCAGACATCCTCTCTTTCTTAGAAGAACATTCTCTTCTGGAAGACCGGAAGGGCTTGTTGCATCTGAACTGCGATCTGTTTTTCTCCCTCTCTCTCTGGGATCTGCTGATCCTGGCAGAGCCCTGGTTGATGCAGGAAACTCCGCGCTTCCGCGATAACTGTCCGAAGCCCGATATCCCCGATGTTTCTGCTGTCAGGGCGTTTGCCTGCTCACAGAACCTGAGCGACTTTTATATCCACACATACCAGGGATTCTGACACGGCCACTCCAACATACACCAAACTCCATGAACAAAGCTCTCTTTCTCTTTATTTCCTCCCTGCTTTTTGTTTGCGCGATGCCGGCAGGTGCCCAGCAAGTGGGCATCAAGACCAATATCCTCTACTGGGCTACCACCACTCCCAACCTGGGTGCGGAGGTCGCCTTAGGCAGGAAGTTGACCATAGATCTGACCGGCTCTTACCATCCGTGGCGGTTTGGCAGCCGGGAAGACAATAAAAAGCTTCAGCACTGGCTCGTTCGTCCCGAAGTCCGTTTCTGGCCTTATGAGAAGTGGGACGGTCATTTTCTGGGAGTTCACGGTCTGTTGGGCAGTTACAATGCCGGTGGGATAGATCTGCCCTTTCCTCCGCTGAATCATCTCAGAGAAAGCAGGTATGAAGGATATGCCGCAGGTGGTGGTTTCAGTTACGGCTATCAGTGGTTCCTGGGCACTCACTGGAACCTGGAGGTTACTGCCGGCCTGGGGTATACCTATCTCAACTACGAGCGATACGAGTGCCGCAGGTGTGGCGACCGGTTGGGCAAATCGCACAAGCACTGGGTAGGCCCTACTAACTTAGGCGTGTCTGTGATCTATTTGTTCAAATCCAAAAGGAACTGACCATGAAATATATCTACCCTTTACTCCTGTCCCTGGTTGCCTGCGCTCTGTACGGGCAATCCTCCGAAACGGTCACAGGCCGTATTGAACTGAACGACGGTCGTTTCGTGATCGAATCTTTCACCGCCCACAAGGTAGGCGATTCGCTGTATGTAGAGATGGGCGACCTGCGGCTGGTAGACAATGGCAGCCCCACGATGTATCGTTTTTCCGTTCCCGCGGTGTTTGCTTTGCCGGTGCGGACCTACCGTCCCCGGCGCCGGGTAGATCCCGGTACGTATGCCGGACAGTTGAAAGTGACTGTGGCGGAACTCTCGGAGCAGGAAGACGAACTCCGGATGGACATCGAAGTACGTATGGACCGCGACGTGATGAACCGTCGGTTGAGTTACCTGTTGATCCCGGAACTGATCTCCGGCGATAGCGCCGCCACCGGTGCCGGACTGCTGGTCAACGGACGCGTCCGCGAGCGGCTTTACCGCCGCAAACTCTCCTTTGGCAACTATACCGTGCTCTGTGATCTGCCCGATCTGAAAATAGCCGTCACCACCTTCACCGATACACTGATGCGCTACACGCTGCGTATGCCCTACGAGAGTTGGATGGACGATGCCCGGCTCGACATACACCAGGTGCTTGGCTCTCCGGCCGGCAAAGAACAACTCTATACCCTTTCCGGCGCGGCACAGGTGAAGCTGCAACCCCGTGAACCCTATAAGGTACAACCCCTGTTCACCTTCCTCACTCCCGAACCCGAACAGAAGGTACGTCGCATGCAGGGGCAGGCCTTTCTGGATTTCCAGGCAGGCCGTTCGACCATCGTTCCCGGGTTCCGTCGCAATCCCGAAGAACTGGCTAAAATTGAAGCCGCTATCCGGCAGGTCAGGGACAACGCAGATGTAGAGCTCAACGGCGTGTTCATCGAAGGATATGCCTCTCCCGAAGGCAGCTACGCGTCCAACGAACGGCTGGCCCGCGAACGGTCGCAGGCATTGGCCGATCACATCACCAGGCTGTATGGTATCCCCGCCGATCAGATCCGTGTCTCCTCTGTGGCCGAAGACTGGGAAGGGCTGCGTCTGCTGGTACAAGAGAGCGATCTGGTGCGTCGCGACGAAGTGCTTGCCATCATCGATTCCGACCATGAACCCGACCGCAAAGAACAGCTGCTGCGCGCGATGGGATGGCCCTGGACTGCCATGCTCAACGGAATGTTCCCGCAACTTCGCCGCGTAGAATACCAGGTAGACTTTACCGTCAAGGACTATTCCCTGGAAGAGTCGCGGGAACTGGCCGCCCGCGATCCGGAACTGCTTTCGCAGAGAGAACTCTTCCTGCTGGCGCAATCCCTTGAAACAGGCTCTCCCGGGTGGGAGCAGATCTTCGAGACCATCATCCGGCTTTACCCCGACCATCCGACGGCTCTTATCAACTACGCTTCGCTTTTGCTGGCGCGGGGAGAACTCTCGGCGGCGAAACGATACTTAGACCGGGTAGCGGATGCTCCCCAGGCGGCCAATAACATCGGTATATATTACCTGCTGATGAACGATCCGGACACAGCGGAAGATTACCTGCGACAGGCTCAGGAGTCGGGCATTCCCGGTGCCGGTCACAACCTCGAACAACTCCGGATCAAACGCGAAGACAACAGGAAAATGCGGCGGTACGCCAACCGATAGAACGAACGATCTGTACCACATACCACACAGTCCCTGTACAGATCAGACTTTATAAAAAAGAAAAACAAAAAGAGAATGTCATTTACAAGAAGTTTAACACTAATTTTTAAACAACATGAAAATTAAAACAATGATGTGGGCTGCCCTGGCAGCCGTGACCTTTGCCGCTTGCTCCAACGACAGCGACAATCCGGTAGTTCCCGCCGAAGAGGCAGACGGTGTATACATCCGTTTTGCCGGACTTTCCGGAGAGACCCGGGCAGTAAGTACCCCTGTAGCGGATCAGACCCCTGTTACATTTACCGACGGATACCTGGTATTCGGTGATTTAGTAGCAGATGAAATCACCCATGTAGTGACCATCACCAACAATACCGCTTCGGCCAACACCGTTACGGTGAGCGCGCTGGAAGGGGGGGGTGCTGTTTTCAGGCATTGAAGCCGATTACGTGTATGTGATCGGAAATGTGACTGCTGTATCTCCCGTGGTGGGAGGAAGCGCGAGTGCGCTGCTGGCTACCACCGTGGAGGTAGCTGACCAGACCGACACGGCCGGAGGCCTGACCACGGCTACTCTTTACGGAGAAGGACAGATTATAGATGTAACACCCGGTAGCAACGGGCAGGTGGCCGGAGCAGAGAGGCTATCTTCTCCGTAAAACCTCATGCCGCGCGTTTTGAGATCAGCAAGATCGCCGGTGACGCTACGATCTCCAGCTTCGAACTGGCCGGGATCTACATCAACAATACGTATGTGAAATTAGGATTGAACGGTTCGGCCCTGGATGCCAATCTGCTTGCTGCCGGCGGTGACCTGCTCAACTACGGGACAGATGTTGCTGAGTACAGTTCGACACAAGGTTATAGCAGCTACGCTACACTCTATGACGAATTCACGGGCTTAGCGTCGACTTCGGCTGCGGTAGAACCTGCAAGCGGCACTGTCTGGTCTTACAATGTACTGGCTCCGGCCGGACAAGGCAATGCCGTGAGCGCTGTACCTCACATTGTCCTTCATTTTGAGAACATGAGTCTGGCAAGTACCGGAATGTATACCAACCAGACAACCGGTAATTCGGGCGAGGCTTACCTGACCATCAGCCGTTATTTCCTGGGTGGGTTAGAACAAGCTATCGAAGCATCCAAGATCTACAAGATCGCCAGCGTCGATTTTGACGAAAACGACCTCGACGACGTTCCGGAAGAAAAGAACCAGGACGAAGAAGGATTTACCGTCTACGTAGAGGTTGAGTTTGTTGACTGGACCACGGTAGACCTCGACAGCGTGGGATTCTGATCCGGTGAAACTCTGAAACAATTGATCATTTAAACAGCGGGAGAATCATGAAACGTATATCCGATAGAAAAGGTGCTGCCGGCACGAGCGGCACTAAGTATGTTCCTGGCTCCGGACCCTCCGGATGCCTGCGGCCGGTACGTTCGTTATTCTCCCGTTTTCTTTTTCTTTCTCTTTTTGTCTCGTGTCTATGTGCGTGTCTGACAGAGGACAACAGCGATTGTCCCGATGAAGAGACCACACTCACCCTTCTTTTTGAATATTATCCCGCCGGATCGGAGGCCGATCTTTTCGCGGACTACATAGCATATATAGAGTTGTATCTCTACGACGAAGACCAGAACCATTACACAACTTATGTGACCAACACGCGCTCGTTGGCCACACAGCAGGAAGTCACCCTACAGGTTGGTCCCGGAGCCTATTACCTCACGGCATGGGCCAATGCCACAGCGGGTCGTGTGGAATGGGACGAAGAAACCATCCGGAGCAACTACTTTTTAGTACACAACCCGGAAGCCGCCACCACCGGAGAGTTGTTCTACGCTCCCGACCTGCGCGGCACATCAGAGGGCGCGGAGTCATCAACCGACCTTTCCGGATACCGGATCACGGTTGCCGAAAACGAAAACAACGTCCATATACTTCCGTTTATGGGCGCCCATCATACCGTAGAAGTCTATATCAGCGGCCTCGAAGCCGACGGGCTGGCCACAGCGTCTGTCGACGGGCTTGGCAGAGGCTACGACTTCTACCTGAATACCTTTACCGACGAGACAGTCGGCTTCACCTGTGAGATGGAATCCAGGGAGGTAGAAACCGAAGGAACCCTGTTGTTCGCTTCGTTCCATATCCCGCATTTCGACGATGACAATCCGGTAACGGTCTGCGTGAGTTACGGAGACGCGGACATCCGGGAGGAGTCGGTCGTTCTTCAGGAGTATATCCTCCTCAACGATATATCGGTGAACAACGGTGATCCGCAGGTGATACCCATCCTGTTCGAGTACCGCGACGGCACCTTCGTACAGGTGAGCTTTCCCGGATGGATGGGCAGCGATGTGCAAACGGGATTCTGAATGATCGCGGTAACCCGTTCCATAGAGATGAATCAAACGAAAACAAATAGTATGTATACAGGAATATACCGGAACATATATAAAGGACTTATCTGCGCTTTGTTTCTGCCGATACTGTTCTCATGTGTCACAGACTCCTGGACAGACGAGCTGACCGCATCGGTCGGTTCGCAGGAATCCATGGTGACCATCGTGATCCAGTCTTCCGGCACGGGCGGGTCTGCCACCCGGGCCATTACGGAAGCAGACGAGACCGACGTGCAAGAGATCGACGTACTGGTGTTCGGGACAACCGCTGACGGAGGAATGTACGAATCTACCGTGATGAGCGACGAGATTGAAACCCACCCGAGCGACTCCCGGCTCAAGACCTTTATGATCCGGCTCAAACAGGGCGACTGGGACCTGGTGATCTTAGCCAATGCCAGAGACATCCTTTCGGGCATCACTCCGGACGGTCTGACCAAGAGTCAGCTACTGGCTCAGTTGGAAGCTTCGCAGAGCGCGGCTGACAAGTGGTCCACCGACCCTTTCACTCCTTTCCCGATGTGGGGCGATGTGGGAGAGATCCAGATCAGCGACGATACCTATCTCACGGGAAACGACCGGGTCAGGTTGGTGCGCATGGTATCCCGTGTAGACGTACGGATCGTGGACGACGCTGCCACCAATTTCCTGCTCACCCGTGTAGATGTCTATAATTACAATACGGCAGGTACCTTAGTCCCGGCTACCGCGGACTGGGACCAGACAACCTATCAGGCTTCCGCCCCGAATGTTCCCTCGTCTGCTACTACCGTACAGGGACCGTTGGTGTACGACGGTACCGCCATAGCGGACAATGCCTGTGTCCGGGAGATCTATCTGTTTGAAGTAGAAAACCACAGCGACAGCGATCATGAGGTTCAGAAAGGCTTGCTACAACGCGCCTGCATAGTGATCGGGGGGATCTGGGATGCCAACGGCGACGGTGATTTCACCAACGACGGTGATCCGACCTATTACCGTGTCGACTATGTATATACCCAGGACGACGTGAAAAGCTACCTTGACCTTATCCGTAACCATCACTACGCGTTCCGTGTCACAAAGATCTCCGGATACGGGTACGACGATTCGGAAACGGCTTTCAAATCGGCTCCTGTCAATATCGAATCCGAAGTAGTGCCCTGGAACGAGGCCGATATGACCGATGTCTATGACGACGGGCAGTATTTCTTCAGCACCAGTGCCAATCCGCTCCTGCTTCAGGGGATGGCAGGGATCGCTACCCTGAAGATCATGACCGATTGTCCGGACTGGAAATATGTTCTGTCTGCCGATGCCGATCCCGATGCCGCGGCAGTGGCTCCGGGATGGATTACTGTTACCTCCGGCCACCTTCCCGATACGGAATACACCACCAGTGCCGAAGATATCACGTTTGCCGTAGAACGAAACGCTACGGGAGTAGCGCGCGAAGCCTATATGCATTTCCGGGCCGGGCGATTTGTGATCACCGTCACGATCCGGCAAAACCCCTGGTACATCGGCCGGGTGGCCATAACTCCTGACGACATAACCGCTCATTCAGGTGGCCAGTCCTATACCGTTACGATCGAAGGATTGTATGACGATGCCACTCCCATCCCCATCCGGGTGCGTAACTCGGACGGTACGGTGATTGACCTGAATGCCATATACGGCACTACGGCGGGCGAGGTCACTTCCGGTTCCGGTACACTCGATCTGCCTGCTTACTGGCTCACCGCCGCGGGTACCCGACAGTTGGTATTCGAGTATGAGAATCCCATAGACGGTGAGTGGACACAGATCCTTGCCCCGCAACAGGCCGCCTACTGGATCGACATCTCCGCCTCCGATCCCGATATGAACGATTTCACAGGCTGGGGTTCCTATATGGACATCACGGTAAAAGGCAATTACCCGTCGCTGCCGATCCGGTTCTCGAACACGGCAGGAACCGCGGCTGTTACTACCGGCGATCAGAAGAACCTGCCGGAAACGCTCAACGACCTGACCGGCACAACATACCATATCTACGTACCCTATAACGACGAGGGTAATCCGGACTACCGTACCATCCATTTCCAGTACTGGGACGGCACCTATACCCAGAGCAATCAGGAAGCCTGGACATCTACCTTCAGTATCATCCAGAGACAGGGAAACATCGTTTTGCCGGAATACGACTGGGAAGAGTATTCGGATGCTTTCGATGGTACAACAACCGGATGGTCGCTCGGAGTGTCCCCGGCACGTAACCGGGTACTCGCCCATCAGGACTACAACCATCTGATGGGTGGGGTTTCGCTGATCGAGAACTGGTACGAAGCGATGGGTATAGAACCTCCTCAGGGCCTGGATCCTTCAGTCATGACGCCGTACCCGGACGGAACCACCTCCACCATCAACGGAGGTTTCAGCACCACGCCGGCTCGCGGGATCGGTACCGCGGACGATAAATACCTCGTATCCAGTTACACGCCGGAAGTGGCGACCGGATGTGGAGCCTATTACGAGCGCGATTATAATCAGGTAACGGACTGGATGCTTCCGACCGTACTGGAGGCCAACCAGATCAAATATATGTATGCCAGTCTACAGCGCCCGGCCGGATTCACTACTTTGGAACAGCCCGGCATCGCTGCGTACTCTTCCATCTACGTCTCCACAGAATTGTCCGAATACTATTTCTTCGACGATATCGGACCCTCCGGTGGTTCGGCGGGTTCCATTTACACGAGTTTATGGAGCGAAATCTATCCCCGGTATCTCCAACAACCTTCTTCGCCACACTACACGGTAGACGTACATCAGACAACTACCATAGTGGTACTGGTCAATAACGGCCCGGTGACGGGTTTGAATATAAATGGTTATTATATGTACTACTGCTACAAGAACGGGAGTATGAGGAGTACCCGTGAGACGCAGTATACCAATACCCGCTGTGTAAGGCAATGGGACCCCGCTACAGACGTGGGAGGTCCGGGATATACGCCTGCTTTCAGTTGGTAGTTCCGCAGAGAGGATCCCTGCGGAAAAAGCATATGCTGACGATTGTGACCGGAAGGTATCTGATCTCAGCTGCCATTCATCTCCCCGCGCCTGCCGCGGGAGGAGTGGCCTGCTCTTCCGGTCCGACGGGGAATATGGGTTCCGGGGAAAGCCCGGATGAGGTGTCATACAGGAGGGGCTGCCCTGTACCACTTACGCCCGGAACGGGCAGACGTTGGATCTTTCCTGTGTAGCCTATCGCCAGGCAACGTGTGGCGCCATCGCCTACCTCTTCTTTTCTATCCTTTTTTTGCAAGAAAATAAGGTTATTCCGGATACGTATACATTTCCTCTGTTCCTTCCTCTGCTGAAAGGCGGTAAAAACCTCTTGTAAAACTGAGTAAAAAGAGCGGTTTTACGGAAAATTGCTTTGGAAAATCCCCTTCTCTGCTACAACATGTAAATCTCCGGGATCCGTTGCCCCTGTGCGGCTGTGGGTCCGGCTCTTCCGTACCACACGGGAAAAATTATGTTTAGGGGCGCCGTAAAAAGTATAAAAATCTTTTTTATTCTAATATTTTGTAGTCGAACAGATTATTTGTATCTTTGCCGCCGAAACGGATGAAAGGTGGGAGGGGCAGTAGCTCCTTTTTTGTTCTTAGTTAGTAAATCCATGATAGAGAAAACAACCGTAAATCAGATTGTAGAACAGTGGCTGGCAGATAAAGACTATTTCTTAGTAGAGACCGTAGTGCATCCGGACAACCGGATCGTGGTAGAAATAGATCATGCCGAAGGGGTCTGGATCGAAGATTGTGTCGGTCTGAGCCGTTACATTGAGTCGAAACTCAACCGCGAGGAAGAGGATTTCGAACTGGAAGTCGGGTCAGCCGGGATCGGTCAGCCCTTTAAAGTATTGCAGCAATACCACAACCACATCGGCTGTGAAGTGGAAGTGTTGCTCCGTAACGGACAGAAACTGACCGGAGTGCTCAGCCACGCAGATGAGCGGCAGATCACCCTGACCGTAGAGAAAAAGATCAAGCCCGAAGGTGCCAAACGTCCGCGACTGGCGGAAGTAGAGCAGACCTTCGCGTACGAGGATATAAAATATACGAAGTACTTAATAAGTTTTAAATAAATTATGGCCAAGAAAGAGGAAACAATCAGCCTGATCGATACATTTTCGGAATTCAAGGAACTGAAGAATATAGACCGGACCACGATGGTGAGCGTACTGGAAGAGTCGTTCCGCAGCGTGATCGCGAAAATGTTTGGCACCGATGAAAATTATGACGTGATCGTCAATCCCGATAAAGGAGACTTTGAGATCTGGCGCAACCGCGAGGTGGTGGCAGATGACGAGCGCACCAATCCCAATATGCAGATCTCGCTGAGCGAAGCGCAGCAGATAGACGCCTCGTATGAGATCGGCGAAGAGGTGACCGATGAAGTGATCTTTGCCAAATTCGGTCGCCGGGCTATCCTCAACCTGCGTCAGACACTCGCTTCCAAGATCCTGGAACTGGAAAAAGACAGTATATATAATAAGTATATAGACAAAGTAGGAACCATTATCAACGCCGAGGTATATCAGATCTGGAAAAAAGAGATGCTGCTTCTCGACGATGAAGGCAATGAATTGTTGCTGCCCAAGACCGAACAGATCCCCAGCGATTTCTACCGCAAAGGCGAGACCGCCCGCGGGGTAGTGGCCCGGGTAGACAACAAGAACAACAACCCCAAGATCATCCTTTCGCGTACCTCTCCGGTGTTCCTGCAACGACTCTTTGAGATGGAAGTCCCGGAGATCAACGACGGCCTCATCACCATCAAACGCATTGCCCGTATCCCGGGAGAGCGTGCCAAGATCGCGGTAGAGTCTTACGACGATCGTATCGATCCGGTAGGTGCCTGCGTAGGGGTGAAAGGAAGCCGTATCCATGGGATCGTCCGTGAACTGCGCAACGAGAATATCGATGTGATCAACTATACAACCAACATCCAGTTGTTTATCCAGCGCGCGCTCAGTCCGGCGAAGATCTCTTCCATCCGTCTCAACGAAGAAGAGCGCAAAGCAGAAGTGTTCCTCAAACCCGAAGAGGTCTCTCTGGCCATCGGAAAGGGCGGTCTGAACATCAAACTGGCCAGTATGCTCACCGAATATACCATTGACGTATTCCGCGAATTAGACGAAGAAGGTCAGGACGAAGATATCTATCTGGACGAATTTATAGATGAGATCGATCAATGGGTGATCGATTCCATCAAAAGCATTGGGCTGGACACTGCCAAGGCCGTACTCAACAGTTCCCGTGAAATGCTGATCGAAAAGACAGACCTTGAAGAGGAAACCGTGGACGAAGTATTGAATATATTAAGATCCGAATTTGAAGAATAAAGAGATTTACGCGTGGACCGATCTGCGAGGTACGATTTAAATTACATTCCATCTATAATAAAGTAATATCAATCGTAGATCGTACATCCGTACATCGTAAATATAAAAGGGTTTACAGTTTGCCGGGAAAAGAGTGAGAGCTACAGAGAAAGAAAAGAAGTGAGAGAGAGCCGGATTTGTAAACAGGGGGTCAGCATCAGACAAGACCTGTAGCAAAAACGGAGTGAGCAGACAGACAGGAGAACAGCAGCGCATAGAAAAGAGTAGTCTGACTCGCCAATCGCCAATCGTAAATCGTAAATCGTAAATTATATATGACGATAAGGTTAAACAAAGTTACAAGAGATTTAAACGTAGGAATAGCGACGGTAGTTGAGTTCTTGCAAAAGAAGGGGTACGCGGTAGAGGCCAACCCCAATACAAAGATTACCGAAGAGCAGTATGCGATCCTTGTCAAGGAATTCAGTACCGACAAGAATCTCAGACTCGAATCGGAGCGCTTTATCCAGGAAAGACAGAATAAAGACCGCAACAAAGCATCTGTAGCCATAGATGGGTTTGAGAAAGAAGAAACCAAAGCCAAAAGCGAAGAACTGATCAAGACCGTGGTGCCCGAAGACGCGCGTCCCAGGTTCAAACCTGTCGGCAAGATCGATCTGGACAATCTGCATAAGAGACCGGAACCCACTCCTTCACCCGTAGCGGAAGAAAAACCGGCACAGGACAAACCGGTAGACGCAGCGCCGGCACCCGGGGCCGAAGCCCCTGCAGAGCCGGTGAAAGAAACCCCTGCGCCACCGGTTGCGGAACAGGCAGAACCCCCCGTGCCGGTAGTAGAAGCGACCCCCGAAGCCACCCCTGTAGAAAAAGAGTCCTCGTCTGTAGTATTTTCTCCTGCGGAGACACCCGTACAGGCTGAACAGGGAGAGTCCGCGGAAACCAGTCCGGAAGCAACACAGGAAGGCGAAGGAGTGTTTACGCTGCGCAAACCCGAATTTGTGTCGAAGATCAATGTGATCGGACAGATCGATCTGGCCGCCCTCAACCAGTCTACCCGTCCGAAGAAAAAATCGAAAGAAGAAAGACGCAAAGAGCGCGAAGAGAAAGAAAAAGTCCGTCTCGATCAGAAGAAACAGATGAAAGAGGCCATCATCCGGGAGATCCGTAAAGAAGATCCCGGCAAACCGAAAACAGGCCTGTCAAACGAGAAGAAGAAAAGGACCCGGATCAACAAAGAAAAGGTAGACATCAATCATGTAGCCTCCAACTTCACTCCTCCGGTACCCAACAGCGAGAAAGGCAACCGGGGCGCGGGAAACCAGCAACGGTCGGGCGGAGGTCAGCAGGGAGGTGGCGGAAGGAACCGCAACAACAATACCGGCAAAGACCGCTTCAGGAAACCGGTTGTCAGGCAGGAAGTGAGTGAAGAAGATGTAGCAAAGCAGGTGAAAGAGACCCTGGCGCGTCTGACCTCCAAAGGAAAAAACAAGACCTCAAAATATCGTAAAGAGAAACGGGATCTCGTTTCCAGCCGTATGCAGGAGATGGAAGATCAGGAAATGGCAGAAAGCAAGGTGTTGAAGATCACCGAGTTCGTTACCGCCAACGAGCTGGCCAGCATGATGGATATTTCCGTCAACCAGGTCATCGCTACCTGTATGAGTATCGGTATGATGGTATCTATCAACCAGCGCTTAGATGCCGAGACCATCAACCTGGTGGCCGAGGAGTTCGGGTACAAGACCGAATACGTCAGCGCGGAAGTCTCTCAGGCGATCGAAGAAGAAGAAGACGCTCCGGAAGATCTGGTACACCGCGCCCCGATCGTCACTGTGATGGGACACGTAGACCACGGTAAGACCTCGTTGCTCGACTACATCCGTAAAGCCAACGTGATCGCCGGTGAAGCCGGAGGTATCACACAGCACATCGGTGCCTACAACGTGAAGATGGAAGACGGCCGCAAGATCACTTTCTTAGATACACCCGGACACGAAGCCTTTACGGCGATGCGCGCGCGCGGAGCCAAGGTCACTGACATCGCCATCATCATAGTAGCCGCGGACGACAATGTGATGCCGCAGACCAAGGAAGCCATCAATCATGCCATGGCGGCAGGGGTACCGATCGTTTTTGCCATTAACAAGATAGATAAGAACGGAGCCAACCCCGACAAGATCAAAGAGGAACTGGCCCAGATGAACTACTTAGTGGAAGAATGGGGAGGGAAATACCAGTCCCAGGACATTTCCGCCAAGCAGGGGATCGGGGTGCCGGAACTCATGGAAAAAGTATTGCTGGAAGCCGAACTGCTGGAACTCAAAGCCAACCCCGATCGGCGCGCGATGGGATCGATCATCGAATCCACCTTAGACAAAGGCCGTGGGTATGTAGCCACCGTGCTCGTTTCCAACGGTACCTTGAAAATGGGAGACATCGTGCTGGCCGGAACCAGTTTCGGTAAAGTAAAAGCCATGTTCAACGAACGTAACCAGCGCATCAAAGAAGCCGGACCTTCCGAGCCCGTACTGATCCTGGGATTGAACGGCGCGCCCGCGGCAGGAGATACGTTCCACGTGTTAGAGACCGAACAGGAAGCGCGGGAGATCGCCAACAAACGCGAGCAGTTGCAGCGCGAACAGGGGCTCCGTACACAGAAACTCCTGACGCTGGACGAAGTGGGCCGACGTATCGCGCTGGGCAACTTCCAGGAACTCAATGTCATTGTCAAGGGCGACGTAGACGGTTCGGTAGAAGCGTTGAGCGACTCACTGATCAAACTCTCTACCGAACAGATCCAGGTGAACGTGATCCACAAAGGGGTCGGACAGATCTCCGAATCAGACGTATCCTTAGCAGCCGCTTCGGACGCGATCATTATCGGGTTCCAGGTACATCCTTCCGGATCGGCCGACAGACTGGCCGAGAAAGAAGGGGTGGATATTCGCAAATACTCCATCATCTACGACGCCATCGAAGAAGTGAAAGCAGCCATGGAAGGAATGCTCGCTCCGATCCTGAAAGAGACGATCACTTCTACGATTGAAGTGCGCGAAGTCTTCAACATCACCAAGGTCGGTATCGTAGCAGGTTCCATTGTCAAGAGCGGTAAGGTGAAACGCAGCGACAAGGCACGTCTGATCCGGGACGGAATTGTGATCTTCACAGGGAATATCAACGCCCTGAAACGCTTTAAAGATGATGTCAAAGAGGTCGGTACCAACTTCGAATGTGGGATCAGCCTGACCAATTGCAACGACATCCGTGTCGGAGATATCATCGAGACTTTTGAAGAAGTAGAAGTAAAGCAGACCCTATAAGATTTACGATTGGACGATTGACGATTGACGAATTAAATTACATCCTGTGATCACATAGAGTAATATCAATCGTAAATTGTAAATCAGTAAATTGTAAATCACTTTGTGCCAGTTGCCCGGAAGAGACGTGTGTTCTTTGGTGTGATTGGCACATTTTGTTAGGGACAGAGAGAGTTACGGTTTTTTCTTTCATCCACCGGATACATCCCTTCGGGGAAGAAGGAGAAAAAAATCGATCGTAATCAGCTTTGCTGACCGTTGGTTGCCTGCGTCGACCGTTGGTTGGTAAATCAGTAAATCATAAATAACGTTATGAACGGATTGGATGTGGTTATCCTGATCGGGATCGCGATCGGGGCACTGATGGGACTCATGAAAGGGGTGCTCCGGCAGCTGGCTTCCGTATTGGGACTGGTGGTCGGACTTCTGGCCGCGCGGATGTTATATCTGCCTCTGGCGCAGAAATTGAGCCCGGCACTGACCGACTCCTTTACTACGGCACAGATCCTCTCCTTTTTAGCCATCTGGGCCATAGTTCCCCTTCTCTTTACATTCGTAGCCTTCCTGTTGTCGCACGCGCTGGACCTGATCGCTTTAGGCTGGATCAACCGGTTGCTCGGTATGGTACTGGGGGCACTCAAATATGCCTTGTTCCTTATGCTGGCGATCCATATACTGGATTATCTGGATGAAGAAGACAAAGTGATCAGCCGAACATCTAAGGAAGAGTCGATGTTTTATTACGAGTTGAAAGGAAAAGCCACCTGTCTCTTCCCGGTGGCGAAAAGCCTGTATGAGTCTCTGATCGAGGAGGAGGAAGAAACCCCGGACGGGAATATACCGGAAACAGCCGTATAGCGGGGCTGCCTGCCGACAGGTATCCGGCAACGGGCGGCAGAGGGCTACTCGCGGAAGGGAAAAAGAAACGATATACGCCCTGAAAAGGGCCAAACAGATAGATATAAACAGACATGGAAGAACCCAATAAATATGTAAAAGAGTTTACCCGTGAAAAATATAAATACGGATTCACCACCGAAGTAGATACCGAGGTGATAGAGAAAGGACTCAACGAGGAGGTGATCCGGCTGATCTCCGCCAAAAAAGAAGAACCCCGGTGGTTGCTCGAATTCCGTCTCAAAGCCTATCGGCACTGGCTCACCATGGAGATGCCCACCTGGGCACACCTGCGGATACCGGAGATCGACTATCAGGCGATCTCCTATTACGCCGATCCGACGAAAAAGAAAGAAGGGCCCAAAAGTCTCGATGAAGTGGATCCCGAGCTGATCAAGACCTTCAACAAGCTGGGAATTCCCTTAGAAGAGCAGATGGCACTCAGTGGGATGGCTGTGGATGCCGTGATGGACTCGGTATCTGTGAAGACTACTTTCAAAGAGACGCTGATGGAGAAGGGGATCCTCTTCTGCTCGTTCAGTGAGGCCGTCCGCGAGCATCCCGATCTGGTGCGGACCTACATGGGCAGTGTGGTACCCTATCGCGACAACTATTTCGCGGCTCTCAACTCGGCCGTTTTCTCCGACGGCTCCTTTGTCTATATTCCCAAAGGAGTACGTTGTCCGATGGAACTCTCTACCTATTTCCGCATCAACGCGGCCAATACCGGTCAGTTCGAACGTACCCTGATCATAGCGGACGACGATTCGTATGTGTCCTACCTCGAAGGGTGCACCGCCCCCATGCGCGACGAGAACCAGCTGCACGCCGCCATTGTGGAGATCGTGGTGCACGACCGGGCCGAAGTCAAATACAGTACCGTGCAGAACTGGTATCCGGGAGATGCCCGGGGCAAAGGCGGGGTCTATAACTTCGTGACCAAGCGCGGGCATTGCAAGGGAGCAGACAGCAAACTCTCCTGGACACAGGTAGAGACCGGCTCGGCCATCACCTGGAAATATCCCTCCTGCCTGCTCACCGGAGACAACTCTACGGCGGAGTTCTACAGCGTAGCGGTGACCAACAACTACCAGCAGGCCGATACGGGTACCAAGATGATTCATATCGGACGCAATACCCGCAGCACCATCGTCAGCAAAGGCATCTCCGCCGGCAAGAGCGAGAACTCGTACCGCGGATTGGTGCGGGTGGCCGAGAAAGCTACCGGAGCGCGCAACTACAGCCAGTGCGATTCGCTGCTGCTGGGCGACCAGTGCGGGGCCCATACGTTTCCCTACATAGATGTGCGCAACGAGACCGCCGTAGTAGAGCACGAAGCCACTACCAGCAAGATCAGTGAAGACCAGATCTTCTACTGCAACCAGCGCGGCATACCTACCGAAGATGCCATCGGGCTGATCGTCAACGGGTATGCCAAAGAGGTACTCAACAAGCTCCCTATGGAATTTGCCGTAGAAGCCCAGAAACTGCTGTCCATCTCTCTCGAAGGGAGCGTAGGATAGACCGATCGAAAGAAAACATAGTAAGACCTTATAGAAATGTTGAAAATAAAAGATTTACATGCCGCTATCAACGGTAAAGAGATATTGAAAGGGATCAACCTGACGGTAAACGCGGGTGAGGTGCATGCCATCATGGGTCCCAACGGTTCCGGAAAGAGCACCCTCAGCAGTGTACTGGTAGGGAACCCGGCGGTTGAAGTAACCAAAGGAAGCATCACCTTCGAAGGAAAAGACCTGCTCGAAATGAGCCCCGAAGATCGTAGCCACGAAGGCATCTTCCTGAGTTTCCAGTACCCCGTAGAGATACCCGGTGTGAGTATGGTCAACTTCATGCGCGCGGCAGTGAATGAGCAGCGCAAATACCGCGAACTGCCTCCGCTCTCCGCCAGTGAATTCCTCAAGCTGATGCGCGAAAAGCGCGCGGTAGTAGAACTGGACAACAAATTAGCCAACCGTTCGGTCAACGAAGGATTCTCCGGCGGAGAGAAAAAACGCAACGAGATCTTTCAGATGGCCATGCTCGAGCCCAGGCTGAGTATCCTCGATGAGACCGATTCGGGATTGGATATCGACGCGCTCCGTATCGTAGCCGAAGGAGTGAACAAGCTCAAAACCCCGGAAAACAGTTGCATAGTCATTACCCATTACCAGCGGCTGCTCGATTATATCAAACCGGATGTAGTGCATGTGCTCTACCAGGGACGTATCGTCAAGACCGCCGGTCCGGAACTGGCGCTGGAACTGGAAGAGAAAGGATACGACTGGATCCGGAAAGAACTGGAGGCCTGACGCTGGTCAGGTACGTAACCCATCCTTACATTCATGAAGACAGAACAACCCTATATCGATCTATTTTCCCAGGCGGAAGCATTGATCAACCAGCACAGCGCACCCGTGTTGAACGCGGCGCGCGCGGAAGCGTATGCCGATTTTCAGCGGATCGGATTTCCGACGAAAGAGGCAGAAGCATATAAATATACAGACGTAAGCCGCTATTTCGAACCCGACTACGGGCTCAATCTGAAACAGCTGCACATACCGGTCAATCCGTATGAAGTCTTTCGCTGCGACGTTCCCAATCTGAGCACCTCTCTCTATTTTGTAGTCAATGATACTTTCTACAAGCAGGTACAGCCCAAAACCCAGCTGCCGGAAGGAGTGATCCTGGGAAGCCTCCGGGAGATGGCAGCCCTCCATCCCCAACTGGTAGGGAAATACTACAACAAACTGGCGCGTACGGCAGACAATGGTGTAGCCGCTTTCAATACCACCTTCGCGCAAGACGGAGTTTTCTTCTATGTACCCCGGAATGTCGTTATAGAACGTCCCGTACAGCTGATCCAGGTGCTGCGTGGCGATGTGGATATTTTAGTCAACCGTCGCGTCCTCATCGTGCTGGAAGAAGGCGCGCAGGCCCGGCTGCTGGTGTGTGACCACACGATGGACGATGTACGCTTCTTAGCTACACAGGTCACAGAGATCCATGTAGGAGAGAACGCGGTATTTGATATGTACGAGCTGGAAGAGACCAGCGTGCGTACCGTACGGCTCAACAATCAGTATGTACACCAGGAAGCCGGCAGTCAGGTCGTACTCAACGGGCTGACCCTGCACAACGGACAGTCCCGCAATACGGTAGACGTAATACTGGCCGGAGAGGGGGCATCGGTCAGTCTCTGCGGCATGGTGATCGCCGATAAACAGCAGCACGCAGACAACCATACGCGCGTCGACCACGCGGTACCCCGTTGCGAGAGCCATGAGCTTTATAAATACGTATTGGACGATGAAGCGACCGGTGCCTTTACCGGGATGATACTCGTGCAACCCGGTGCGCAGCATACCCAGTCTCAGCAGACCAACCGCAACCTGTGCGTCACACGCGGAGCCAGGATGTATACCCAGCCCCAGCTGGAGATCTATGCCGATGACGTAAGATGCAGTCACGGCGCTACCACCGGGCAGTTAGACGAGAACGCGCTTTTCTATATGCGGTCGCGGGGCATTCCGGAGAAAGAAGCCCGGCTGTTACTTATGTTCGCGTTTGTCAACGAAGTAATAGATACCATCCGGATCGACGCGCTGAAAGACCGGCTGCATCTGCTGGTAGAGAAACGGTTCCGGGGCGAACTGGCCCGTTGCCAGGGAT
>Ga0192240_10147_pt1 | contig 36494 bp, 33 predicted proteins | sample Koala_Koa27_H3_FD_131237 | JGI IMG/M metagenome (GOLD analysis project Ga0192240, IMG submission 131237) | Enriched cells from koala feces incubated with labeled cellulose particles, San Francisco Zoo, California, United States - Koala_Koa2-7_H3 ...
TGGATATCATAGTCTCCCCGCCCATCCCGGCAATTACGATCGTGTCTCCATCCCTCGGCCCCAGGCCGGAGAGACCGTTTGTCAGCCGCAGGGTAATACGATCTGCTGTGCCGGTCTTGTTTATCAGCGTTGCAGCTCCCTCCAAGGGTCCGGGGCGCAGATCGGCGGCTATCACACGGCCGACGCGTCCCGACTGCACCAGCCAGACTGGGAGCCTGGCATGATCAGTCCCTACGTCAATAACGCAGGCCCCCGGCGGTACGGCCTGCGCGACCGCCTCCAGCCGGGGGGACAGATGTATCGTCATATTCATAAAAGAAGCGGCGGGAGATCATCCGCCGCTGTATCTCCGTCAGGCGTGAGCGGCAATAAAGTCGTTGACCTCATTGACGAAGCCGTCTACATCCACGCCGTGGACCAGGCACGCCTGCTCGATGCTCTCGCCGGTGGCATAGGCGCAGCCCAGGCAGTGCATCCCGATGCGCTCAAATAACGGCTGAGTGGCAGGAGCGTTGAGCATTACGTCATAGACGATGGTATCTTTTGTGACCTCATACATAATAGAGACCCTCCAATTTCACAGTGATTGAGTCTATTATACCCATTCTTATACAAGATTTCAACATAAAATTCATCCGGATATCAAACCGCTTTTTATTAACACAGATATCCCTCATAAAATTGAGTATCGCAGCATCATGCTCCGGGGGATTCAATAGCTGAATGATACCGTCAGCGCATAAAAAAGGGGCTGCGTCAGACGCAGCCCCTTTTCAAGGACGATCTTACATTTCGCCGGAACGCATCCGAGCAAAGCACTCGCTGCAATACACAGGGCGGTCGCTCTTGGGCTCGAAGGGCACGCGGGCCTCTCCGCCGCAGGCGGCGCAGGTCGCGGTGAAATACTCACGGGGGCCACGGGAAGCCGCCTTGCGGGCGTCCCGGCAGGCTTTGCAGCGCTGAGGCTCATTCTGGAAGCCGCGCTCTGCGTAAAACTCCTGCTCACCGGCGGTGAACACGAATTCCTGGCCACATTCCTTGCATACGAGGGTCTTGTCTTGGTACATTTTTGGTCCTCTCTTTAGAAAATTTTCCCAATATGGGCAGAATATATGCGATCAGCTTACGCTGTTCTCGCCTGAGGAGAGCTTTGCCAACTTGCGCCTGATGCGTTGGACGGCATTGTCCACTGCCTTTTCATCCCGACCAAGCTGAGCGGCCATTTCCTCATAGGACAGACCGTCCAGATACAGGTCGAGGATCTGCGCCTCGAAGCTTGACAGGCGCTGAGAATAGGCAGAGATAAATTCTTTTTCGGTCTCTCTTGCTAGAACCTGCTCCTCGGGACTTTGCTGAAAATAGTGGACACCTAGGGACTGGGATTCATCTGAGAGGACTTCGTCTAGAGGCAAGCCGTTATTCAGCGGTGCGTGCTTTTGACGGCCAGCACTGCGCACGGCAGATCTGATACGGTTTTGAATACAGCTTTTTGCATAGGCTCTGAAGGATGAGCCCTTTTGGGGATCGTAACTGCGGATGGCAGACAGCAGACCCAGCATTCCTTCCTGGATAAGATCCTCGCCGTCGCCCCCGGTCAAAAAATAGGGCCTTGCACAAATGCGCACCAGTCGGACATAACGCTTTGCCAGCGCCTCCTCTGCCCCATTTTCCTGCATGCGGGCCAGCGCCTGGAGCTCTTCATCTGTGTTTTTTGAGTAATTCATCATTATTATGTCATTATGCCTATAATTATATAACACCGCGCGAGGAAGTCAAGTCTTTTTTCTCAAAAAAACGCAAATTTGCCAAAAAAATATCCCAGGAAATCCATTGAATCGAGTGCCAGGGTCACATATCCAGCTCCTGCTGCCCTAAATAGGCGATGCCCAGGTGATCGTAAGCCTTTTTTGTGACGCAGCGGCCCCGCATTGTGCGTGTGAGAAACCCCTGTTGGAGCAAAAATGGCTCATAGACATCCTCCAGGGTGACGGCTTCCTCGTTGATGGTGGCAGCCAGAGCTTCCAGACCGACTGGCCCGCCATTATACAGCTCTATGATGCTGCGCAGCATACGCCGGTCAATATTGTCAAGGCCTGCCTTATCTACCTCCAAACGGAGAAGCGCCTCGTCTGCGATAGCTTTGGTGATAACGCCGGTCCCTTTCACCTGGGCAAAATCCCGCACCCGACGGAGCATGCGGTTGGCGATACGGGGCGTTCCGCGGCTGCGGGAGGCGATCTCAACAGCCCCATCCGGTTCGATCTCGATCTCCAGTATGGCGGCGCTGCGCTCGATGATGCGGCGGAGCTCCTCTGTGCTGTAAAGCTCCAGCCGGAGATTAACGCCAAAACGATCACGCAGAGGCGCAGAAAGCTGGCCGGAACGGGTCGTGGCTCCGATCAGGGTAAAATGCGGAAGGTCCAGCCGTATAGAGTTAGCGGAAGGACCCTTTCCCAGAATGATGTCAATGGCATAATCCTCCATGGCGGGATATAATATCTCCTCCACAGAGCGGTTCAGCCGGTGTATTTCATCCAGAAACAGGATGTCATTTTCCTGCAGGTTCGTCAGCAGGGCGACCAGATCCCCCGGCTTTTCAATGGCCGGGCCGGAGGTGATGCGCATATTGACTCCCATCTCGTTTGCGATGACGCCGGCGAGGGTGGTTTTGCCCAGGCCCGGTGGGCCGTGGAGCAGAACATGATCTAGCGGCTCGTTGCGCATTTTTGCTGCCTGGATAAAAACAGCCAAATTCTCCTTGGCCTTTTCCTGGCCGGTATAGTCCGCCAGATATTTTGGCCGCAGGGAGGCTTCTGCTGCATCCTCCGGCAGAGAAGCCGCTGTAGTAACGATCTCCGGCGCATCGCCGGAAAAGCTGATGCTCAATGCGATCTCCCCTTCACTTCATCATATTCCGCAGGGCGGCCCGTATAGCGTCCTCCAGAGACAGGGTATCTAAATCCAATCCGCGCATGGCAGCCGTGCATTCGGCACGGCTGTAGCCAAGGACTGTCAGCGCAGAGGTCACGTCTGCCAGCTTGGAATGTCCCTCCTCCCCGACGGGGACGGCCGGTCCGCTCTCCGACAGAACCAGCTCCGGAGCCTGCTTTTTCAGCTTGTCCTTGAGTTCCAGAATGATTCGCTGCGCAAGGCGCTTTCCTACGCCTGCGGCAGCGGTCAGGGCCTTCTCGTCATCTGTCAGCACTGCCATACTGACGCCCTCCGGCGTGTTGACGGATAAAATGGCCAAAGCCGCCTTGGGGCCTACGCCGGAAACAGCCAGCAGCATCTCAAAGCATCTTTTTTCTGCTGCTGTGCTGAAGCCATACAGGTCGAAGGCGTCCTCCCGTATCTGCTCGCTGATATACAGCTTTGTCTGAGCGCCCCGGTTCAGGCGGCCTGCTGTGTTTGCGGAGACATTCACGGCAAAGCCCACGCCGCCGCAGTCGATCACAGCCAGATTTGGCTCCAGATCGGCGACTGTTCCCATCAGATGGTAGAACATGGTCCACTCTCTCCTTCCGCTGTCAGGGCACTTGTTCTGCTCCTGGCGTGGCATATGGCCAGAGCAAGGGCGTCTGCCGCATCGTCCGGCCTGGGAGGCTTGGACATATGCAGCAGCTTTTGTATCATATAGATGACCTGCCGCTTCTGCGCACCGCCATAGCCTACCACAGCCTGTTTCACCTGCATAGGCGTATATTCAAAGACCGGCACGCCGCTGCGGTAGGCGCTGAGCAGGATGACGCCCCGCCCGTGAGCCACCGCAATGCCGGTGGTGATATTCTTGGAGAAAAACAATTCCTCCACCGCGATCTCCGCCGGGGCAAAGGTAACGATGATCTCGTTCAGGTCATTGTATATCATATCCAGCCGCGGGGACAGGGCTGTGTTGGGGGGCGTGGTGATAACGCCGCAGGCCACATATGTATTTTTGCCCCGCTCTGCGTCAATGACGCCGAATCCCACCGTTCCGATGCCGGGGTCGATGCCCAGTATCCTCATGATGCGCCGCCCTCTGTCCGGGCGAAATAGGCCCGCGTCTCCTGTATATCCCGCTGTATCTGCTCTCCCAGCGCCTCCGGCGTGGGAAAACGCGTTTCCTCCCGCAGGAATTTCAGAAATTCCAACCGCACCTGAGAGCCATAAAGACGGCCCTCAAAATCCAGAATGTTGGACTCCACCGTTACATGGCCGTCGCTGTCGAAGGTGGGACGCACGCCCACGTTCGTCACAGCCGCTTTCGCACCCTCCGGCAGCCAGACGCGGGTGGCATAGACCCCGTGCTTAGGCTCCAGCACCCCCTCGGGAATACGGGTGTTGATGGTGGGCGCTCCTATGCTCCGGCCGATCTTATAGCCATAGCCCACCGTGTCAGTCAGAGTATGAGGATGGCCAAGGTACCGGGCGGCGCGCTCCACGTCTCCCGCAGCTATCAGCTTGCGGATATAGGTGGAGCTGACGACGATACCGTCAACGACCACTTCCTCCACAATATCGAAGCCCAAGCCGTTTTCTCTGCACCAGGCGGCGATCTTATCTGAGGTCCCTTCACCCTTCCAGCCGCAGGAGAAATCCCGCCCCATCACGAGATGGACGGCTCCCAGGTCGTTTTTCACAGAGCGGAGAAACATCTCCCACGGCATCTGCATGAACCGGCGGTCGAAATGGAGCATGATGATATCATCAATCCCACCGATTCGGGAAATGAGGCCCTTGCGGTCAGCCACGCTGCCCAGCAGAGGCACTTCCTGCCCCCGGACGAAGGTGTCTGGGTGCGCATCGAATGATATGACCGCCGGCCTGGCGCCGGTCTCGGCGGCACGCGCCACGGTTTTCTTCATCAGAGCCTGATGCCCCAGGTGTACGCCGTCGAAAAAACCAAGGGCCACTACGCGCTTCAGCTCGCTTGCATTATTCATGACGCGCTTCCTCCCCTGTAAGAAGCGTAAGCGGAAGAATATATTTCTCCGGGGCTTCCCGTATGTCCTCCAGGGTGTGAGCCTGAGAGACATGAAAGGCGCCGGCCCGTGTGCGGCGCAGAGCGCTCATGCAGCCGCCGCAGCCCAACGCTTCCCCGATGCTGTCGCAGAGAGTACGGATATAGGTGCCCTTGGAGCATTCGATGATAAGGCCCCAGTCCCCATTCTCGTCCTGCTCTGTCAGTTCCAGGCGATAGATGGTAACAGGCCGGGGATCACGGTGGATCTCGCCGCCCCGGCGGGCAATCTCATACAGCTTCTTGCCGCGTATCTTTATAGCGGAATACATAGGCGGCGTCTGCAAAATATCCCCCCGCAGGCCTGCCAGCGCGGCCTCGATCGACTGCGCCGTCAACGATTGTTCCTGTTGCTCCAGGATATTTCCCCATATATCCTGGGTATCGGTCCTGACACCCAGTCGGAGACGGGCGTGGTATTCCTTTATATCATTTTCCGCATACTTTGCGGCCTTCGTGCCCTTGCCGGTCAGAACCACCAGAAGGCCCGTAGCGTTGGGGTCCAATGTGCCGGTATGTCCGATATGCTTTTCATGCAGAACACCGCGCAGATGGGCGCATACATCCATGCTGGTCCACTCTGCCGGCTTATCCACAAGGAGTATGCCGTCCATTAAAGCGCCTCCAGTATTTCTCGCACCAGGATCTCACGGGCCTCCTCCGGTCCGGCGTCTATGGTGCATCCGGAGGCCATGCGGTGGCCGCCGCCGCCATGAAGGGCACAGATGGCAGAGGAATCAAACATCGGCCCGCTGCGCAGGCTGATCTTGCAGTGGCCCGGCCGCATTTCCCGGATGGTGGCGGAGACCCGACTGCCTGCTACACGTCCGGCCAGAGAGGCCAGATCGTCGAGGTCGTCCTCTACGGCCCCGGAGCGCTCCAGCATATCCAGCGTGACCGTGGCTACGGTCACACACTGTTCAGGACCATAGCGTTTAAGATTCGCAAAGATCATCCCTTCCAGCGTCAGGCGGGCGAAGGATGTGGCCCGGAAAAGCTGGATGTTCAGCTGCTTATGGTCGGCTCCCGCCTCGATAAGCTGGGCTGCGGCACGGTGGGTCTCCGCCGTGGTGTTGGCGTAAACGAAGCAGCCGCAATCTGTGCTGACCGCCATATAAAGAAGGTCTGCCTCATCCTTATCCGGCCCGCCGAGCATCTCATTGGCAAGCTGAAGAATTATCTCTCCGCAGGAGGCTCTGTCCGGCTGGCACAGAAGATTTTCCGCATAATTGGTATTGGTGGGATGATGGTCGATGCAAAGGCCGACAGAGCCGCCGTGAAAGCCCTTAGGATAGAGATTTTCCGCTGCCAGGTCGATGGCCACGGTACAATCCGGCTCAAACCCATCCGGAGCGATATAGGGGGCTGTCCACCGGCTGTAGCGCTCGGTGGTCTCCGGATTGTCATACAAAAAAGCGGTCTTTCCCATGCGACGGAGCATATGACAAAGGGCGGCGGCACTGCCAAGCGTGTCGCCGTCCGGGTGGATATGCGTCACCAGCAAATATCCGTCGTGTTCGTTCAGATAGGTTATACAGTTATTCAGTGTCATCGTCGTCATGTTGAATGTCTAAATCGTTGATGATTTGGTTGATATATGCCCCGTGGGCGATGGAATCGTCCAGCTGGAAGGTGAGCTCCGGGGTGTAGCGTAAGTCCAGGCTCCGGCCCAGCTCCCGCCGCAGATATCCCGCGACGGAGCGCAGACCCCGCAGCATTTCCTTTTCGTTAAATTCCCCCAGGACGCTCACATACACCTTGCAGTAACGCAAATCTCTCGTGGTCTCTGTGTGGGTAATGGTAACCATGGCCCCCTGCTGGATACGGGGGTCCTTTACCTCCCGGAGTTTTTCCGCCAAGACCCGGCGGATATCGTCGTTGATCCTGTCGATATGATAATTAGGCATTGATCTGCTCCATGATAAAGCACTCTATCACGTCAAGCTCCTTGATGTCGTTGAATTTTTCCACCTGCATGCCGCACTCGTAACCGGACGCGACCTCGCGGACGTCGTCCTTGAAGCGGCGCAGAGAAGCCAGATTTCCTTCGAAGACAACAATGTTGTCCCGCAGAACACGAACCTGGCAGTTGCGCTGGATCTTGCCGTCCAGTACATAACAGCCGCAGACAGTACCCACCTTGGAGACCTTATAGGTCTGGCGGACCTCGGCGTGGCCGATGATCTTCTCCTGGAACTTCGGCGCCAGCATGCCCTTCATGGCGGATTCAATCTCGTTGATGCAGTCATAGATCACACGATAGAGCCGGATGTCCACATCGGAACGGGCGGCGCTGTCTCTGGCTGCGTTATCCGGGCGAACGTTGAAGCCCACGATCACCGCGTTGGAGGTGGAAGCGAGCATAACGTCAGACTCGTTGATGGCGCCCACAGCGCAATGGATGACCTTTACCCGGACTTCCTCGTTGGAAAGCTTCTCCAAGGAAGCCTTCACCGCTTCGGCGCTGCCCTTTACGTCCGCCTTAACGATGATATTGAAGTCCTTCATCTCTCCCTGCTGGATGCGGGCAAAGAGATCGTCCAGCGATACCTTCTTGGGGGCGGAACCGGCAGCCTGCTTTGCCTTTTCCTTCCGTTCTTCAACAAGCTCTCTGGCCATGCGCTCATCCGCCACAGCATTGAACACGTCGCCGGCGTTCGGCACCTCACTCATACCGGCGATCTCCACCGGAACGGAGGGGCCTGCCTCTGTGACGCGCTGTCCCTTGTCGTTGATCATGGAACGGACACGGCCAACAGCGGTACCGGCGATGATGACATCACCCTGCTTCAGCGTACCGTTTTGCACCAGTACGGTCATGATAGGACCGCGGCCCTTATCCAGACGGGCTTCGATCACTGCGCCGCTGGCAGCACGGTCGGGATTGGCCCGCAGGCCGAGCATCTCTGTTTGCAGAGCCAGCATTTCCAGAAGATCCTCTACTCCCTCGCCGGTCTTGGCAGAGATGGGGCAGATGATGGTGTCGCCGCCCCATTCCTCCGGGACAAGCTCATATTCCGTCAGCTGCTGCTTGACGCGCTCGGGATTCGCGCCGGGCATATCCATTTTGTTGATAGCCACTACGATGGGGATGCCGGCAGCCTTGGCGTGGTTGATAGATTCGATGGTCTGGGGCTTGATGCCCTCTGTGGCGGCCACCACCAGAATGGCTACATCGGTCACCATGGCGCCGCGAGCGCGCATGGAGGTGAAGGCCTCATGTCCCGGCGTATCCAGGAAGGTGATGGGGGCGCCGTTGATGTCCACCACATAGGCGCCGATGGCCTGGGTAATGCCGCCGGCCTCGCCCTCCGCCACACGGGTATGGCGGATATAGTCCAGCAGAGAGGTCTTGCCGTGGTCAACGTGGCCCATAACGACCACCACCGGGGCCCGGGGCTTCAGCTCCTCCTCTGTGTCTACATGATCGTCTATCAGCCGTTCTTCTACGGTGACGACCACCTCGTGCTCCACCTTGCAGTTGAACTCCATGGCGACAAGCGCAGCGGTGTCATAGTCTATTGTATCCGGCAGGCTCGCCATTACTCCCATTTGGACCAGCTTGCGAACGACCTCCGTACCGCTCTTTTTCATGCGGACAGCCAGCTCCTGGACAGAGATCTCATCGGGGATCTGCACGCGGGTAGGGGCCTTTTTGGCGATCTCAAGCTGGAGGCGTTGCATCTTCTCCCGCTCCTCCTGACGGCGCTTGGCACTGCTGGAGGGAGCAGAGCTGTTCCGCTTATTGCGGCCGCCGATTTTTCCCTTACCCCGCTTCATTTTGTCCGCCTTGTCTCCCGCCATGCGGTCAAAGCGCTCGTCGTACTTGGAAAGATTCGTGGCGACGGAGCCGCGGGTGTCCACTACCTTCTTTTGAGGCATTTGCTTGGGAACATGGGGCTTTTCGGCCTTGGCCTGCTTGCTCTGTCCCTGCCCTTGATTCTGGTTCTGTCCCTGTTTCTGAGGGGCTGAGGCAGCTCCGTTGCCGGACTTCTGAGCAGGCTGAGACTGACCTCCCTTCTGAGCAGGCTTCTTCTCCTCCTCTTTTTTGGGGGCCGTGTCTGCATAGACCTCCGCGATGCTCTCGACCTGATTGTGCTGGGTCATGTATTCAAAGATGATGCTCAGCTCCTCATCCTCCAAGACCTGCATATGGTTCTTGGGAGTCGTGGCATATTGCGTCAGGATCTCTGTGATGACCTTGGAGGTGACGCCAAAATCCTTTGCCACCTCATGCACGCGGTATTTGATCAAGCTCATATTCGCTCCTCCTGTTCCTGGGATTTCCTACGATTCCTTTCTTGCGGCCTCTGCAAAGGCCTTTGCAAGGCCTTCGTCCCTCATCAGGACAAGGGCCACGGGATTGCCCCGCCCAATGGCGGCTGCGATCTCCGATTTTGTATAAGCGGTTTTTATCAGCGGCGCAGGCAGATCTTCTGAAAGCTTCTGCGCCCGATGCGCTGTGTTCTGTCCGGCATCCCGGGCAAGGACCAGAAGACTTCCCTTTCCCCTCTGGACACTCGTTTTTATATCCAGCTCGCCGACTCGCAGCTTTCCGGCCTTCGCGGCCAATGCCAGATAGCCCAATGCTTTATCCACCGGCGTTCTCCTCGATGGCGGAAGCCAAGGCCTCATAGGTCTCCGGCGTTATTTCAACTTCCAGCATACGCTCCAGAGCGCGGCTTTTTCTTGCTTTTTGCAGGCATGCCGCCTTGCGGCATATATATGCTCCCCTGCCAGGAGCCTTGGCTCTGGCATCCGCTATGACCTGACCGTCCGGCGTGCGGACGATACGGATAAGCTCCTTTTTGGTGGCTCTGGTGCGGCAGCCGACACACATCCGCAGCGGCTCTGACATGGCTCAGCCCTCGCTGGCAGGCTTGATATCGATCTTTATGCCGGTCAGCTTTGCGGCAAGACGGGCGTTCTGCCCCTCCTTGCCGATAGCCAGAGAAAGCTGCCCATCCGGAACAATGACCCGGCAGGATTTTTCATCATCGTCCATAAAGACGTTCACCACCTCTGCCGGGGACAGGGCCGCGGCCACATACTCCTCCGGGGTCTGGCTGTATTTTACGATGTCTATTTTCTCGCCGCCCAGCTCATCTACGATGGCGGCTACACGGCTACCTCTCGGTCCTACGCAGGCGCCGATGCAATCCACGTCCGGAGCGGTGCTCCACACGGCCACTTTGGTGCGGGAGCCGGCCTCCCGGGCGATGCTCATGATCTCGACTGTGCCATCGGCGATCTCCGGCACCTCCAGCTCAAACAGTCCCTTCACCAGACCGGGATGGGTGCGGCTGATAAGCACCTGCGGCCCACGGGGAGACTTGCGGACCTCGATAACATAGACTTTCACCCGGGAGCCTTCCACCAGCTCCTCATTGGGAAGCTGCTCATTGGTAGAGAGCAGAGCGTCTGTGTATTCGGCGTTGGAGCTTATCTTCATGGATATGTTCCCCGTCCGGGGATCTATACGGGATACCTCACCGGTGAATATCTCATGCTCCTTGGAAGTGAACTCATCATAAATGAGGCCACGCTCTGCCTCACGAATGCCCTGAATGATGACCTGCTTTGCCGCCTGGGCTGCAATGCGGCCAAATTCCTTGGTATTCACGGGAACGTGGATCTGATCGCCTACCTTGGCCTTCTTGGATATCTTGCGAGCCTGTTCCTCCGTCATCTCTGTGGCGGGATTCTCTACCTCCTCCACTACATCGGTCAGAACATACATCTCGATCTTCTTTTTTGCTTCGTCCAGCTCCACTACCACATTATCCGCGGCATCCGGATTATCCTTGCGGAAGGCGGCCAGCATGGCCTGGTTGATCTTCTCGTACATATATTCACGGGGTATCCCCTTTTCCCGCTCAATGTCCTCAATGGCGGCAAAAAACTCGGCGTTCATAGTGCATCTCCTTCAATTTATACTGACGTGTTATCTGTTATTTCGTATTAAAAATCCATTTCCATGCGCAGGCGCACATTGGCGATCTGTTTTTCTGTGAAGCGGTGCTCCTGGCCTCCGGCAGTGACGATGACGTCGCCGTCCTCATAAGCGGTCAGGCTGCCTACCCACAGCTTGGAGCCATTCACGGCGCTGTAAAGCCGGACCTCCACCTTTGAGCCAAGAAACCGCTGAAAATCAGAGGGACGCTTCAGAGAGCGTTCACATCCGGCGGAGCTGACCTCGAAAATATAGCTGTCCGGCACAGGGTCCTTTTCGTCCAGGATTGGGTCCAGGGCGCGGGATACAGTCTCACAGTCGTCCAGCGTCACGCCCTCCGGACCGTCCAGATAGACACGCAGATATTTCTGCCCCGCCTCGGTCACATATTCTACATCCCAAAGCTCCAGGCCAGCCTGCTCTACCACAGGAAGTGCCAGATCCCAAACAGTTTTTTCAATTCGATTCATAGTTTATAATTTCCAGCTTTTGACAAATTCATTTATATCAAGAAAAAGAGTGGGACACGACCCACTCTAGGAAAAGACCTCTACTGCATTTGACTATACCATATATTGCCCCGCAAATCAAGACCTTTTTTTATAAAATAGAGATAAGCCCTCAGTTTTAGGTTACCGGGTGTTCCGGAAGCTCATATCCAGCAGCTCCAATATCTTATCGGCTGATACTGTGCCGTCCAACAGGATGCTGACCCAATATTTCTTATTCATGTGATAGCCGGGGAGAATACCCGGCAGCTGCCGCAGCTGGTCTGCCATCAGCGGCTCGCACCTGATATCCAGAATGTCCGCCGCTTCTGTACCCAGCAAGCCCAGCTTGTCTTTTGGAACATCCATCACAATGCCGTACCATTTCCGATTGTCCTGATGCCGCAGGACAGCATAGGACGGATACTTCACCCATAAATACTCCGGCTCCGTCCCATACTTCTGTTTGACATAGTCAAAAATATCCCGCCTGTTCATTGGCGCCTCCGATTAGCCGATTAATTGGACATTAGCGAGTAAGCATATCTATCGCTTCATCTTCTGTTGCAGCAAAGAATACGTCTTTGCCCTGATTGCTCTCGTAAATAAAATCCTTCAGAGGTTTGCTTGTATAACGCGAATAATTGCCGAATATTGCAATGCGACCGCCATAGTTGACAAACTTTTGCAGGATTTCGCCCGCAAGACCCGTACTGAGAATAAAAAATTCCTCTGCGATCAGTCGCTTATCAATCACAATATTTTTCGTCCCATTTTCGTATCTGACCGTCATCAACAGATCCAGCGCGGATTGAGCATCCGCAATTACCAAATCATCGCTTTGAATAACAGCGCAAACGATATAGTTTTTTTCTACTTGTTTTATTTTCACAATATAATTTTCTCCACAGATTCTGATTGAGCTCTTGTTCGTACAAACAAAGCACTGCACGACCTGTTCATTTTATTTCTCCGGCACAATTTCCAGCCAGTATCCGTCCGGGTCTTCGATGAAATATATGCCCATGGCATGGTTTTCAAAGCAGATGCAGCCCATGGCCTGATGTCTGGCGTGGGCGGCCTCCATATCGGAGACGGCAAAAGCCACATGAAACTCTCCCTCTCCCAGGTCGTATGGTTCGGTCCTGTCCCGCAGCCAGGTCAGCTCCATGCGAAATCCAGTCTGACCGTCTCCCAGATAGACCAGCTTGAACGCCCCATCCGCCGCATCCTTCGTGTTCACCGGCTCCAGGCCCAAAGCGTCCCGATAAAACGCCAGGCTTCTGCCTAGGTCAAGAACGTTGAAATTCACATGGTTAAATGCAAAAGTGCTCATTTTTGTTGCTCCTTTTCAGTCTTGTTCAATTGCAATCAGTTCTATATTTCGGGCCGCCAGAGCTTCCATATATTCCGCTGTCACGGGCACAGCGCAGATATACACCAGCCCCCCGGCGTAACAGGGGTAAAGACCCACATCGTCCTGCCAATAGAGCAGCGGCGGTGTTATCTCTCCATTCAGCAGCGTCCCCAGGTAGCACGCGTCATCATGAATGGCCAAGTCATACAGCGTTTCAAAAAGTCCGACATATGCCTCTGCATCCATGTCCGGAAGCAGCAGCGCCAGCATTTGGCCGCTCACTCTCGCATACAGAGAATAGGCCCAATCCGCATATCCGTGATGGTCGAAGACTAGGACGATCTCACCGAGAAGATCGCTGTCCGATGGGGTATACAGATAGACGGCGGGGGACATTGTCACTCCTTCCACCATCTGAAATCGGAACCACACGGTTTCATAAGGCGAATTGAGAGCCGTCTGGCAGACTGTTTGCTGCCAGGCGTCCATCTCCGGCAGGAAGACCTCCCCATATTCGGCGTTGAAAGCCTCTATCAGTGCTGCGCCGGTAACAGTGAATACAAGTTCTCCGTCCCGATTTTCCGCCGAGGAAAAATCAAGTGAAGGCACATCCGCCTCTGGCTGTTCCGACGCTTCCACATTTACTTCCGTAACGGCAGGCATGATCACATGGGTGATTTCTCCTGTGTTAGCAAGCTCTCCCCTGTTACAGCCGGATAGTGCAATAAGCATTGCCAGTCCATAGCATACGGCGACCCGGGGCTTACCCACGGGCGTGCTTCCGGCGGACAACGATACACATCACCACGGCCATAACAGCGGCGCAGGCGGCGCTCAGCAGGAAACGGGGGCCGACAGCTTCGCTGCCGGAAATAAGTCGGGCCGCCGCTGTCAGTACCGGAGCGCAGAAGCCGCCCAGGTTGGCAAAGGCCGTGATAAGCGCCATGCCGAAGGCCACGTTTGTCCCGGAGCAGGCTGCAGCATCTGTCAACACGCGGGCCATCACAAAGCCCAGGGATGCGCCGCCCACCACGCAGCCAATGTATACCTGCCAGAGCCCGGCGGCAGTGCCGCATATGACCTGGCCCGCAACCATCAGGGCAAAGCCGATGACGTATACATACCGCCCTACCCGACTGACAGCGCGGCCATAGAGTATCCCGCCGACAACGCCCATCAGCAGCAGGATCGTCGTAGCCGTGCCGGCCTGCGCCGAGGTACCGAGGCTCTTTTCCGCCAGATACAGGCTCATATTTACCGGGAAGGTATTATACAGCAGCGTGGCCAGCAGAGCCAGAACACAGCAGAAGGCCAGCGGGCCATACCTGGGCTTTGCCTGTGCGACGGTGGGCTCCCCTTCCGCTATAGGCTGCCGTCCTGCGTCCCTTGGCAGACAGAGGAGAGACAGCAGCAGTCCCGGCAGGGCGACCAAATAGACCAGATAATTCAGGCTCCAATGTATCTCTGCCAGCAGGCCGCCAAAAAAGGTCATCAGCATAGCGCCCACGCTGGCAGCGCTGGACAGCCATCCCATAACGCTGTCCTGCCGTTCGGCGCTCACGCAATCCGTAATAAGGCTGGTAGCGATGGGAATCACCAGGCCGATCCCCGCCCCCATCAATACCGCCCAGGCGTACAGCACCGGCAGGGACCCGTGAAATGCCAGACTTAACAGGCCGCTGGCACAGAAAAGGCCGCTGCCCAGGGCGGTCAGATATTTTTTCGGCACCCGCTCCGCCAGCTTGCCCGCCATAAGACTGACGGGAATAACAATCAGGCTGGGAAAGGTCATCAAAAACTGCACAGTCGATGTTCCGGCCTGGGGAAATGCCGCTGTCAGCTCAGCAATAATGGGCGAGATACCATTGGCGCCCATCTGCATCACTTCCAGGGCCAGGATGGCCGCAATAATCCAGGATTCCTTCTTTTTCATAGCTTTGTTTCCTTTGCTTTTAATAATAATATGGCAGCCAGGGTGAAGCTATCCGTGATTTTTCCGTCCCGCACCCACTGCTGCAGTTCATCAGAGGACAGGAAAACAATATTCTCTATCTGCTCGTGATCCGCCTGCAGGCTCACGCTTTCCATGTCACACCGATACACGGAAACGCCGGTGGATGTCAATCCGCTGTCCGGGTATATCGTTCCCAAAAGCTCTATCCGGGCTGCCCGGCCTCCCAACTCCTCACGCAGCTCCTTCTGTGCATTCTCCTCCGGAGACAGGCCCGGCTCTCCAAAACCGCGGGGAAATCCGTATTGATAATCCCGGATAGCATGGCGAAACTGATGCAGCAGAACATATTTACCCTGATAGACTGGAAGCATGGCCACTGCGCCGGCCGGGACCGCAGGCAGCAATCGGTCGTAGAAAAATACCTCCCCCTGAGCATTTTGCACCAGGTCCTGCACCAGCATATAATAGGGGCTTCGATACCGGACGCCGATGATCTGTCCTGTGCGCCGCTCGTAGGCACATATATCCGCCAAAGCTGTTATAATCCGCAGTCCGTCATTCTGCCGGAACAGTTCCGGACGCTCCTCCATCAGCGAAAGATATTCCTGCCAAGACTTCGAACGCCCTTTTTCTTCTATGTCCCGGAGCATCGTATTCTCAGCTTTCATATACATCTCCCCGATAATGAATGCTTTTTAGTTTACCCAGAAGCTTCTCGCAGGCATCTGCGCCTCTGTCGCGGGTCAGCCCCTGGAACAGCCGTATCTCGGCTAGAAGGCCGTTTTTCATCTCTCCGGCCAGCACATCGCCGCAAACATAGTCGACTGTGAGGACGCTTTTTTTCTGCATCCGTTCCCTGTCCTTTACGCCTCTGTCGTCTATCTCGATCGAAGCGGCGCCATGACGGTACACGGATATCAATGTTTGCTCGCCGAAGCGGTAAATCATCGAAAGGCTCCCCTGTCGGCGCTGCCAGCTTTCATTCGGAAACATCGTCTGAACGGTCTCCATGAGCGTTTGATATTTTTCCCAGACCGGCACTGTATCCAGCAGGTCCAGCTGGTCCAGTCCGGCGCGCCGGCGGCCGGCGGTGATGGAATTCATATAGCTCCTCCACCCATCCGTTTGCCTGATCTGGTGGATACGACTCAGGGACAGAGACAGATTTTCTGCATATAAAACCTGCTTCCGCAGGAACCGGGGGACAAACTCGGTCACAGCAAAGGTCAGTTCATCCGTTCCGATCTCGCGGCCTGCGTGTTCCATGATGCGTTCAGAGAACGCAAAGTTTTTCAGCCTTGAATCCCCCGGCACCAGCGGCTGTATATTCATGGCGGCGGCAAAATTCATGCCGTATTCAAAATCCGCGATCTGCTTCAATTCACGAACGAACGGCCCTTTTTTCATATCCAGCACTCCGTCGTCTACCTGCCTGCCGTCTGAAAGATCGCAGATAAAGGTCTGATAGAACCGGCTTCGGCTGTATGGCCGGCGTTCCGCAAGGGGCTTCGCGCTCTGTTCGTCTGCAAAGGCCTGAACATCCTCCTGTATCTTCTGCCACTGGGCCGCAAAAGCATCGCGGTCCCGAATGTTAAATGCCGCGGCCAGCTCCTCCTGCCGGTAGGCGTCATTTGCCGTGGTAAGGCAGAAGTTTTGGAAGGAATAGCCAAGCAGCCGCTTGGTCTCGTATGCGTTGCTCTCCTCATTATCCCAGTCGAAACGCAGGCAGGAGACCGAATATCTTTCGCAGAATTTCTGCCACATTGCAAGCTGTTGTTTTGATGTATCGAACGGCGGATGCTCGGCGGGGTCCTTCTCCTCCATCAGATAGGCCAGAATGGAACCGTTGGACACAAGCGCGGCAAAGGCTTCATAATCCTCCGTCCCCTCCTGCATATACCATGCAGAAAACACCTGGCTATTCATCAGATAGGCACGGTTCACCACCATCTGCCAGTTGTGCAGCAGGGCCTGGTATATTTCCCGGCGCTGGCGGCTCTGGATATCTGCAGAGACGCTGGGGCACCTGAGACCGTCTGTTTGAAAATCCCTGCGGGTATACATATCCTCCGGTACCCACTGATTATCTATGCACATGGGATGGACCGTATCAGGGTCTACGGAGTCAGGGCTTATTTTATAAAAACGGAATGTTCTTCCGCATGATGCTGCCTCTGCCGGAACGAGCCGCGCCCGGGGATAGACGTAGCTAAGCTCACCCTCCTGCTCTGCAATGCCCTTCGTTACCTCCCCTTCATCGACATGCTGCGGGTTCCAGGGAGCATAGCCCATGGCCCTGCGGTAGTTCTCATCAACGATAGCATGGGGCCAGCAGATGGAGAGCAGCGCATTGGCCAGCCGCTCCGTCAGGCCGCCCATTTTTTCCAGATTGATGGATTGGCATTCCTTCAGATAGTCCTGAATCTTCCCCGGAAACAGAGATGGGGACACCTTATCCAGCAGCACGAATACGAGCTGATAATTTTCATCACTTTTCGCACGCTCTATCGCCCATGTCAATTCGTCCATGATGACATGGCGCTGTTCGACCCCGCCGGATAAAAACGCCAGACACGACTGACTGTGATTCATTCTATCCTTTAACACATCGCGCCATGGCGTCCCGCCGGATATCCCTCTGTCGTACCAGATGCGGAATCCACGCCTGTCCAGCAGGTTGATAATCCTCTGTACCATCGGACGGTCAACATGGGCATAGCTGATGAAAATGTAGCCCGAATCATCAACGCATGGCTCGCAGTCACCGCAGCGATACGGAATATCCTTTGACTGGCGTATGTTCTCTGTAGCTTCTGTATCCATGGGCTACTCCTTCTTTTGCAGCGTTTCAGAAAATATCTCCCGTATCATCGCCTCACCGGAGGCCGTTTTGCATATGCATCCGAGAAACTGCTCTATATTCTGAGCAGGGTAACTGTTCTCCTCCGCGTTGGCGATATAGTCAGCCTCTATCAGAATCTGGTAGTCAGGCCCGTCTATCCCGGCAGGGGTGTGGTGATGTCCTACCAGATAGGCTACGCGGTCTATGTCCTCCTGCGCCATACCCGTATCCTGTAAAAAATCCGCTGCCAGGACAGCGCCTTCTCTCTCCTGGTATTTGCCGTTGGTGTTGCCGTATTTCACCCGGCACAGGGGGCATGCGATATCATGGGTAATGGCGGCGGCCTCTGTAATGAACTGAGTGTGTTCATCAAGTCCTTCCAGCTCCCCTATAGTCCTGGCATAGGCCCATACCCGGATAAGATGGTCTATATCATGGATATTCCCCTGTGAAAAGGATATCATCCTTCGCATGATTTCCGAAATTGTCATGGGTTTTCCCTCCTGTCTCATATACCGACTATGATTATAGTATAATGACGACAAGCAAAAAAGGCAAGATTTTCATCCTGCCTTTTGTTGTTAATATGCTTTTTCAATGATTCATAATCAGCATTTGCAGCCGGTTTTCCACGTTGGCAAAGCTGGTGTCCGGATCGAGGTCTAAGGGGAGTATCTGAATGTCCGGATAGCGGGTCTTCAGCTTCTTGATAGTGCCGCGGCCGCAGATGTGGTTAGGCAGGCAGCCAAAGGGCTGAAGGATGATAAAGCTCCTGACGCCCTCTTTGACGTATCGGGCAATCTCGGCCGCCATCAGCCAGCCCTCGCCGCAGCTCAGGGTCTCCGGGATGATATCGCTGACGCCGTCATACATTTCCTTAGGCGAATGCCCTTTTTCAAACAAAGGATGACGGGCCGCCACCTTTTCCAGGGAACGCTGCACATAGTCGAACAGGCCGCTGACCAGGAAGGGATAGGGCGGGATATTGGCATGGTAATCCTTTATCTCTGCGCCCGTGGCCTGGAAATCCTTGCGGAGCTGGTCGGTGATGCGGGGAAACACAGTCTCCATGCCGTTTTGCTCGATATATTCCTCAATGTGAAAGTTTGAGCCGGGGTGATAGGTCACAAGCAGCTCACCGGTAACGAACACACGGGGCTTCAGACTGGACCGGTCATAGGGGATGGCTGCCAGACTATCTATGCACTGCTCGAACACCCGCCGCGCCGGTGACATGCCCTCCTTCAGCGCCTGGGATATGTTTTCCACACACTGATGATAAACACGGTTCGTCTCGCCGGGATTGATTTCGTAGGGCCGGATCTTACGGACAATCTCGGTCATGATATCCAGCATCATAAAGCCCCACACAGCCCCCAGCACGGCGCTCAGGCCGAGCAGGGCCACACCGGGGTGCATATCCTTTGTGTCGTTCACATCTGTGGTCAGCACCGGCACACCATCAAACCCGGCAGCGTCCAATCCCTTTCGCAAGAGGCCCGCATAGTGGGACATGCGGCAGTCGCATTGGAACTTTACCATACCGACAGCTACCTCGTCCTGATTATAATTCCCGCGCTTCAGCTCGCCGATCAGCTCGCCGATGACCATTTGAGCCGGGAAGCAGATGTCGTTATGCACGTATTTTTTCCCCAGTCGTATCTGCTCTATGCCGCCGATAGGGACCGACTTCACAATGAAGTTTTCCTTTTCCAGCAGAGCGCACAGCAGCACTGCCGCCTCTCCGGTGATATTTGGCAGGAGAAGCGTTCGCTTTTTCCGGTCCCCCGGCAGAAATTTTGCCGGACTGGGTGGGGGCAACTCCCGGAAATATTGGCTATGATAGACCTGGAGCGCCGGGTCTGTGGTCTGACTCCGGCGACGACGGAGCCGGATGCCTCCCGTGCTCCCGCTGGATGTCAGCGGCTCGTCAAGCACGTTTTCGGCGGAACGCCGCTCCGCCGCCAGCTTACGGCGAATATGGACGGTCTCAATAAAAGACTGTACCCGGATCGCCAGAGAGCCTGCGGCGTCACTCTCATCCAGCTTCAGAACAAGGGGAGACTTCTGTCCGCTCTCTGTAAGAATACGGATGATCTCATCCGACAGCACCGCATCATGACCGCAGCCGAAGCTGACGAGCTGGACATATTCCAGGCTTTCCTCCCGGGCGGCGATCATGGCTCCGGCCAGCATACGGGTATGGAAGTCGTTCGTAATTTCTATGCGGGTGTTATGCAGATCCACCTTCTCAAGGCCCGGCAAGCTGTCCACCGGCAGAACGGGGATACCCTGATTTGCAAACAGCTTGGAAAGACCATGACAGACGAAGGAATCTGAATGATACGGCCTTCCTGCCAGGACGACCGCAAAGCCGTTTTCCTGACGGACTTTGTCCAATATCTGCGACGCCTCATCCCGCAGGGTCTGCCGGAAGGATGCCAGAGCCTTTTTCCCCTGGGCAAAGGCAGCTTCGGCCTGCTTTTCGGTGGCGCCCAAGGTCTCAACGGCGTAATGGCATATCTGCTTTTCTCTGTCCTTTTCCGTAAACCAGTGGAACACGGGCGTATCAAAGGGAATATGATATCGCTCCTCCGGAGTCTGGGAATTACGCACCACCATGGGGTAACCCATGACTACTGAGCAGACGTAGGGACTAAGCTTATCCTTTCCCTCCGGCGGCATGTGCATCACATAGGGCATGAAAATGCGATCTACCCCCTGCTCTGCCAGGTCCATTACATGGCCATGGGCAAGCTTTGCCGGGAAGCAGATGGTATCCGAGGCAACATAGGTGATGCCCTGCTCATAGAGCTTACGGCCGCTGGGATGAGAGAATTTTGTACTATATCCAAGAGCACGGAAAAAGGTGCTCCAGAAGGGCATACTGTCCCAAAATTCCAGCACGCGGGGCAGGCCGATGGTCTGGCCCTGCGCCTCCCGGACCGGTTCACTGGGATACAGCTCAAACAGCAGTTTTTCCCGTTTTAGAAACAAATCAGGAGCGGGTTCCACCGTCTTCTCTGTCTGAGGCTTGGGCTGGCTCTCCCCTGCCTTCTTCTCGCCGGGGTATTCATCGTCTACGGTGGCGCCCCGCTCGCAGCGGTTGCCCGTGACCCAGGCCCCGCCGGTGGAAAACAGCATGACCGTGCGGCTGCAATGGTTGGCACAGCCGGGACAGCGGTCTCCATTGCGGGTAATATAGTCAAAGTCCCGCAGGCCGTTCAGTCCGATAAAGGAGGTGGACTCCCCGTTGGCATAGCCCTCATGCTCTATCTGCTGCTTCACGAGCAGAGCCGCGCCCAGTGCGCCCATCTCTCCGGGATACGGCGCCAGGGATACCTCCCGGCCCAGATATTCTTCCAATGCCCGCAGAACCGCCCGGTTGCGGAATGTGCCGCCCTGGACGACTACATGATCTCCCAACTCATCCTTGTTGGCGATGCGGACTACCTTTGTGAAAACATTTTCGATAATAGAACGGCACAGTCCAGCCATGATGTCGTCCGGAAGTTTGCCGTCCCGCTGTTCGTTAATAATAGTGCTGTTCATGAACACTGTGCATCGACTGCCCAGGGAGGCGGGGTTTTCCGAGCGGAAGGCGGCGGCAGCGATCTCCTCTACCGGCATGCCCAGGTTGGAGGCAAAATTTTCCAGGAATGAGCCGCATCCGGAGGAGCAGGCCTCATTCAGCATGATGTTTGTGATAATGCCGTCGTTCAGCCAAATGGCCTTCATGTCCTGACCGCCGATGTCCAGCAGGAACGAGGCATTCGGGAAATACTGCAAACAGCCCTTGGCGTGGGCCACAGTTTCCACCACATGATAATCCGCACCCAGGGCCCGGGCAAAGAGCTTTTCGCCATAGCCGGTGGTGCCAAGACCCAGAATCTCCAAAGGCCGGCCCATGCGCTCATATTTGTCCGCCAGGGCCAGCAGGCCCTCCTTTATCACGCGCAGCGGCTCGCCGTTGTTGTTTGCGTAATAGCGGTCGATGACCCGCTCATCCTCGTCCAAAAGCACCAGTTTGGAGGTAGTACTGCCGGAATCGATGCCAAGATACACCTGCAGCGGCCCCTGTCCGGTCGGTTCCTGAACAGGCATAAGCTCCCGGTCGTGACGGGCCATAAAATCGTCCCGTTCCTGAGTCGACCTGAAAAACGGCTCCGCTGTATGGCTGACAGCAGAGGCCGAGGCTGCGGTATTTTGCAGTCTCTCGCGCAGCTCACCGGCGGTCAGCATAGCACACTCGTCATCTGTGGGAGCGAATATGCGGTCGATGGCAATCGCAGTGCCGAAGGCCACGATGGTCTCCGGGTGCTCCGGGATAATGATCTGCTCCGGCGTGAGCTGAAGCCGCTCTCCAAAGACCCGTATCAGAGTGGGATTAAAGGTGAGCGGTCCCCCCTCGAACACCACCGGCGGAGCGATCTCAAGCCCCTGAGCCAGACCGCCGATGGTCTGCCTGGCGATGGCGTGAAAGACTGAAAGCGCCACGTCCTCGTGTGAGGCGCCCTGTATCAGCAGAGGCTGGATATCCGTCTTGGCAAAGACACCGCATCGGCCGGATATATCAAAAACTGTTGTCCCCTTAGCTGCCAGAGACTCAAATTCCGTGGTCTCGATATTCAGCAGCTTTGCTATTTCATCGATGAAGGCTCCGGTACCGCCGGCGCAGCTTCCGTTCATGCGCGTATCGGAGGCGACCAGCTTTTCTGTCTTTTCATCAAAGTGGAAAAAAATGATCTTGGCATCCTGGCCGCCCAGTTCAATCGCCGTACGGGCCTGGGGATACCAGGTACTGACGGCAGCGGCGTTCGCTACTACCTCCTGAATATAATGGACGCCCAGCCGCTCTGCCACCGGCTTGCCGCCGGAGCCGCACACCGCCGTCCGAAAGCGTCTGCCGGGGAATTGCTCCTCCAACAGACCCAGCAGCTGCTCTACCGTCTCTGCCTGACGGGCGTTATGGCGGTAATAGCAGGAATACAGCATTTTCCCACTGCCGCTTTCCGTCACAGCCAGCTTTACCGTAGTAGAACCAACATCTATCCCCAGCCTTAATTCCTCGTTATCCGGCTGCATATCTGAAATTCCCTCTTTCTACCTGGCCGCCAGAGGAATCCATCCGGCGATATCGCCGTCTTCAAAATCGTAGGTCAACGGCTTGCCGTAGGCCTTCTCATAGGCGGCGCGTTTCTGCTCATAATCTTTTTCCATCATGGCAATGCTGTTCTGCCGTACGTTTTGGCCCTCCTGAGGGTAAACCGGCGGCAGCACATGAACAATATACCGAACCTGATAAAAGTCGTCCCGATTTTTTTCCTTCTCCGGCAGGTCAACGATCTCCACAAAGCATGACAAAACCGGCACACCGCATTTGGCAGCATAGTAATAGGCTCCCCGTTTGGGTGGGCGGGGCTTGCGGTAATTGAACCACATCTCCTGCTCCGGATATATCATCACCCAGTTTCCGCTATCCAGAAGATCAGATATATTTTTCATGAAGGTATTTGCCAGATAGTCCGGATCGGCCGTCATGGGGACAGTATCTGCATAATTCATTAGAAAGCCGAAAAGCCCTGTCATGGCCAGATTGCTCTCCTGGCTTACGATGAAAAGCCTTTTCCGCCCGGTCTTTTTCACCATGGTGAATATGGCGGTATTGTCCACTGGATTAAAGTGATTGCTGGTTATGACCGCGCCGCCGGTAATGCCCTTCAGATTTTCCAATCCCTCTATCTGAGTTGAACCATTCACCAGCTTTGCCGCAGTATTCTCTATGAGCCGCGCTATACGGTTGCAAAAGCAGTACCGTGGCCGCTGTTGTTTTTCCCAGAATTCCCGCACGAGCGAGGACTTCTGTTCCTCTGTCAGCTCGGGGTCGCCTACCTCGACCTTGACGCGAAATTCTCCCCGGCCTGCAGCGGCGCGGATATTATCAATGACTTGATCTTTCTCTCCTCCGAAGATCATAAACGTATCGTTCCTTCACTTTCGTGTATCTTTTTAAAGGTCACCGGATTATTGGGTATCCGCATGGCGTTTGTCAGCATATTTTCCAGACATTCCATGTCGGATTTCTTCTGTTCATCGGAATAATTCCGTTTGATCTCCAGAAGCTCCTGATAATAGACGTTCTCTCTGGCATACTGCCAGAAATAGTCCTCGTACTGCACGTCGTCGTAGCACCAGGGCTTATCGAACAGGTTATAGTGTATCAGGCTGGGATGAGCCATAGGCTCCTTCTGTTTGTTGGGCATGGCATCCCATTCTTCATCCAGAAAATGAATGCGTCCATAACACATAGCATTTATATAGTCCTGGTCCGGTGCGATGCTGTCAAAATGATAGGTATTCAGAAGATGGAGAAAATGCTCCGTCATACGGCATTTTCGCATTTCAGCCAGATTCATCAGCAATATTCCGGAATTTATGTATTTATAACGGTTCACACCCGTGGACTCCTCTATATAATGAGCAAACTCCGGGATCTCCGACACCGAATGATCTGGGCAGGCGCCCAAAAGATTGTCCCCCAACTGGATGTTGTACAGGCGGGAGATATCTCCCGGCACGACGATGTCGCTGTCTATGTAGATACCCTTATCATATTCGGGGAACATCTCCGGTATGAACAGTCGGAAGTAGATGGTCATGGTGAAGTAGTCGCACCGAAGACGGTTTTCCTTGCGGTCGGTGATGCTCTCCAGCCCCTCCTTCATTTCCTCGAAATGCACCTGGAACCAGTCCTCGCCGATGGAGGACAGCTTTGCGATATTTTCCGCTGTCAGCTCCTGGTGAAGGATATGAATCCGATATTGATAATCACGGGAAGCATTGGCCTTCATGGACGCCAATGCTACCCCCAGACAAGGGGCATAGCCGTTATCGATGGTGAAAAAAATGGGAATAATAGGTTTCTCCTGAGTCATGCTGTTTTTCTTCTCCTTAATATAGTTGTGGCTTCAGCTGTAGGAATTCATCTAACAGGCTGTCATATTCATGAAGTTTCAGCTTTTCGTGCATCTGGTCCACCTGCCATGGCTTGACACAGAGGACGTGGAACCAGGGGAAAAACCGGAAGCTGGTAGTGAAATGCTGAAGCACGGTGTCGTCCTTCAGAATACGCTGCTCATTGAATCGGCGAGGGCATATCTTTTTCCGCATGCACAGCTTATTGATCGCCGACTGGTCGGGCATGAACATCTCCTTCTCCCGGCAGCGGGTGCGGCACTTTTCAAAAAGGCCAGTCTTTCGTATTTCCTTCAGGTTCAGCAGCAGTACGCCGGAATTTAGATAGTCCATGTGCAGTGGGCGATTGCGGAAGAAGAAACGTCCGTAATAGTCCAGCACTCCGGCCAGCTCATATTCAAGTCCCTCCTGCCCCGCTCCACGTTTTTTTTCAGGGTAGGACAGATCCTGGGCATAAAAGTCTGTGCAGTCCCGGCGGCATATGACATCATAGTCCAGATAAAGCACTCTGTCCGGCAGCTCCGGCACCAGATCCGCATACAGTCGGAGCATGCAGCCAGCAGTAAAACGGGTAGCAAGATTTGCCTCCGGCGTATCGGCGATAAAAAGGTCCGTCACATCCAGCTTTTTCACAAAGCTGTCACAGTCATGCTTTTTGACCTGCATATCCAGAAAGGCGATCGCCTGATCTGTCACTGGAAGGTAAGTCTTTTCTCCCTGCTGACAGTACATGGTCAGGACGTAAACATGCAGCGCCTCCTGCACCGTCCTGCACAGGGATAGGACGGACAGCAGCAGACCCTCCTGTATATTTTTGTCCCCACAATAGAGAATGTTCATGAAGCGCTCCTCTCGCACCAGAAAACCCGGTAGTTCCCTGTGCTCTCTCCTCTCATCGTGACATTTTAATGGGTATTCCTTGTTGATCGTATTGTATACATCTTTTGTCAACAGAACATCAAGCGTAAGCCTGGAAAAAACTTTTTTCAGTCAAAAAATTCCGGGATATTCCCGGATTTTCCCTTGCTTTCGCTTTTACGCTGGTAAGCGGTCACTCTGCCGATGTACAGCAAAAATGGAGGAGCATTCCAGCGAATGCTCCTCCTGGTATTTAAGTTTCTGTATGCAGCGCTTGTACCGCATCAATACTGCGCGGCAAACTCCTCAAAGGTCATGGCAGAACCGGAGTTCAGCATGCCGTTATAAAGCATCTCCGCAGGGAAGCTGACATAGTCGCCGGCCTCCACCAGGGGCATGAACTCATTTTCCACCTGATCCTCAGTCAGAGAGGCGTTGACCTCCAGCTCGGCCAGGAGCCATTCGTGGATATATTCCACATAAGCCTCCTCGACACTACCGCCGACAGCTGCCGCTTCGCTGGAGGCTTCCTCGGAAGCGCTCTCGGCGGCGGTGATAACAATCTCTCCCTCATAGGTCTGACCGGCCTCCAGCGTGACAGCTTCGCCGTCCACAGTGGCCTCGCCATAGATGATCTGGCTGTCGGCGCTGATAGTCAGACTGTCAAGCTGAGAATCAGCGCTGACGGTCCAGACGGAGCCATTATCCAGGGTCATAGAAGTACCATGATGCTCTACGTTATAGGTCTCCGCATCCAGGTTGCACCAATAAACGCTGTCCATGCCATCTGCATAATCCCAATAGGCATTCCAGTCCTCGGCCTCCCAGACGAGGGATGCGCCGGTCCAGCTGGTGTTGTCCAGAAGGATCTCCACGCAGCGCTGATAGTCGTAATTCTTCACATCGCCGGTCACGTCCATATCAGTCATAGTCAGACTGGTGGCAGTGTCCTCCTTATCGGTATAGAGATACCGGCTGGAGCTGTCCGCATTCAGAGCAGTCATCAGGATGGTGTTGGAATAGCTGTCGATCTCTACATTAGTCAGATCGATATCCGCAGAATGGGATTTAACCAGGATAATGGAGCCGCGGATAAAGTCCAGATAATCCGCCACTCCCTGGCTGTATTTCTCGGCATAATCCACCAGCGTCTGCTGATCGTTCAGCTCCTCAGAGGTGCGGAGAGTGGAATCCATGACTTCAACCACAGCCTGCTGACCAAAGGCGGACCCGGTTCCCGGAGAGTGGATATAGAAGCAGTTGCGTCCGGCCTCGATAAGGCTGCCGGCATCCGTCAGCTCCCCATCCTCGGGATAATAAGCCAGTGCGTCCTCTGTGGTGGCGGAAGCGCCGCTGTATACATGGACAGCGCCGTTGTTAGAGATGATGACGCCGTGCTCCGCGCCCCGCAGGGTGGTAGCATAAAGCCAATCCCGGCAGCTGGAGTCAGCGTAGATGCCATAGCCGCCGGAGACGGCATAGGCCTCAGAGTTATAGGAATAGAAGTCCAGTCCGCTGCCGCTGGCGGAGTCGGTGGACATAGCAGCCCATCCCTCAGTCTCCACATAGGAGTTATAATAATAGGTCTGAGACGCGCCGATGGACATACTGGAACGGGCATAGCCGGCAATAAGCAGGCCGTTGTTGGAGCCGGGCTCGTTGCTCTCATCCGTCAACCCGTCCGCTCCGCCGCGGCCGGTCTGAATCATGGAGGAGTTGTTCACCACCAGGGTGCCGGTGCTGTAGGCCTCTACCGCATAGTGGCCGCCCTCTGCGCCGTTGGCGCCGCCATCCACGGTTATGGTGCTGTCCGTGATGTAAAGGGTACCGCTGCTGACGAGAGCGCCGCTTCCGGCAGTGGTGCTGCTGGCCACATAGGCGGTTTCTTCATTCACGCCAAGATGGATCTCAGCGTTTGAAATGGTGAATACAGAGTCATCGCCGCTGACCGCCACGGCGGAAACCAGCATATCGCTGGTGTCCAGGACCAGGCCGTCCACGCCGGAATCATCCAGGGCGTCATAGCTCATTTCGATCTCATGCTCTGCAAGATAATCCTCGTTCAGGGTGGCCGCGCCATCTGTAACAGTGATGACCGCCTCCACGGCAGACGCTTCGCCGGAGGCTTCCCCGCTGGCAAACGCAGGTACGCACAGGCATACCGCCAAGGCCAGGGCAAGGATGATGGATAGGGTCTTTTTCATGTGATTCCTCCTGATAAATTATTTTGAAAACCGGATGATCATGGTTTCTCCGGACAAAAGATCATTCGCCCGGAGAAGCCGTATACTCTCCTTACGATGCTTCGCCGGATGCCTCGCTGGACGCTTCGCCGCTGGCCTCACCGGAAGCGCTGGAGCTGGATGCAGAACCAACCACGGCCTGCACGCCGTATTCTCCGGCGGGGATCAGCTCATCGCCGGGCATCAGGGTTATGGTTCCGTCAGCGTTTTCAGTCAAAGTGCCGTAGACGTCGCCTTCGGCCTTCAGATAGCTGATAACGCTCTCCTCGGTGACAGTCCAGGTGCTGCCCTGGGAGACGATAACATTGATATTTGCAGCACCGTTCACGTTCACGAAATTCTCCACATGGCCCAGCAGATAATACTGGTTCACGCTCCACTTGGTGAAGTGGATGTAGGCGGCGTCCTCCTGCTCGCAGACGTTGCCGTCCGCATCCAGGAACTCATACTCGATAGGGTCAAGACCGTCAGCATCGCCATAGACGATCGTAGCGTTATCAGCGTTGGCTGCGTCGATGGCGGCAATGACCTCCTCCACGTCACGTCCCTCCAGGGAGATGGCGTGAGGCGCGGTGGAAAGGCAGATACGGCCGGTCAGTGTTGCGTCGGTCAGGGTAACGGTCAGCACGTCGCCGTTTTCGCTGTAATAGCCGGTGGCGTTCCAGATGTCGCCCTCGTAGTCGTTATTCAGCAGGTCAAGGGTCACGTCATTGCCGCTGTAGGTCTTTTCATAGTAATCTACAGTGCCCTCATCAGTGGGATTTTCTACCTCAACGTAGGTATCCTCATCTACACGCTGATAATAGGTTTTGCCTTCCTGAACGGCAGTGTCCGTGGTGAAGGCGTAGGACACATTCATGCTGGCAGCCTCGGTCTGGACACCGGCTGCCTCGGTCTGATAGGTGGAGAATCCATTGTCGTCATTGTCCATCATTTGCAGCAGAATGCCGTTGCCGGGCTGGGCGGTAGTGCCGTCCAGGGTGAAGGCCACATCTGCGCTCTTATATAGGAACACGCACTCTGCCGGCGTTACGATCACGTCACCCACGGTGATGGTGCCCTCGTTATGAGCCATCCAGCCGAAGACAGTGTTCACATGGGAGATGACGTCCTCCTCTGCCGTATAGGTACGAATGACCTCATCCGTAGCGGCATCCAGCAGGTCGATCTCATCCCCCGCATGGATGCTGTCGATGAAGGCGTCGCCGCCGGTCAGGATGGAGCAATAGGTCAGGCCCTCAAAATTCACGCCGTAGAAATACTCTTGGGCGTCGCCGATGAGATAGGAGCCGTACGCGGAGCCATAGGCGTCTTCGTCATAGCCGAAGATAGCCCAGCCGCTGTTCATGCCGCCCTCGCTCTCCGGGATAGCGGAAAGGGTCGTGTCGATGATCCAGAAATAGGGAGTATCGCATCCATCAGAGGACAGAACGCCCCACCCGCCGGAGGCCAGGCTGGACCCCTCAATAATGAGAGTAGACCGCGTGCCCAGAACATTGATGGTGCGGATGCCACCATAGATACCCAGAACATAAGGCGGAGTGATCATAATGGAGGTATCTGCGCTGGAGGTATAGCCCTCCCAGGCGTCAAAGGCGTATTTGCCATAGGTAGTCACAGTGGAGTTGCGGATATCCAGTATCGTGGAGACAGCATCGGCAGATTCGTTCATGCTCATCTTGGTGCCATAGCACATGGCAAAGGCACGCACAAAGCCCTCGGAGGTGAAATCCACGTCCTCAATGACCATATGGCTGCCAAGATTGGAGATGAAGGACACGCCTGTGCCGGTGAAGTCAGAGGCGTAATAGCCGTCTGTGTCATCGTGAATGTAGTAGTCGCCGGTGATATATACCGTGCTGTCCCCCGTGGAACGCACCGATGTAAATCCGGCTCCCTCCACATCTACGTCCAGATCAATGATGGCGTCGTATTCCTCATCGGAGGTAAAGGATACTGCATCCTCCTCCGACCAGGCGGATTCCGCCGCCACCAGCTCGCCGTCTTCTATGTCATAGCCGATATAGACATGGCCCGCATCCTTGGACTGACGGCCTGTGTCCGATACCTGATAGGCATAGCTGGACGGCTCCATATCCTCTGTGGTGTAATAGGCAGTCTCGCTCTCGGCCGACGCTTCGCCGGAGGCTTCTCCGCTGGCGAAAGCGGCCGTGCAGAGTGAGAGCACCATGCACACCGTAAGGATTAGTGCCAAAAGTTTCTTCATTTCTTTCTTCTCCTTATTCAAAAATTTAAAAATGCCGGGACGGGTACGCGCCCCGGCAGATTTTACGTTTTTCGCTGGCCTGTCTGTATCAGTATCCGGCCAGCACCATGGCGTCGATATATCCCTCCATGGTGGTTCCCACCGGATCGCCGGCCACATGGTGATCGTCCCAGCTCCAGGCAAAGTAGCTGTCCACGCCCATCATGTCAAAGGCTACGCCGTCATTCATAGAGATGAGCACGCTGCTGTCCGTATCTGCCGTGCCGTGGACGATATGCACCCATGCGGGCAGCTCCGTGTCCGGGTCCAGAATGTAGTTCAGAGGGTTATAGAGGTATACGATGTTCTGGCCGTATTTATCCCCCGCCAGGGTGGACTCGATATCAGCCTTATATGCCTCATACAACTCCTCGAAGCTGTCATAGATCGTGGAATCTCCGTCATAGGCAGCGTCCAGCTCGTCATAATATTCATCCATGGCGTTCAGCACGTGAATATCCCAGTGCTTGAAATCCTGGTCCTCATCGCCAAACTCCTGATTTTCCGCCTGGCCAAGGTCAAGGTCATCGAAGGACGGATTCGTCTTGCTGCGGCCGCGATAGGTCATGAAGTCTGCGATATCGAAATCTACCTCAATCTGGCCGTCCTCATTGAACCAATAAGTGACCCAACCGGTCAGATCCTCTCCGGTGCCGCCGGCCGTGCCGTCGGATTCGCTGGCATAGCCCTCCGCTTCAGCGCTGGTCTCACTGCTGGCCTCCCCGGAAGCGCCGGAGCCGGCATAATCGCCAAGGAGATACGCCTCCCCATTGGTCTCCCCTTCGAAGGAATAAACCCAGTCGTATTCGTCATCAGGAATGTTGTTCACATACCACGCGAGCTGCTGCTCCGCCACCTGTTCCATCAGATCGATATAAGTGCCGGACCAGGTATCGGACTCAGGATCGTATTCGATGGTGAGCACCTCCCGCTCCCCATCGCCATCGATGTCATAGGTCAGGCCCAGGGCATTGATATAGGCCATGTACTCCTCACACTCACCCTGGCTCAGGATCTGCCGGAATTCCGAATAGCGCGCCAGGATGGCGTCGCCTGCCGCCAGACCGCTCTCGAACTCGTAGGCCATATTGGCCTCCTCCAGGTTCGTAATGGCGCTGTATGGGCAGCAGCCCCATATGGCGTCGGATATCTCGATCACATTGCCGTCCTCGTCCGTATAGCGCATGATAGCGCCGGATTCCTCAAGATAGGGATAGAAGTCCGGATTGTTCCCCGTGGCTGCCAGCATCAGGCTGTGAGCACCGCCGCCGGAGCCGCCGGTGGATACGATGCGCTCCGCATCACCGCATATGTTCCCAAGCGCGATATTATATTTCAGCCACCGCACGCAGGCCTTCTGGTCTACCAGACAATAGGGTGCGTCGCCGCAATAGTAGCTGTCGCCGCTGGCATTCACCGCAGACAGACTCTTGCCCCGGTTGCCGCAGGCCACATTGATATACCCGTAGGACACATAGGAGCCTCCGGCCTGGCTGGTCGTCCCGGCAGAATATCCCGCCGCGCCGGTATTTACGATAATAGGCGCTGTAGCGGCTGTATAGGTCACGCCATTGGGGTTTTCGAACTCATAATCATAGTCGAATTCCAGGCTGCCGTCCTCGTTCATACCCTTGACATAGTAGGCAGGGATGGCTACGCTCAGGCCCTGATAATCGGCAAGCTCGGGGTTTGCCACTTCAACGATGGGCGAGAGAACATAATAAGCACTGTCCCCCGAACCGGAAAGCGTCCATGTATATTCCATGTTGTCCAGGTTCAGCAGATCGGCTATCTGGTCATCGGTCTTTTCCGCTTCAAACTTGCAGATGCGTTCAATCCAATCCATCAGGTCATCGGCGTTTATCTCCGCCTCTCCGTGGGGCTGCTCCCAGGCAAAGGCATAGTTTACCACAGCGTCTGTATAGGTCTCCAGAGCCAGGGCCAGGTTCAGGCTCTGGGTCACAGGAGCACGATCGTCGGCGGTGCCGACCCGGATGCGGAAATAGGCAGCTGTGTCGCTGTCCGCCAGATAGTTCAGGGGGTTCAGCAGCGCTACTGTATCCTCGTGATCGTATGCCTCGGCATAGCTTACAGCATAATCCTCATCATAGCCCGCAAGACCGCTGTAATCGTTCTCTGCCAGCAGATCGGCGAGGACGGTGGAATAATGAACAAGATCCGTATCCACTGTTCCGAACACCTGGTTTGCCGAACCGGAATAATCCAGCGCGTCTGTCGTCGGACAGCTCTTTCCTCTCGGATACAGCGCTTCCACAAAGTCGTCCAGCCCGGTCACAGTGCAGGTGACGCCGGAGACATAATCCACAATGGTGCTGGGGCCGGTGCTGACAGAGGCCATGGTGGTCTCCATCGTTACCCATTGTCCGTCCGCGTTCAGCTCGTCGATATAAGCCTGGGCCGCCTCCTCGTCAATATAGGTATAAGAGCTCATACCGGATACGGTGGTGGAATAATTCTCCTCGATATAAGCGGCAAGGCTCTCCCCCAGAAGCTGGACGATATAATCATAATACGTTCCTTCCCGCAGACCGTCCAGAGTCAATGCGTTGCCATCCTCGTCCTCCAGGCCCAGAGAATTGACGTAGTCGGGATACAAGGCTGCCAGGTCTAGGCTGAGCTGCTGCTGGAACTCAGTCAGCTCCTCTCCGTTATATTCAGTCTGACCGTATACATACCACTCATAGGCCTCGTCAAGATATTCCATGGAGGTGATAGGGCAATAGCACTGGCAGGCATAAACGTCATCCCCCTCGGTCATGATGGCGCCGATCTCCTCCAGGTATTCGTCATAGACGGTGTTGTTCCCGGTGCTTCCCAGCAGGGCAGACATAGCCCCGCCGGCGCTGGTACCGGTAACGACGATCATCTCTGCGCTGCCGGCCAGAATGTCATCGTTATACTTCAAAAATCGCACACCGGCTTTCAGATCGGCCAGACTGGCCGCGCCCTTGCCGACGAAATTTCCATCCTCGTCCGTCGTGTCCTTGCCCCGGGTCCCCGGAGATGCCACCACATAACCGGCTGCCAGATAATCTGCCACCCGCGATGCGCTGACAGCGTTGGCCTCCGCATAGCCGCCCATATCCACCACATAGATGATAGGAGCAGTCTGCGCATTGTATCCATTGACAACTGTATCGGTAAGCTCTCCCTCCTCTGTCATATAGGCAGCAGGTACGAAGATGTTCATGACCTCCTTGCCGCACACAGGCTCCAGGCAATAGGTCACGCCCGTAAGGCACCAGGCGGAAACGCTCTCATCTAGCGTCCACGCCGCCCCTTCCAGGCTCAGCGCAGAATATTCATCCTCGGTTTGGGCCGTTTCCACAGATGCCTCCCCGCTGGCGAACCCCGGCACACACAGGGTCAGCGCCATGCACAGGCAGAGCATCAGACCGATCAGCTTCTTCATAATCGTCCTCCCTTTTGATTTGATAGTTTGATAACTGCATCACACGATGACAAATATTTTACAAGGATTTTCCCAAGGATACAATCATTCCGGCACAAACAACACAAATCCGGCACAAACAACACGCAATTTAGAACTTGATTTTTATATACTTTGACGAAATCTTGCCCCTGTTTGATTTATGTGCCATCTCCTTTCCACTTTACACCAATGTAATTTTTCGTTATAATATTGATAACCAAGGGAGGGATGTCCTATGGCCTTATACCTTAGTGATGTCTGGAGCATTTTGCAGACGAATGTCTTCTGGTTCTCCGGTGCGTTTTATCAAAGCTATCTTATCCCGCTGGCGCTGGCTGCGCTGGTATTGGGGTATGATGGCTCGAACGGGCGGGCGCTTTTACATCTGGGAGCAAAAACGATCGGCATATGTCTTTTGGGTGCGGTGGTCTATTGCTTTATGCTTCCAACAGTGTCCGGCTTCACCGCTGTTGGCGTGGCTACCCATCTGCTGCTGATGGGGTTTACCATCCTGTTCGCCGTTATCTGGTGTCCTCAGCCTGCCCATATACGGGTGGTCATGGTCTCCGCTGTGGCGGCGGAAATAAACTGGGCTCAATCTATCAGCTCCCTGATATTCATGCCGCTGATGTCACTGACCTGGGTGAACATAGGACAGTTTTTGCTGCTGGCGGCAGCGTTGGCGGTCATTGCCAGGTTCCGGCCGGATGGGTCAGAACGGATGCCGGCAGCCTATTGGCTGACCATGCTTCTGATCGCCGTTATTTCTGTAGCCTGTCTGTTTGTTGTGCGGATACTGAGCGGCCACAGCAATCTCTCCCTGGGACAGGATATCGTCCTTTCCATTATCCTGCCGGCTTTTTTTGTGGTGAATCTGATGACATACTACCTCTACCATGTGCTGGTCAGAGAACATCGCAGAGCCTCGGAAATGGCTGCCATGCAGGCCAAATTTGAACAGGACAAGGAATTATACCAGCGGACAGAGGCACTGTACAGAGAATATCAAAGTCTGCGGCACGAGCTAAAAAATCACTTTTCCGTCATGGATACCTTCCTGCAGGAAAAGCAATATGACCAGCTCCAGCAGTATTTCAAGGATTTTGCCGGGCGAAGCCTGCCGCTTCTGGAAGAATTCCACTGCCCTAACGGAATCATCACCTCTGTAATTGCCCATCAATCGGCCGCCGCCAAGGCCGCCGGAATAAAGCTGGATGTAATCGCCGCTGTGCCGGAGCACCTGGGCATCGAGGATGAGGACCTGTGCTCCCTGCTGTCCAACATGCTGGATAACAGCATAGAGGGCTGCGCCCGGGCCGGAGGCGGTCAGGTGCGGGCCACCCTGCATACGGAAAAGGGCTGCTTATTCGTTTCCGTAAAGAACCCGGTAGCGGAAAACGTCTCGGCGGACAATCTGTCCACCACCAAGAAGAACCCCGCGGCCCATGGTTTTGGTATCCCCATTATTCGCCGTATAGCTGAAAAATATGACGGTTTTGTCACCTTCCGGGTAGACGGGGGCTATTTTACCACGGACGCCATGCTGTATATGGAGGATGAGCCATGAGCTGCTTGAAGATCGCTCTGTGCGACGACGACCCAGCATTCCGTTCCCTTATGGAGGCGGAGGTCGTTCGGATATGTCAGGAACGCCAGGTGGAAACAGAGATCGTTTCAGCAGATTCCGCCGGAGAATTGCTGACCGCCCTGGGACATATGAGTGTTCAGCTCATCTTCCTGGATATAGATATGCCGGATATGGACGGCGTGCTGCTGGGCCGGCTCCTGCGGCAGCAGGGCTGCACGGCAGACATTATCTATGTCTCCAATATGGAGGAACGCGTATACGAAGTCTTTCAGGCCCACCCATGGAGCTTCATCCGTAAGGCTCATTTCAGCCAGGAGCTGCCCGGCGTCGTAGATGCCTATATAGAGAGCCTGCGTCAGCGGCTGGGCCGGGTAGTTTTGCAGAATACGGATGGCGTCCACCGGTCATTTGGTCCGGAGGATATTCTGTATATCGAGGCCGCAGGAAAGGCCCAGAAGCTTTTCCTCCCTGATGCAGCGGAACCATTTCTGGTGCGGACCTCTCTCCACGAACTGGAGCAGCAGCTCATCCCCATGGGATTCATCCGCATCCATAAGGGGTTCTTAGTGAACTACCGCTATATTCAAAAGATCACCTCCCGCAGCGTTCTGCTGGATACCGGTCAAACTCTGCCCATAGGACGGGATCGTCTGACCTCTGCCAGGGAGACATATCTGGCCCTGATGAAATGGCGCGGTCTGGATCGGGAGAACTGATATCACTCCCCTGTTTTTCCTTTCCAGGGATTGACAAATGCACCAAAAAGAGGATAAAATAATACTCTATCTGCAAAGGGAGAGAATATTATGCTTTATCAACAAATCAAAACACTTTACGAAAAGCTGCGTCTCAAGCACTATCATGAATTGTTCAGTCGCGTCAAGGAACGTGACGGCTCCCTGAGCGCCACAGAGGCCTATGCCGCCGATGTTATCTATCTGCTGAAAAGCCCTACAGTCAGCACCTTTGCGGACACGCTGGGCATCTCTCAGCCCAACGCGACTTATAAGATTAACAATCTGGTCTCCAAGGGCTACGCCATACGCACCACCTCCGACTCAGACCGCCGGGAGTGCCGCGTTACCGTGGGCGATCGGTTCTATTCCTATTATAATACGGATTACCCCTTTATCGCCAACGGCGTGGAGAAGCTGAAGGAGTCCTACACGCCAGAGGAACTCGACCTGTTCGATCGTATGCTGAACGACTTGAATGAGGTGCTGTGAAAAAATTTTTCAAATTTTGAAAAAAACCGTTGACAGGAACCAAAACTCGTGATAGAATAACGCTTGTTCTGAAGGGAACACATCCCGAAGAACAAGTCATCTGGGGGTATAGCTCAGCTGGGAGAGCGCTTGAATGGCATTCAAGAGGTCAGCGGTTCGATCCCGCTTATCTCCACCAATCAAAAGACTGCAATCTTTAAGGGTTGCAGTTTTTTGTTGCCCAAAAGCGCTCATGTTTTCTGTCCAATCCTCCAATGCAGAGCAAAATGCAGAACCAACGGGTTCTGAAGG
>Ga0192240_10148_pt1 | contig 36288 bp, 39 predicted proteins | sample Koala_Koa27_H3_FD_131237 | JGI IMG/M metagenome (GOLD analysis project Ga0192240, IMG submission 131237) | Enriched cells from koala feces incubated with labeled cellulose particles, San Francisco Zoo, California, United States - Koala_Koa2-7_H3 ...
GCATACACTTTTCCATTTCGGTATGCTGAGACGCACGCCGTGCGTCTCTACAGGATACAGGATCGGCTCTGCCCTCTTAACTACCCGGACTGCATTTTGCAAAAGGCTCCGACCTGCCTGCATATCCGTTGCATTTTTTAAGGATCCTGTCAGGAAACACGGGTTGCGGAAAACATTTTTTAATTAAAGTGAACTAAATTAGAAGCAAAAGTTTTTGTAGTCTCCAAGTTAATTGTATTTTTGTGTACAATTTGGTGTAGTAATGACAGCAGAAGAAAAGAAGCTACTAAATACCTTTGAAGCAAAATTACGGCATTTAATGTATCTGTACGATGAATTAAAACGTGAAAATGCGGATCTCAAAAGACTTCTTGAAGAAGAAAAAGAGGAAAAACAGAAGGTATCAGCAGCATATGAAGAGCTGCAACGTTGCTATATGAATCTAAAAACAGCTTCGGCAATCAGCCTTAACGACAGCGATGTGAAAGACACAAAGCTGAGATTGTCCAAATTAGTGCGTGAAGTCGATAAATGCATCGCTTTACTGAATGAATAAACTCAGATAAAGAACAGATGTATGGAAGATCAGATAAAAATAAACCTGCAGATCGCAGACGCCTATTATCCCCTGACCATCAAACGGGAAGATGAGGAAATGGTAAGAGAAGCGGCCAAACAGGTAAATCTCAGGCTGAATGCGTATAGAGAACATTACAAAACCCTGGATACAGACAAAATACTGGCCATGGTAGCCTATCAGTTCTCTCTGGAAAGACTGCAATTGCAGGATAAAAACGATACAGAACCTTATACAGCCAAGATAGAAGAACTCACAAAAGAGCTGGAACAATATATCAGAAAATGATCCCATTGTCCAACCGAAAGAGATCAGATACACGCACTGCTGAAATACCGGGATTATTTCCTGTGTATTTGGTGGTGCTTTTTATTTATATAAATTAATTGACAATGATAACAACGATAATTGCATCTGTCGCATGCTTCATCGTAGGAGGTATCCTGTCGTACTTACTTTTCAGATATGTGCTGAAATCGAAGTACAACAGTATTCTCCGGGAAGCTGAGACGGAAGCGGAAGTGATCAAAAAGAACAAACTGCTCGAAGTGAAGGAGAAATTCCTGAACAAGAAAGCGGATCTGGAAAAAGAAGTAGCCCTGCGCAATCAAAAGATCCAGCAAGCCGAGAACAAGCTGAAACAGCGTGAAATGGTAATCAACCAGCGCCAGGAAGAGGTACAGCGGAAAAAAGCGGAAGCCGAAGCCGTAAAGAAAAACCTCGAGGCACAGATCGTTGTCGTGGACAGGAAGAAGGACGAACTGGACAAACTTCAACAGCAGGAGATCGAAAAACTGGAAACCATATCCGGACTTTCGGCAGATGAAGCGAAAGAAAGACTGGTGGAATCGCTGAAAGAAGAGGCAAAAACCCAGGCTCAATCCTATATCAATGATATCATGGACGATGCCAAACTCACAGCGGGGAAGGAAGCCAAACGCATCGTTATCCAATCTATCCAGCGGGTAGCCACCGAAACGGCCATCGAAAACTCGGTAACGGTATTCCACATCGAATCGGACGAGATCAAAGGACGTATCATCGGACGTGAAGGACGCAACATACGGGCCCTGGAAGCAGCGACCGGTGTAGAGATCGTTGTAGACGACACTCCGGAAGCCATTGTACTTTCGGCCTTCGACCCGGTACGCCGTGAAATCGCCCGCCTGGCCCTCCATCAGCTGGTAACCGACGGACGTATCCATCCGGCCCGTATCGAAGAAGTGGTGGCCAAAGTGAAGAGACAGGTAGAAGAAGAGATCATCGAAACCGGAAAACGCACCACGATTGACCTCGGTGTCCATGGACTGCACCCGGAACTGATCCGTATCATCGGAAAGATGAAATACCGTTCTTCCTACGGCCAGAACCTGTTGCAGCATGCCAGGGAGACAGCCAACCTCTGTGCCGTGATGGCTTCGGAACTGGGACTGAACCCGAAAAAGGCAAAGCGTGCCGGACTGTTGCACGACATCGGTAAGGTGCCCGATGAAGAGCCGGAATTGCCGCACGCGCTTCTGGGTATGAAACTGGCCGAGAAATACAAAGAAAAACCGGATATCTGCAACGCGATCGGGGCACACCACGACGAAACAGAGATGACCAGCCTGCTGGCACCCATCGTACAGGTGTGTGATGCCATATCCGGAGCACGTCCGGGCGCACGCCGCGAGATCGTAGAGGCCTATATCAAACGTCTGAATGACCTGGAACAGTTGGCCATGGCCTATCCGGGGGTTACAAAGACCTATGCCATACAGGCCGGGCGTGAATTGCGTGTGATCGTAGGAGCAGATAAGATCGACGACAAGCAGACAGAAAACCTGTCGGGCGAGATCGCGAAAAAGATACAGGACGAAATGACGTATCCGGGACAGGTGAAGATCACCGTGATCCGTGAGACACGTGCTGTAAGTTTCGCTAAGTAACAGTTTTCACGATAGAATGTAAAAAGGATGTATCCTGCCGGATACATCCTTTTTTGTAATCTCCCGGTAATATATACCCCGCTCAGAAAGCAGTAAAAAGAAAAAGTTCATCCTTTGGAATGTTTTTTTCATGTTGTAGAACATATTTTCCGAAACAAAAGCTACATTTTCATTGTTTTTATATCTATCCTTTCTCCGGTGTCCGATTAAAAACAAGAAATATAAACCGGATAGGAGGTATAGAAAGAGATCGCCCCGCCAGCTGATGAAAACGAAGAGTGAGAAAGCGGAGATCCGGATACGAACTAAAAACTGAACTGATATGAAAATAAATAAAAGTGAAATAGAATTGCTTCGTTACCGCATCAAACGGTATCGGAATATGGGAAATGGTGCCATGTGTCAATTACTGAACAGCAGGCTGAAAAAGCTATTATACAAGCAGCAGCATATGCATACCTGACACCTGATCTCTATACAATATATATGTCCGGAATCAATCTGCAAATCCTGTGATAAGTAACCAATACATCCATTACAGGCCGCTTCTGAGATATGCAGCCGGGTATACTATAGATTTATAAAAAATCTATATCTCATTTTGTAACACCATTGTAACATGTACCTTTATAAAGGTACTCTTCTGTTAAATCTCACTTAAACAAGCGAAGTTTTATGTTGTAAAACATAGTTTTCTAACATTATTTCGTATCTTTGTAGCGTTGTCAGAGTAAAATATGTCTAACCGGTCTACAGCTCTACGGAACTAAAGACCATAAAAAATTGACAATTATGAAAAAAAGTATGAATGAAATCGAAATGTTGCAGTATCGTTTGAAACGTTACCAGGCAATGCGGAACGGTGCCATGTGTCAGATGATCAATGGCAAGATCCAGAAACTGCTATCCAGGCAGACAGCAGCGTAAAAACTTAGTATGAATATAATAAATGCCAAAGAGTTTCCTTCGGGAAGCTCTTTTTTTATGCCTGTTTTTCTACCCTTCTTCTCTGTTCAGGAGACAGTTCCTGTGGATATTTGATCCGGAGAAAACTGGTTCTTCTTCCCATTCGCTGAAAAAAACAGATGATAAGCTATCATCTATAGGAACTACTGAAAGTACTACATGAAGTACGGATTCTCACCCAGCTATTAACTATATGATCTACTGAAAGTGCTGTAAGCACATTCGACTCTAGCCCAGGGTAAGGAAGACGAAACGCAGTGTAGTCTGACGCAGCCCTGGGATGCAAACGGTATATGATATGGAGTGCTGCAAGTACGACCGGAAGAAAGTGGAGCAGCGGAATTTCGATCGTTCTTTGACTGCGTCGACCGTTGGGTCAGAACTCCATTGGCTGTGCGCATCGCACCCTGGGGTGGCGGCTCGTTCCGGTTCCCTGCGCTTCACCTTACCCCAGGCTGGGATCGGACGTGCTTACAGCACTTTTCCCACTGCTTAGTTGGCTATGTAGATCCGGAATTATCTCAGTCTACCGTCCGGTCGACTGCGTCGATCTGTGATTAACTGTATCGACTGTTGTGTTGACTTTGTCGATCTGTGATTCAGGACTTTTTTATAGGAAATCCTACTTTTTTCTTTCAACGTAATGAAGAAGAATCTGAACAGTATCCCTGACGGATCGGCAAGAATTTCCGGCGATTTTCTGCGCGTTCTCATTTTTTCCTTCTACCTTTGTGGATACACCTTCTAAAAGAAGAGGAAAGACAGGAGGTCGGTTTTTTACCGGTAAGCGCTCAGACAGAAAAGGAGTATACACTACGACTGAAGAGAGGCTCATTTATTATTTGTTCACGTCAAATGCCTTGCAACAGACAAACAGAATGCACTCTTTTTTTGTTAATAGTCAACGGAGATCAGCAGATCCCGCTAAGGACCAGTGGTATAAAACGTATCAGATGTGTATCTGAACCTTCTGAGGAAAAATGCTTCAGAATATCCGGATACAACTAAAAGCCAGATGAAGTATGAAAAGAATTTATTTGCTCTCAATCGCAGTATCGCTCAGCTTATCCATAGGTTTCTCCTGCCAGCAGAACAGACCAAAAACAGAGACATCGGAGGAGTCAGACGCTCTTGTAGATGAACAGAACAGGGCCGGTGAGTACTTCTTCGACGGAATGTTCACTTACCTGTCAGATGCCGCCTCACTGATGGAAAGCGCCACCGGCAAACATATTCCGGTAGCTATGCGTGGCATATTCCGGGAAGTAGAAGAAAGATATAAAGACGTCTCAGGCGGGAACGGAGCCCCTGTATACGGGCAATTTATGGGATCGCTTGTGCTGAAAGGAGAAGATGAAGAAGGCCCCAACGAGCAACTCCTGATCACCGAACTGATCCGGTTCGATAAAGACCGTACCTCCGATAAACTGGAAGAACTAACCGGTACCTACCGGTCTTCCGAACAGCAGCTGATCCTCCGCCCCGATCATACCTACGAGCTACGGGTAAAAAACGGAGAAGCAGAAAAAGGACGTTGGTTCTTACAGTCCGAACATAGCCTGATATGCGTTTCCGATCCCAACCGCACGGTTATGGATATAAACTACGTAGACCGATCGTTCCGAAGCCGGGACGACAATCCTGTGGTATATACATACATAAAGGAATAACTACGTCGGAACAAAAACCCGGCAAACCCCTTTCGAACCTCTCAATCATCAAATTCCAGATAGAGTTGTTGCCACTGTCCCGGCCTCAACTCTTCCTCTCTGGGATTAGAAACAGAAACCCCGATCAGACGAATAGGCCGATCGGAATAATCCACCTCTTTCAACAGCTCTTTGGCCAGAGGCAGGATCTTATCTTTATCCATCAGTTGATAAGGAACCGTTATACTACGGGTGATCTGCTTGAAATCGTGAAATTTGATTTTCAGCGTAAGGGTATTCCCTCTAAAGTTTCTTCCCTGCAGGCGTTCCAGCAGATCATTCACCACATGATACAGTTCCAGGATCACCTGTGAGGTCTGAGAGATATCCTTTCCCAATGTACGTTCACAACCAATGGATTTGCGTATACGCTGCGGCTCCACCGGACGCGGATCAATGCCTCTGGCAAAATCATAGTAAAGAGTACCCACCTTTCCAAACTGCCGCACCAGCATCTCTTTCGTACAGGAGCGCAACATCTCTCCGTTATGTATACCCAGGGTATGCATCTTCCTGGCTGTGACCGGACCTATTCCCCAAAACGATTCAATGGGCAATTTCGCTATGAAATCCAATGCCTGATCGGGATGAATGGTACACAGCCCATCCGGTTTGCGGTGATCAGAAGCGATCTTTGCCAGGAATTTATTATACGAGACTCCTGCCGAAGCAACCAGACCTGTCTCTTTGCGGATCTGTTCCTTGATCGCCATCGCCACATCTACCGCCAGAGCGATCTGCTTCTTATTATCCGTAACATCCAGAAAAGCCTCATCCAGCGAGAGGGGTTCGATCACATCGGTATACTGATGCAGGATCTCATGGATGGACTCAGAAACCTCTTTATACAGTTCCATCCGTCCACGGACCAGTATCAGTTCGGGACAGAGTTGCCGGGCTTTGAAGGTAGACATGGCCGAACGCACTCCATACTTCCGGGCCTCGTAACTCGCTGCGGCCACCACTCCGCGTTCATGATCGTATCCGACAGCCAGAGGCTTCCCTTTCAACTCCGGATTTTCCCGCGCTTCTACCGAGGCGTAGAAGGCATCCATGTCTATATGAAGGATCTTACGCTCATTCATACCTTCTGTCGAATACATTCATAAGTAAAGAACACAGGGTCAGAGATACTCCCACCATCACTACCCCTGACCAACCCAATGACTGCCAGGCAGTACCTGCCAGCAACGTACCCAGTGCTCCTCCGACAAAATAGGTAGTCATAAACACGGTATTGATTCGGTTCGACGCTCCCGGACGAAGTTCAAAGACGCTGGTCTGATTGCCCAGCTGGATACATTGCATCCCTATGTCGATCACAATGATCCCGAAAATAATGCCGCGGTAGGTATTCCCGGAAAACCAGAAAAGCCACCAGGCTGCCAGATGCAGGGCACAACCCAGGTAATTGAGAGGCCGCACACCGATCTTCCTGACATACTTACCAATGAAAGAGGCGGAAAGCGCGCCGGCAATCCCACAGAGGCCCATGAGTCCGATCACGTGACTGCCCGCATAGAAGGGAGCCAGCTCCATCTTGAAAGCCAACGTAGACCAGAAAGCCAGGAAAGATCCGAAAGCCAGGGCAGCGCGTATCGAGGAAAGACGCAGGCGCGGTTCTTCCCGCACAAGCCGGCCAATAGATCCCATCAGTTTGCGATAAGTGCCCTGGAAAGTCGGACGTATATCCGGCAGGAATAAAAGGATCACTACGGCACAGATCAGCATCAGGCCCGCTGCAATCAGATACATGGTACGCCATCCGAAATAATCACCCACCATTCCACTCACCACACGGGAAGCCAGGATACCGGTCAGTAATCCGGAGATAATAAACCCGATATTGCGTCCCTTCGTCTCCGGTGTAGAGATCTGAGAAGCAATGGGTACAAACATCTGAGGCATCACCGAACAGATCCCTGCGACCAGGGAAGCCGCCCACACCCAATAAATATTCGGAGCAAAGGCCATCCCCAGCAAAGCAAGGATCAGAATACCGAAATTGCTTAGTATAATATTTCGACGTCGGAGCATATCTCCCAGAGGCACAATAAAGAGCAGCCCCACAGCGTATCCTGCCTGGGTGATCATAGATATGAAATTGGCTGTGAATTCCGTAACGCCAAACTCATGGCGGATCAGGTTCAGCAGAGGCTGACTGTAATAAAGATTGGCAACCGTCATACCGGCAATCACCGCCAGCATCACCAGTACCGGAAGAGGTAGTCCGTCGTTCTCTCGCAAAATCTTTCTCATGAATAGGTTTGGGTATTTCGTACAGACAAAAGAAACAAAAAAGACCGGATTATGAAAGAGAGAGTGGATTAAAATAGCTTATAAATAGATAAAGAAAAGGCTTTTCAGGCACTTGGAGAGAGATTTAAGTAAATATTAAAAAACCAGCCGGCCTTTTACGGTCCCTGGCAAATAAAAAAGCTCTTTTTTATTTTAGTTGAAAGAAATCAGACAGGATTTCCTATAAAAGATTCCTGGATCGCAGATCGAAGAAGTCAACCGGACAGTAGACTGAGACAATTCCGGATCGACATAGCCAACTAAGCAGTAGGAAAAGTGCTGTAAGCACGTCCGATTCCAGCCTGGGGTAAGGTGAAGCGCAGGGAACCGGAACGAGCCGCCACCCCAGGGTGCGATGCGCACAGCCAATGGAGTTCTGACCCAACGGTCGACGCAGTCAAAGAACGATCGAAATTCCGCTGCTCCACTTTCTTCCGGTCGTACTTGCAGCACTCCATATCATATACCGTTTGCATCCCAGGGCTGCGTCAGACTACACTGCGTTTCGTCTTCCTTACCCTGGGCTAGAGTCGAATGTGCTTACAGCACTTTCAGTAGATCATATGGTTAATAGCTGGGTGAGAATCCGTACTTCATGTAGCACTTTCAATAGAACATATAGATAATATAATAGTGCATCATGTATTTCTTTCGACGAAAGGGAAGAAGAACCATAAAAAACAGGATGAAGTCAGACCGGCAGACAGATATGGAACGGATCCTGTAAATAAAGACAAAGGCAAGATAGTCAGAGTATAATAACAATAACTTTCATACAACTTCAAACCCGTTTCTAAAAACCAGTGAAGATCGAAAATCTTATACTAAAAAATTCCTTATTCCTGTTTCTTTAAAAGAAAGTACCAAAGCTAAGTCAAAGAAGTATCGGATCAGACCAGCTATGCGGATGTATAATAGATGCCTGTACATACCGTACTTTTTGATGACTATCCATATAACAGTAATTCAGGGATAAACTCTTTTTGCCACCTGCCTGATAAGATTACCGGAAGATCCCAGGAAAGCAGCACAAAAAGACGGGTCAATTAGTAACCATTCCAAAGTGAACTGTAACCAAATTAAGCCAGATTGGTAACCAGACCGGTTCCACTAATAACATTTCTTATTCCACGGATCACCAGATATATAGAATGAACAGTCTGTAGCAAAACAGAGAGATTTACAATGTAACCTACAAAGTCCGGCACACTCAGCATCTATTTTATATGGAACTAACAGGTGATGAAACAAAAGGTCCGACAGTTACTACCTTCTTTTGAATATCTCAACAATTCGCTGAAAATCCCGGCAATCCCTGACTAAGTCCGGCACTAACTAACATTTTTCCGGGTCAGTAAATATCCACTCTCCTATTGTCAACACTCTTTGTGAGTTTTTTATTTCCGACATAAAGTAATAAAATTACATTTATTTGGATAAAAAATCAATACTATATATCTTTGTTATTTAGACTTGGAATTAACAGATTGTTTTATATACTGTATAAACTCATCTTTCGACCGGATCAAACTATCTTTATCATTTAAGCTATTTTTCAGTAATATATTCTCCAATTTCAGTCGCTCTGCTTCTGCCGTTAATTCCGAAATTTTCGACAAAAGCTGAGTGCGTTCACTCGGCCAGGATTCCCTTGTGACCAAAATTCCTTCTTCATTTATTATTTTTTGAGACCCGGTTTCCGGCATAGAAGAAATATTAACATTATGTCCACCTATCGTATTCGCGATCTGTGACTGCACCATATAATTACTTTTCAACATTTCTCCTTTACCTGTCAGAAGCCATTCCAGATCTACATCTTTAACATTTAACGCAATAGCATTTATAACCTCATAAGAAGGTTTACTTTGTCTTCCGCCGATAATGGTATTCAGGGTAGGTTGTTTGATATTTGCTTTCCTGGAAAATTCACTTGCATTTCCATGATACAAAACCTGTATGATCTCTTTAATCCTTTCATTGATAGTTTCCATAAAGCCCCATCGTTAAATAATGCAAAAGCATAAAAATTCCATGCAAATGTTTTATTATTCAAATGCAATAGCATTATATTTGCATTGTTAATTTATAAATTAATTAACAAAGATAGAAAATCATACCAAAATCGCAAAGCGATGCATCAGATGATTAACACATTTCAACCAAATAATCCGACAAAATCATAAATAAAAGAGAGAAAAAGTCAAATCCGGAAACAAACACAAATATCTTATTCAAAATGAAAGCAAGACATATACTATGTATTTGGATGATCAGCACTTGTTTTTGCTGGGTTCACTGGACTGTATTCTTATTTTGTGTGTACATGTTCTTCTATGTAGGCAAAAACTCACAAAGATTGATGCGTGAATTGGACTACGAAGATGAAGACGATGAATTCTTATAAAAAACACAAGCTCTCCACCATAGACCGATATAGCAGGCAACTCTTTACTGCCACATATCAGAAAGTGTAAAGTGTGATACAAACCAACATATATCCACATCATAAAGCTACATGAATTATCTTCTTTTGATCAATAACTTCTGGTCTGTAAGGCATATCCGGTCCATGACCGCTCATGAAGCCGATTTCTATTTCTATCTCCTGAAAGAATGCAATACGCGAAAATGGCTCAATCCATTTGAATTGCCGTCAAGAAACATTGAGCTGGAACTGGGTATTTCCCGCAAAACCATATGTGAGCTGCGCAGCAAGCTCCAGCAAAAAGGGCTGATCAGGTACAAAGAAGGAGACAGACGCAAAGCAGGTGCTTTTTATGAGATAATCAATGTTTCCGAAAACAACCCGAGCAGTAACGAGAAAGGTAACCAAAAAGGTAACATACATAGTAACCAAAACGGTAACCCTGTATATAATAAACAGAAACAAAAAGGTATGTTCACCCTACCCGCCCCAACGAGAGAGGAAGAGAATTCTTCTTTGCTGAAACTTAAGAATTCTCTCAGTTGAAATTCAATCGACTGGGAATTTGTTCGCAGGATCGAGGGAATAGAATCTGAGTACAGTCCGGTATGGAGATTCATTGAAAACGTATATACCAACCCTGGATACACAGTTGAGAATGTAGTTTCAGCTCTCAGGTCTTTAGTCAGAACAGGTAGTATGTATGTAAAAGATACTACCAAGGACGATCTGCGTGCCGAACTCTCTTCACTGGGGATTCATTCGGCTGGTATAGATGAGATCCTGCATATAGCTGCCGGCAATTACAAAATACTTTGGGGACTGATCCTGCAGGTAAAACAATCCAAAGGTAAAATAGTGATGCCACAGGCATTTATTCTCTCCAGGCTACGCACCTGATCCCGGTACACGTATCAGGCGGTTGCCTTACCATTCACCAGACAAAGAGACTTCATGGAAAAACAAGATCTACCCTTCGGCTCCTCTTAAAATCCCGAACCTCACCCACAACTTATCCGAGACATATATCAACATATATAAAACCGGAACAAATCAACCTGACAAACACAACAATAGACATGAAACATACAACTCCCATGCAGAAAGCAGATACGAGAGAAAGACTGAAAGATTCCGCTATATTCTATGCCCGTAAATTAGGCATCACGTATGACGAATTTATCTGTCACGACCGATCCATGGATCTTGTAGACAAACGCCATGTTATCTGGTACTTCCTCCGCGGTGAAGGCTATTTACCTGTAGATATGGAAAACATTTTTGGTTTTAGTCACAGTTCCATATCGTATGGAACCAGACGCATCAAAGAATTGATCACGATAAAAGACAATAAGATCTTATTACTTATCGGAGTTATCGACGCGTCGATAACTCACAACCTTTTTATTTGATGCCTTTTCTTTATACCTGTAGCTTTGCTAAAGTTTATGTATACAGATAAAACACATCTTATACAAGCAATGTCAGTTGCTATCGTATGGGAAGATGCGAACAACGTAATCAAAAATACAATTCAGCTATATGCGTAATACCCAGGCAGACCTGATCATTTCCCGATATGTCTCGGAAGGCAAACTTTATTCGATGACAGGATTTCTTATTTTCTCCGAGAATACTTACAGAAACCGTGAGTTAAGATCGGACTTTGTTCAACAGATAGCACTTGTATTGCTTGAATACAAGGACATCGAAAAAATACGGATCATGTCCGAGCGGGGAGAACTGGATAGTTTCATACGCAAAATCATCCGCAACCAGTATATTAAATATTTAAACTCAATCCATGGAAAGTATGAAAGAGGAAGACAATCTATTACCGAATAAAAAAAGATCAGTCGTAGAGTCCGAATTAGGCAGGGGGATCACAGAAGTGGAAAATGAATATTTCGGATGCGAAGACTCCTCTTTGATGGATGTATTCAAACAACTGGATCTCACAGAACGAAGACTACTGCTGATATATGCCGAACTGGCATCCTTCCGGAAAGTAGCGAAAATCTACAATTGCTCGGAAGCAACCATACGGGGAAGGATAAAAACAATAAGAAAAAAATTTGAACACTTGTATGACAGGAGATATGAATTTGCTGAAAGACCTGATCATGATAACGATCATAGTTGTCTTTATCGTAGACCTCTCAGGGGCTATCCTGAGTATGAAAATGTGCATCTGGAAAGTGCTGAAAGGAACAGCGACCTATAGACCGATATCGCTGAAACCTTTGGATTGCAGCCTCTGCTCTACCTGGTGGGCATGTATTACCTTTCTGATACTCACGTCGCAGTTGTCAGTAGAAACCCTGATGTACGCGGCACTACTGGCATTCTACGCGGAAAATATCGGATACATCCTGATCGCCGTAAAAGACATTGTCGGAGCCGCGGTAGATAAAATAACCCATAAAATAGTATAATATGATAACATTGACCAGCTCTCAGAGAGAGCGTCTGCGCCCTTATGAGAATACATTGGAAAAGGTATTCTTCCATGCCGGAAAAACACATTTCGTAGATTACCATACCACCCGGGAACTGGGTAACATCTATAGGGAGATCACAGGAAATGAAGATTGCACCTCCTGCGCGGGCAAAACCTTTATCAAACGCCTCTCGGCATGGTATTGCGGCAACAAGGATGGTATTTTGCCTAAGGAAGATCTCATCGTGAAAGCCAGGTCAGCTGCCCGGAAGAAGACAGAAAAAAATACATACCCCTAAAAAACCAAACAAATGACCAAAGACGAATACAACTTCCTGAGCAAATTCACCAGTAACTTCAAAACAGTGGAAGAGTCGGGATACAGCCGGAATATCGGCAGAAAAGACAGAAAAAGGCTAAAGGCCATATACGAGAAGGAACAGGGAGAAAAATACCTTAAAAACATTTTCTGCTCAGCCTGTCTGGCCGAACTGTTAAGTCTGCTGAAGCCACATTATGATAAATACATTGAAAAACTAAACCGGAAAAAAGAAAATGGAACAACAACAGAAGAAGAATCTGTCAGGCCGCCCGAAGAAGTTTAAAAACGCGAAGCAATTCGAACGGCAGGTATCCGATCTGATCGGGAAATTGCGGGCAGAAGGCGCGGCAATTACCCCGGAAGCCATAGCAGCCTATTTAGATGTGGATATAAAAACCCTGTGGAATTATGGCCACGCGGAGGGTTACGAAGAGTTTTTCCCCGTCGCAAGAAGGCTTATGAGAGAAGTGCAGGCCGATTTTATAGATAAATCCCTCAGTGGAAAATATAAATCTTCCGTAGCTATTTTCCTGATGAAAAACAATTTCGGATATACCGATCGTCAGGAAGTGGTAGTCACCGGATTCGATATAGAATTCTGATTGAAACACAAGGTTAAGATATACGGCAGACTCTCCCCGTATGAGTGGCAAAGCCAGGTGCATGCCTATATAGACGAGACACGCAAACGCCCGGTCAGAGTAGCGGAGACCATAGTTATCAAGGCAGCGAGACAACGTTTCGGCAAGTCTTCATTCACAAAAGCCGAGTTGCTTCGTTTCGCGCTTTCCGATCCGCGCTCTGTCAACTCGTACGTCACTCCGGATCTGGGATTGGCAAGGAAAATGTTCAAAGAGATAGTGAAGGCGGCGCGTCCTCTCATACACAGCAAGAACAGGCAGGAGCTGACCATCGAATTCGTCAACGGTTCTCTGATCCGGTTCCATTCGGAGAAACAGGGAGAATCGCTGCGGGGATATACAACTACCGGTGTGCTCATCGTGGATGAGGGGAGTTCTTTCAAAGACACCACATTCTACGAATACATCGCGCCATGGGTCACCGTTCACAAAGCCCTGACGATCATCATTTCCACCCCGAAGTTCAAAGTCGGTTTTTTCTATGAATCCTACAAGGAAGGATGCAACCAGACAAATCCCTACTACAGGACATTCGACTGGGTACGGAACTACCCGGTGCCCATCGCACCGGAAGACCTTGCCAAAAAGGATAAAATGCCTGCGATGAAATGGCAGTCCGAATACGAAGGCGAATTCATCGACGCGCAGGGCACTGTTTTCGATCTTTCAGGATGTTTTTCTCAGGAGGATACCAGCCAGCCCTATTTTGAGATCTACCTGGGACTGGACTTCGGAACAGGTTCCGGAAAAGACCGTACAGTACTGACAGGTATCAACGAGTTTGGCCAACAGGTATTTATATGGACTACCAACGACCTGTCACCAGGAGAACAGATAGAGCAGATATGTGAAATAGTAGATACATTCACTTACGATGATACAGGCAACAAGGGACAAAGAGTGGTACGGTCGAAAATAAAGTCTTTCTATGTAGAGCAGAACAGCATCGGTAAGATCTATTCGGACGCGATCATACGACGCGGATATACCATTCATCCGTTCGTTACGACCAATTCGAGCAAACGGAAGCTGGTGGAGAACATGCAGGTGGCTTTCCAAAGAAAAGAGGTGAAGCTGAAGGTAGATCCGATACAGCTGGCCGAACTCAGTTTTTATGAATCAAAGACAAACCCTGTGACCAACCTGGTCACCTACAACGCGCCGCCGGGCATGCACGACGACCACGTGATCGCCCTCATGCTTGCTTACAAGGGTTACCAGGAAAATGTATCCGACGAAAATAAATATGAGATAATATTATGACAAAGAAGTTTACATGGGAAGACGTATCCATCGGGCAGTTCCATCAGATCCTGGCCATTATGGGTATGAAAAAGAGTGAGCTCGACAAGGCGATAGATGTCCTGAGTGTACTCTCAGGAGAAACGTCTGAGAACTACAAGAACATGCCTCTGGAAGTGGTAACGGATCTGTTGCGAAAGATCGAGGGCCTTACGGCACAAAACCTGAAGCCCCGTTTCATAGGAGGGACATACGTGGTAGAGGGGACTACTTACCTGCTGACCCCCTGTGCCGAAAAGATGACGGCCGGACAGTTTATCGACTATCAGCTCACCTTAGAAAAGAATCCCGACGACGTAGCTCTGTTATGTGCCGTATTGCTGGTTCCGAAAGGAAAGAAGTACGGAGAGGGATACGATGTGATGGAACTCCGCCAAACGCTCTACGACAAATTCCCGTATATAGATAGTATGGGAATAAGTTTTTTTTGCAAAAGAGATTTGACGTGTTGTCCGCCTTTACTCTCTACTCTTCAATCAGGAAAATGAAGAAAGAACGGAAGAAGGAAAAGGATCCCCGGAAGATACAGATCCTGGAGAAGGCGATAGAAGAGACAAAGAAAGCGGCAGACGAGATTCTGCATACGTCTGGGACAGTGTGATCAGGCAGATCGTCCAGGCCTACAACGTAGATAAATACCAGGTATTTGAGATGAGTTTAGTCGAATTCCTCAACGACGCGACGACCTGCAAGCGTGAGGTCCTGAGACACAACAAACAGGTCGAAGAGAAGATAAAACAGATGCGTAAAGGAAGAAAAGGAAGAAGACGATGAACACCCCTGCAGAAATACCATACACCCACGTCAATAAGGTACTCACGGAGTGGGGACAACTGTTTGTTGAGACCTATAAGGGCAAGCTGAATACGATCCGGGCCACCGGAGGCCTGCAGGACTCCCTCTCTTTGGGTGTTACCATCGAAGATGGGAAATGGAGTGTTTTTCTGGATCTTAGTTCCTATTGGAGATGGATAGAGTATGGCCGTCAGCCCGGGACATCCCCCCCCCGTACGTAGTATGATCGACTATATACAGACCAAACCGATCCTTCCCCGGCCCCAGACATTACCCAACGGCAGGCAGGTGATCCCTACGGAAAACCAGTTGGCATTTCTGATGGGTCGTAAGATAAAGGAAAAAGGTATAGCCCCGAAAGGATTGATCTCCGAAACGATCACGGAACTGAGATCAGGCCTGATCCATGATCTGAAAAAGGCTTTTGCCAGAGACATCTCAGAAGTAATAAAACGGAGTTTTGAATGGTAAATTATATTTCATCGTATCAAAAAAAGAAAAGTACATGATATTTACAAACGCAAATAAGACCAATCCATACATAGGGGACAACCGTATCTCCCCTGTGTATGTAGGTGATGCACGGGTTCATCCGAAAGAAGAAGTAGTACCCCATACCATTGAGTTTACGGTATCTGATGGGGATACAGCCTGATTGAATGGATTTTCCTCCATTGTGGGAGTGATCATAGATTGGAGAGAGGGAACGATAGAGACCACCTCGGAAGCTTATTCTGCTTATACGTATACTACAGGAGAAGTATACAAGGTATCAGTAAAAGGACGCGAATTGATCATACGTTCAAACTTTGTTTAATATGGAACGTAATTACATTACCAGTATTGTTTCATGAGAAGATAGCATTTCAGATATGCAATCTACTTCTTACAATTGTTATTATCTATTATCTATTATATATTCCATTCGATACATATAGAGAGCATTTAAGGAAATAGCAGGATTCATTAGTGTCTTTTACAAGTGCAGAACCTTAACATCCGTTCCGGGAAAACTATTTATTTAATAATACAGAAGGAATAAACTTTCAGTATTGTCTTTATACTTGCAGCGAACTCACAGAAACAACTCCTGAAGATACGGATAATGGTGAGCTGTGGGAAAGAGCAGGTAAAGAATCACACCCCAACGCAGCCATAATAGACTGATTTACAGGATATAAATAGCTCAATAAGTACAATTCGATTCCACTGAACCGGGGAATTAGTCAGATGCGCTTGTATAGTTTAACAGAATATGTAAAAATATCAAATACACAATTTTTTATAATGGCAACACAGGAACGAATTGATATAGTAACCGGAGTTGATACCGAATCAGCCAGAAAGAATATAGAAAGTCTTACGGAAGAGATCAAAAAGTATCAGGATCAACTGTCGAATCTGAACGAAGGGACCCAGGAATATATGAAGACCCTGGAAAAACTGACAGAAAGCCTGAAACAGATAGAACAACTCCACCAACAGATAAAAGATTCAGCAAATAACCTGATAGAGACCTATCAGGAAACACGAAACTCAATTGGAGAAGTTACCGAAGAATTGGATGCGACCGGAACAATGGCAGAAACAGCTGAGATCCGGAATCAGGAGTTGGCAATATCATTAGGGGAAGTCTCAGAGGAATCTCAACAAACAAGGAATGCGACTGCGGAAATCACTGAAGAATTCGACAAGGCTACAGCAACAGCAGAAAGATCTACGGAGCAGAATCAGGAGCTGGCAAGATCCATTCAGAATCTGACAGAACCACTCAATCAGATAAATGAAAAAACATCCACGACAAACAATGAGTTAGAAAAACTGGAAAAGAAGGTAAAAGAATGCAGAAATAAACTGTTAGAACTCAATACTGGGAGTCAGGAATATATACAAACACTCAAAGAACTTAAAGATGCGCAAAGTAAGATCGACACAGTCAACGAAGCAGCAAAGAATTCAACCGCTGGCCTGAAAGAATCACTTGAAGCAGTAAATAACATAGCCAAAGGAGTCACCGCGGGATTCACGCTCTTCAAAAGTACAGCACAATTGCTGGGAGTTGAAAATGACAAGCTTGCTGATATAATGGTTCGCTTACAATCAGGAATGGCATTGGTACAGTCGCTCACAGCCCTGTCGAATGGGTTTAACTCACTTTCCCTGCTTACTATAAAGGCACGGGTGGCTTTTGCTTCCTTTAACACAACGCTTCTGGCTAATCCATTCGTGCTCATTACTGCTGCTGTTGTCGGTCTACTTGGCTATTTCGGTGATTTAAGAAAAGAACTATCTTTTATCACCGATACGGTTAGTGAATTATGGTCTGGGATCAGTGAGCTAATAACAAATATTACCGGAACCAGTGATGCGGTTAGCGGATTAACACAGGTTGTCAACGGAGTTGCCACTGCCATAATAAAATTAGCTACCGGGCCGCTTAAAACCCTCATAAAGATCTTACAGGGTGATTTCAAGGGTGCTCTTGAAGAGGTTAAAAACGCCATGAATGTTGTGGACAACTTTGATGATGGATATACACAAAGAGCCATATCAAATTCACAGAAAAGAGAAGGGCAGATCCAGGAAGAAGCTGAAAATGCTCAGAAAGAACAAATAGATGCTCTATCCTTTCAAATTAAAGTAAATGAAGCCAAATACGGAAGTGATTACCGATATACAGAGGAGGGAAGAAAGCTATATGAAGACTATTTCGATCAGGTAATGTCTTTGTATGCCGAGGATTCCAAAGAATACCAGCAGGCACTTTTAGAAAAGTTGAGTTATGACAGGAAATATGCTACCAAGCGCAATGCGACCGACAAGAAAGCCGCAGACAAGGCAATCAAGCAAGCGCAAGCAGTTGCTGACAAGTTTAGAAAGGATGAAGAAGAAGCATTTACTGAATATGGGGACACTATTACTAAGATAGCTGTAGATAGTGAAGCAAAGAGAACAGCGGCATTAACTGGTACAGATAGATTAGAATACTTAAAAGAGGAGATTAAAGAGAATAAAAAATTAGCACAATCTTACTTAACTACAGCTACAGATGAAGATAAGTCATATCAAGATAGGAATAAAGCAATACAGTCATATCAGACTTTAGTACAGCAAACCGGGGTATTACTGGATGAATATAATAATTTAGCATTAGCTGAAGTAAATAGAGAGAATGTAACTAATATAGAAGCTGAAATAGCAGCTAATAATAAACGGATCAAGTCATTACAAAATACTTTACTCCAGGAAGAAATAAGTGCCGAAGCAAGGAAAAAGATAGAAGCCGAATTAGATGCGGCTTTAACTAATAGGATTAGTCTGCAAGATCAACTGAATGAAGTACAGAATGACCAAAGTAATGCAATAGAGTTTGTTGAAGGACAGATTCAGGCAAATGCAGAACTAATTGCATCCTTAGAGCAGCAAAGAGACCAATACGCGGAAGGATCTACCGAAAGAATAGCCTTACAGAATGAGATAAATGAGGCATTAGCTTATCAGTATACACTTACGCAGCAACAACAGGAATTAGATGCTATTAAGTTAGAGCAGGAGATTGAGATTAATGAAAAACGTATTGAATTGGCTGACCTGCTTAGAAAAGCAGAGAACCCTAACGACTATACCATTGAAGAAATCATCGAGCAGCATAACGAAGAGATAGCAAGGCTGTGGGATATTGCCAATAATACGGAATTGAGCTACGAGGTAAGGATACAGGCATTAAAGGACTATCAAGATGCGCAACAGGATCTGGCAGACGCCCAAAAGAAATTAGACGATGACGAAGAAAAGCTTCAGGATTCTAAACTCGATAGCACCAAGTCTTATCTTGATTCGTCCGCACAACTTCTGGGAGAAAACACAGCCGCCGGAAAGGCAGCGTCGGTAGCTTCGGCAACCATTCAAACCTATCAGGCCGCAACAGGAGCATATGCCTCTATGGCATCTATTCCCATTGTTGGACCTGCACTTGGAGCGGCAGCAGCAGGGGCAGCCATAGCCGCAGGACTTGCGAATGTAAAGAGTATCCTGAAAGTAAATGTGGATGGAGCCGCTGATACATCTACAGCGGCATCGGTTGCTACGTTAAGCACACCTTCATTTCCGGAGTCAGAAATGCCGATATATGAGACTCATAACAATATGACTGACTACGAGTATGATGACCTTAATAAATCAACGAGAGTCTATGTCTTAGAATCAGATATAACTGACATGCAATCCAGAGTATCTGTAGCTGAATCGAATTCCACTTTTTGAGATGGAAAAATATACAGTATATAAAATCACAAACATAGCAAATGGTATGTTATACATTTACGTTACAAAGAATTAAACAGTACATTCTAATTATAACACTATTAAACAAGAAACAATGGCTTATAGTACCGGTTATCCGACAATACACACCTTTTCTTCAGATGGTTCATCTGCTATCGAATATAGTATATCAATAGGTACTACTGAAGTATATCAAGGTAAAATACTACCATACAATACCGCATCAGCTACAATTGATATAGACATAATACCCATATGTGCTGAATACTTAGATACATTCTATGAAGATATGAACTTAGATAGTACCAACATTGCTGCTATGCCTACTTCAGGCTTATTCGGCAGTATGAACACATTCACAGTTAATGTTGAGGATGTTACAACGAACTATTCCATAGTGTACGATTATAACACTGATCATGAGCAACCATTAGCTGATATTCGGTATCTGAATGATCCTATTGACGATAAGGTTGATCCTCGTCAGCGTATCTTTACTTCAGGTTATAATACTACTGGGTCACAAGTATACACTTATCAGGTTAATACCGGTAATGCTGTATCAGTATCCATTACTAACACCAGTAACATACATCTAAGGACAGTTAATCTCCATACTTTAGGGTTATCTGTTAATGATACTATTACTATGGGTATGACAGGTTATGGTACTAACACTTATACTGTAGTAAGGCCATGTAGAAACAGATTTGCACTGTATTACGTCAATAAGTATGGTGGATTAGATGCGTTACTCTGTAGTGGAAGATCTATTGAATCATGGTCTCCTACACGTACAGATGTAACTCTGTATGATGACAGGTTAAATCGTAGAGATTGGCAACAGAAACGTATATACAGTGAACAGGATCATCAATTTCAGTTAAATACTGGTTGGTTAACCGATACTAACGCTCGTAAAATAGACCATTTGATCTATTCACCTAAAGTATGGTTACATGATCTGGAGGATGACACAATTACATCATGCTTAATAACAGATACAAACTATTCTGTTAAGGAGCGTAGATATGACACTGTTGTTCAGTACGCAGTGAATGTGAAATTATCGCAAAAAGAAATAAGGAGGTAATATGGCACTAAAACCCGTAGAATTACAATTAGAAGTTCATGGTGTTTATACACCTGTAGACATAGATCAGTCTACTGCATTTGCTTTTACATTACAGTTAACTGATATAACTAACCCCACATCAACTAAGATACCGTATAGTACTACCATTAATATACCACAGACTAAGTATAACAATGATATATTCGATAATATATGGCGGATAGATCATATTACATTAAACTTTAATACTTTAATAAGGACAGATTTTAGGCTGTATGTTAACAATAATCTATACCAATCTGGTTATGTGCAATTAGAGAAAGCAACACTAACTAATTACCAGATAAGACTATATGGTGGATTAGGTGATTACTTCTATACTCTATCTGATATTAAATTAACTGACTTAGACTTTGGTACACAGTTTGACCATACAATTGATGCTGCATTTGTATATAGCTCATTTATCGATACTAATGTAACTATCAATGACATCTTTAAGTATGTGCCTACTTACCAAGGATACTATGACAACTTTGATAGTGGTTACTATGTAGGTGATAGAGTAGATGGTGTAGTTAACAGTGGTGAGATTACTTGGAAGTACAACAATAAACAGTATCTACCAGGGAAAGATCTAACGGAACATGAACGCACAGACGTTGTAGGTTGGTCAGGGACACCATACTTTGGTGAGTATCGCAGCTACTATCAGAAGCCTATGGTTAAACTCAATGTAATATTCGATAAAATAAAAGAGCACATGATTGGTCTTGGTTGGGAAACCGAGTTAGACGATTCATTCTTCAGTTCATACAATCCTTATTGGAATAAGGTGTGGATGATATGCCCTAATTATGATGCGGATAGTGACGCTTTAGTTGGTGGGGGTAGTGGTACTATAGATGCAAAGGAAGGTACTTTGAGGTATGGTGATGATATTGATGTATACGATCCTGTAACACTGGATTCTATACAGTTAGATGGCAGTGAGACTGTAGTAAGTATAGACTTACTATACAAAGTATATGCTGTATATACGGATTCCCGTGATGACAGGTGTGCTAAAGGTCGTACACTTACTGTGCAATGTGACGTATACGCAGGTAATAATCCTGTTGATAGTATACCTACTGAAGGACGTGGTATTTCTAATAACTTAGAAGCCGACCCAGCTGATAAGTACCGTGACGCTACTGTGTGTAACAAGATCCCTTCCGCTGTAGGCAACAGATGGTACTATACATCTACTAACAATGATGGTTCAGCAAGGGATCCTGAGAGCTATGGGTTTAAGTCTAACGCTGATGAATATCAGACTATCTATAACTTCAAAGGCAACGCTACTATACCTGAGGGTATGACAGGTGAGGTTACGCTGCGTATACGTATGATTGGTGATACTCGTTGGAAGCGTAGAACTTCAGATTACTCCAATTATAGGGCCTGTTCCGCAGCCATACATCTACAGAAAGGTACCCATGAATGGGGTTCCGCCGGTGGTAGTGGCACTCGTAGTGGCTCTGAAATCACTTATAAAGACATCATCAGGTCAGACCATAGTTGCTTAGACTTCCTTATGTCCTATTGTAAGCCCTTTGGGCTGTACTTCATTAAGGATCCTGTACGTAAGAAAGTGAGTATTCTAACACGTAATACTTACTATGGTGATATGGAGCGCAGGGACTGGACTGATAAGATAGACTACAGTAAGACCTATGAAGTTAAACCTACACCGTTTGACTATAAGATTGGAGTGTTTAAATGGAAGGATGCTGAAACTAAGTGTGAAGTAGATTACCTAAGTAAGACTAATAGGGAGTATGGTAGTGCGAGATTTGATACACGTAACCAGTTTAGTGATGATGAAAAGGAGTACTTAGAAGGTGGTATGTTCAGTAATGTGATCATAGCCTCTGATTACAGTCAGTACTACTTAGGTCGTAGCAGTACTATATACAAGGACAATAAACAGCTACCACACTTTCAAGATAACAGTGGTGACGGTGTAGATGTAGGTTACAGTCTGGTATTCTACAATGGTACACGTACTACTGAGAATAATGGTGGTTATTGGGTAACAGACGACTTAGACGACATGTTAGTTGAAGGCTACTGTTGGTCTGGCACTGGTAATAGTTATGTTGCATCCACATACCCAGATTTACGTCGTACTGTTACTGTTGGTGGTGATGTATATTCGCTCAACTTTGGCAGCCCTTCAATAGTGTATAATGATGATGAAGCAGATATAGTAATCAATAATGATTTAGAGGGTAATTCGAGCCTCTATTATAGATTCTGGGCTACTTACTTAGCTGATAGATTCTCTGACAGTAATAAGGTACTGACATGCTATGTTAACCTTACTAATGATGATATGCACGAGGATCTGTTTAATAAGTTCATATACGTCAACGATACACCCTGGGTAATAGACAAGATCCACCAGTATAACCCATTAACCACTGGAACTACTAAGGTAGACTTGGTTAAGGTGCAGAATCCACAGAATTATGTATCACAGCGTTATGTTGATGGTAACTTCATAGTAAACTACAATGGTAGTACAATCTATAACTATATAGATGGGCCAAGCAATAGGCCTACTACAGTATTACGTACAGATGGTTCTGCCCGTACTATTACACTACAATTTGTAACAGATACCTCTTGGCGTATAATAAATAGTGGTAATCTAACTGTTTGCCCTACTTCAGGTAATGCGGGAACTACTACTGTTACTGTGCAAATACCTGTTGCTACAAGCTTAACAACAAACACTATACAGGTTAGATGGGAGAACACCACTACCTTACTGCAGATCATACAGATAACCAGTTGGAGTGTGACGGCTACTGCTACTGGTGGTAGTGGTTATGTAAATGGTAGTAGTAGCGTATCCGTAGCAGATAATACTGTGGTTAACTTTACCACTACAGGTAATAGTGGTTATTCGTTTGGTTATTGGTACATTAATGGTCAATACTACTTTGATCAGACTGTTAGTTACACAGTTACAACTGATACGGATGGTCAAGCCTATTGGTACGGTGGTAATCAGGTAATGCTTAAGACTACGGACGCTAACACAACTGTAACAGGACAGATAAAGTACCCAAGTGATCCTTACTTCTGGTTACTCAACTCTGGTACTACATACAGCTTTGTTAATAATCAGTATAACCTAAGTGGGTATCAGTGTGATGATAGTGAATTGCTTAACCCAATCAATACATGGAGTCATACTATAGTAAGTACAGATAGTTGGTTATACGTATATTACGATACACTGCTTGCTAACATACACGTAGATAATAGCAGTAACTATACGTTCAATGGATCACAGATAGTCATTACTAACCCTAATAGTGCGGTAATACCATCACCAGTAGGTACTGTAGCAGCCGGTACTGAGGATAACATTAGCTATATGTGGGCTACTACATTAGAAGGTGCTTACAGCTTCAGTATGGTACAGCAAACTGGCTACTGGATTACTGTAACACCAAGCACTATCAACTATACTACAGGTATGAATATACCCACAGTAGAGATATTAGTAGAGAATATAGGCTGGGCTGAGGATGAGATTGTTGTATCACAGGACGGGGAAGCAGTACTAAACACACTGTATGTGCCTAATAATATAACATACACCTTAAATATAAACAACACGGATGTGACAGCTAATGTAATGTCAGGCAATGATGATGCAGCTATACTGTTTACTGTAGCAGCTAACACTATCGGTGCGGATCGTGAAATTACGGTTACTGCTAACCTAAGTAATGGTGTAGCTTATACTTTTACTTTGGTACAAGCTGCTCAGGAGTCGTTTATTGAGGTATCCCCAATAACAACTGTATTAGGTGTAAATACTTCAATGTATACGATCAATGTTACAAGTAATACCAGTTGGTCTGCTACAGTTAGTAGTAGCTTACAGCCTTACATTGTAGCTACTCCATTGAGTGGTAACGGTAATACCGAAGTAATAGTATTCGTATATGCAAACGAAAGTGTTGATGAAATAGGTGGTACTATTACTTTTACTACTACGGATGGTAATGCTACTGCGGTTCATACATTATCCCAGAGTGGTGTAGTGATCAATGACATCACAATTAGTCCTACAAGTGCTGAGATTGATACAGCTGGTGAAACATACGCCGTAACTGTTAATAGTGATGTAGCATGGACTGCTACTGTATCTGAGACTTCGTGGGTTACTGTAACACCTACTTCGGGTAACGCAGGTACTACTACAGTAAGTATAACAGTTACTGCGAACACTACGGGTACTCCACGTACTGCAACGGTTACATTTGCTACTAACGATGGTACATCTACTGCTACACATACTATACTACAGACTGTATCTGCAACCAGTGAGATTAGGGTTTCACCTCGTATAGTAGAAACTACAGGTACTGCTACATTATATGAAGTTCAAGTATGGCCGGATGATGCTTGGACATGTGTTGGTCATGAATATTATTCTTGGTTAACTGTATCGCCTACTTCAGGTACTGGTCAAACTTCTGTGCTAATTACAGTTGATGCAAATAACACTGGCAGTACACGTACGGCCATACTTACTTTTACTAATGATGTAGGTGGTGGTGTCGACACTCATACACTTACTCAAAGTGCTAATGAAATATCTACCTTAAGTATAGATCCTGAATATATTGAGTTAACTACCGCAGCCAATACCTATACTATAGCTGTTACATCCAATACCGATTGGTTAGTCAGTACTACTGCAGATTGGGTAACATTAGATACTACATCTGGTACTGGTAGTGCTACTATTACAGTTACTGTACCCGCTAATGATAGTGGTGCTATTAGGCAAGCATCAATAGTATTCGATACAACAGACGGTAATGCTACTGCTACGCATACTGTAGCACAGAAATGGGATATAGGTACGTTAACCGTTAATTTAACTAATAACCTTACATCTGATATATACACTACTACAGCGAGAATATCCAACGACAGTGGTAACTTGTATATGTCTGTAGTGCTACCAAATCAATTGGAATCAGGCGCAACATCTACTACAGATATAGACTTGCCTGCGGGAACTTGGATAGTTGAGGTAAATGGTCTTTTTACTGGTGGTTCGGTAACGCCTACTGATTACACGTTTACTATAACTAATATAGGTGATACATTTACTGCTGATTTTACTATAGACGCAGATCCTTATATAACACCCAGCACCACCTCTATACTGTTTGATTACACCGCAAGTGACCAGCTTATAACGGTTAATAGTAATGTAAACTGGACTGCGAGTGGTTCAACGTCATGGATTACAGTGTCACCTACTACTGGTAGCGACGGTACTCTCTTACGTGTAAGTGTATCATTGCATGAAAGTGCACCTAATGCAAGGGTTGGTTATGTATATCTGTCGTACAACGGTGTTACAATGGCAAGGATTAGCATATCACACGCACCTAACCCAACAGTATGGGTAGAGGCTAGTTATTTATCAGATTCTATTGTACTAAGTGCGGTGATATTGGAAACATACTTATCAGCGTCTACTATAAGTATTGTATCTGCGAATACACCAGTACTGGTGTATGGTACAACAAATGGTTTACAAGGTATTGCAAGAATGCCCTATACTGGATATATCACTTACGTGGGTAATGTAGGTAGTAGTGCGGCAGCAGGTGTAATACTGTTTAGTTACCGTTATAGGTTATCAGATAATCCGATGTAACGTATTTTATGGTACTCCACTTGCTACAGTTAGATGAAGAGTCGCTGATCAATAAAATAGGTTAAAAATATGCTATTAACTGACATTTTCCTTATATTAGCAACCGCAATTAGTTTTCCCGAAAACTAATTTAAAATTGCAAAAAAACAAACTAAAATTATGGAAACAAAAAAGCAAGATTGAAGTAGTAAATCCTGGAATATTAGTTATATTACAACTCGTGGTAATAGCTGCATTTAGTTTAATAGGTTGTTCAAGTGATGATGATATAGACAAGACCTATGAAGTAGAGCCTGAACTTATTTGGTCTTTTGAGTATGATCTTATAATTGACGATAATACAACTATTAATTACGTAAGATTCCCAACAATGAATATATCTTACTATTCAGTATATGATACTATTGATTGGAATTTAGGAATTATTTACAGAGAAGATAGGTTATGGGTAGATGGCGTAGCTGTTGGTGAAGATCATAATGGTACTTCTCCAAGTGGATCATTAGTGGTATATGATCGCCATGAATATATAGCTTATCTTAATGGTGAACAAGTAATATTTGGTAATAGTTACATTGAATCATGTGATCGTATATCTATTTATAATGTGGGTCAGTATGGCGATGTTGAATTAGATGAAACAAAAGCCGTAGTAAATATTACTTTTGCAGATCAGCCTTATGGCGATAAATATAATGTTAAAGTATATCTATATAATAATAGATGGGGATACTACATTTAATTAATATAGGGACTATCCATACTTTTGTGTAAATAGAAAACTTACAGGTTACAGGATCCGGGTTTAAACCCGGATCCTGCCATCAAATATAGTGAGAAATTGATTAAAAATCATCCCCCAGTTCGAGATTGGCTGATACCATTTCTTTTCGATTTCAGCGATAGCCAGGAAAACCGACTTTTTCAAGGCATCATCATTTGGGAATGATAGCTTGTTTTTGGTATACTTTCTGATTTTCCCGTTGAGATTCTCTATCAGATTAGTAGTATAAATAATCTTTCGTATTTCTACAGGAAAATCAAAAAAAGCAGTCAGTTCATCCCAGTTTAGCCGCCAGGAACGGATCGCATAGGGATATTTTGAACCCCATTTCTTCTCAAACTGATCCAGCTCTAAAGCCGCTACCTCTTTGGTGGGTGCATTATAGATATTCTTTAGATCAGCCGTAAACTCCTTCTTTTCTTTCCACACCACATACCGGCAGGAGTTCCGGATCTGATGTACCACACATATCTGAATGGTGGAATCCGGAAAGACATTCTTTATAGTATCTGTAAAACCACACAGGTTGTCAGTTACAGTGACCAGTATATCCTCCACACCACGAGCTTTTAAATCTGTCAGAACTCACATCCAGAAAGAAGCAGCCTGAGGTTTTTCCGACCCACATGCCTAACACTTCTTTCAGGCCTTCTTTATTTAATCCAACACACAGATAAACGGTTTTATTTATAACCTTACCATTCTCCCGGACTTTAAAACATCCAAATGATTAGATATAGGCTTTCCAAAGGACGGTTTTGCCATTCTATGGCAGCCTGAGTTACTTTGGAGGTAATAACAGAGATAGCCGAAGTGGAAAGAGTTATACCATAAATCTCTTTCATTTCCTCTTCTATATCAGATACGCTCATTCCTTTTGCGTATAAAGAGATCACAAGGCATTCAATGGATAATCCACGTTTCTAATGTTTAGGCACAACTACTGGCTCAAAATCACCTGTGCGGTCACGGGGTACTTCGATAGTAGACTCACCATATTCGATCTGGATAGTTTTTGCATACTTACCGTTACGGGAATTGCCGCTATTTTTAACCTCAGGAGCGTTTTTCTGGTAACCTAAATGAGTCTCCATTTCTCCTTCAAGCATGGCTTCATAAACTTTTGCATGAAGCTCCTTTAGAAACGAATCCACGTCGTCGGCTGTTTTAAACTGGCTCAGAAACTCTTTACTGAATAATTCTTTTGGAACCGAAGGTCAGCGAAGCTAATGTCCATAATTGATTCCTTTTTTTCAAAGTTATTAATAAATAAAAAAACTACAAGATGTTTATCCTGTAGTTTTCATTTACACAATTTCATGGACAGTGTCTACTTTAAGTTATTACTGTAATAACTTCATACAATGACACAGCACTATGGATTCTAAACTCCTAAGTAACAGTTTGATTCTGTTCAGGGCTATCAATAATATTTCTTTTTATTAGTTAGTTCAATTAAAAAAGCCCCAACCTGAAAAGGAAGGGGCTTTCTTTGTTAATAATCAATCGTGTTTTATTCTTTTATTACTTCATTATACAGTGTACATACTATATGAAGTGTATCCGCATATATACAGTGTAATCCTATTACATATGTACCAGAAGTATTATTTATACCCAAATCTACTACCATAGCATAAGGATCTTCACTATTGCCCATTTTTGGGTAAATATTACCATTTACAACAACCTCTGATTTGTATGAGGAGTCCCATTCTGAAACAAACCGTACAGGTTCAGTAGTATAATGATAACCATCGTATGCAAGTCTATAACTTGATTTACCAATGTGATATTCATCTGTTTGCACAACTACTCTTTCTACTTCTGGTTCACTGATGATAACTTCATCTTTACTACAGCTAAATAGGGAAGTTAACCCTATTGTTATAACTGCGAAATAATTCTTAATGTTTCTCATTACTTTAAACTTTCAAGTGTTTTTTATAAATTCTGATTGATTTTTTTAATTGTCTTTCAATCTTATCTGCTTCATTTTCTGTTAACCATTTATTGTTAACAATTTAACTGTATTAAAATAATTGATCTATATCACGTTCGATAATTTCATTAACCTTGTTGCCAACAATTGAATAATGATCGTTATTAATTTCATCACTATTTGAATTCCAACCAGTACTTGAACGAAAATTATTTTCAACAGATAATAAAATGGGTTCTTCAAGTCTTGTTTCACTTACATATTCATGCAGGTTAAAATATTTAAGGTTGGATGGATCGAAATAATATTCTCTGTCAGTCTTAGTATAATTCAAGTAAATACTAACTTTATAATCATCAAACTCAACTACTTCCTCTAATACATATTTAGTATCTACTGTTGGATTCTTTATTTCTTCCTTCCATTCAAGCTTACTAGTAACAGACTTAGCTTCAGTTTCACTTAGTATATGTACTTCATATGAAACAGTTTTATCAGAGTCCCTACGCAATGTAAAATCAAATGTATCACGAGATGTGTGAGATAAGCGATAAAAATAACAATTTTCATACACATCGCTATTGAAAGTATAACCTCTTACGAAATTATTATTAAATCTATCATAAGCAGATTGATAGTGAGTATAAATATAATTGTCATTATATACTCTTTTACTTGTTTTTGATTATCTGTGTCAGTATCTTCTGTAGGTGGGATAACGTCTACTATTGGGTCATTATCTGTACTACAACCACTTAACATACTTGCTGCACCAATTAAAGCAGCCACTACATAATTTCTAATCCTCTTAAATGCTTCCATAATTTCTTTTTTTATAATGTTAATAGCTCAAAGAACTCTTTTGTTTAACATTATAAAAACAATACTCTATTTGGTAATACTATGCAAATTTAGTATTAAATAATTATAAGTTACTATTAATTTTATTGTTATTTTAAAATACTTCATTTAAGGCTTTCTAAGACATTATCTGCTTACTACCTAATTATATTGAAATCAAATATACGTCTGTCATGCTGGGCAAGAATAAGTACGGAGAAGCTATACACTCTGTGGATTGCAACGTCTCCGGTATGGCATTCAAACGGAAATAAATTTTATAAAACATACTCTTAAAAGCTGCTCCCAGTTGGAGCTTTATGTATACAATAAGATCATTAAAATAATTATAGGGAGAATTTTTCCCTATTTCTACCCATATAAACACATTCATTAAAATAAACACATTCATTAAATTTTTAGGGGAGAATTTTCCCAACTTTGCAACATGGGCCGGAAGTATGCCACCTTGTTACATTTGGCACATGATCTCACTCCCCTCTCACACAAAAAAACTCGTTTCCGATACAGCTCCGATAAGCCGGACTACCGCCGTCGATAACTCATAATTCACATCATATCAACAAAATACCCTTCCATTCAACGACATCCGGCTACGCGTTTTCAGCGATCCAGGTATAATATATACATGAATAATATACATGGTATACCTGTCTACGATTTGACTATCGATATGCTGAATGACGAATATGGCGTATCCGTCATATCGTTAGTCGAAAATCCTGCCGTAGAAAAGGCATTCATCACCTTACCCGATCAAAGCCACATCCGGTTATCGGTAGTGGACGACCGGAAAATCATCACAGGAGTTGCCCTGCGGGCCGACTATCCGATCTACCGGAAAGATCCCGTCACAGGAAAAGAATACTTCTTCCGGATCAGCGCGGAACAGATAGAACGTATCATGCAGAAATTCATGGCCGAGAAGCGTCTCGATATGGTAAATATCGAACACGATCCGCGGATGACACCCAAAGATATCTTCTTATGGGAGTCCTACCAGCTTACGGACAAACACAAGATCGGTTATCCCGAATTCGCAGATATTGAAACAGGCAGCTGGATGGTGAGCTACAAGGTAGATAACAACACGGTCTGGAAAGCCATAAAATCCGGCAGGCTCAGAGGATTCTCTGCCGAGATATTCGGAAACCTGAATGAGAACAAAGAAAAACAGGCAAATCTGTCTGCCGAGGACAGAGCCCTTGCATTGTATTTATTAACTATAATTTAGAGATGTATGAAATTCAAAACAAAAGCGTTGTTGATGCTTGCCAGAGCCGCGAAAATAGAGCTTACCGAGCAAGTCCTTGACGATGTGACCCTGTACTTTCTCGACGGCGACGAACTGGTAGAAGGTACCGAGGTATTCAACATGAACGAAGCCGGCGAATATGTAGCCTTCCCCGACGGGAGCTACAGCTGGGGCAACCAGGTGGTTATCGTAGAGAACAGCGTCGTCCAAAGCCTGGAACCCGAAAAAGGAAACGAAGAGAAAATGTGGGAAGAGTCGGACCCGGAAGGAGACGAACCCAGTCCAAACGAGGTCAGGACCCTCGTAAAGATCGTCAGGCAACTCATCGAAGAGGTCGAAAAGCTGGGGGGCAATGTAGGGGATGTGAAAGAAGAACTCAAACTTACCAAACAGGAACTCGCCCAGGCGAAAGCCGAACTGAAACTCGCGAAAGGGAGAAGCAACGGTCGCTTCGCGGAGCCAAATCCCCGACGCAAAGGAACCCGAGGGTTTGCTTCCGGAAGTACGGAAGCCGAACTGGCGAAATTCGGAATTAAATAATTAATAAAAACAGATATATGGCAATAGATATTAGTTCCCTTCAACGATACATCGCCCTGAATCCGTTGTTGATCCAGGAAAAGATGTATAGCGAACTCACTCTTCAGAAAGCATCCATCCAGGATGTATCGGGCGTAGTCCCGGGAAAATTCTCAAACCGGTACATCACCGCCGACGCGGCACTGGGAGCGTGCTGCCGGGTACCCACCGGAAGTACCACCATCAGCGAACGGCAGGCAGAAGTAGTCTGTATCCTTTCGGGAGATGAATACTGCGAGCTGGATCTGGCTCAGATCATTTCGAACGCGATAGCCGAATCGCAACGGGCACGCTTCACCGCCGGCGGGGAAAATGCCGGATCTGTTGAATCGGTGATCGTGGATGCCAACCGTACCTCCTTTGTCAACAAGTTGGAGACCCTCTCCTGGATCGGAGATGTGACACACGCCAGCAACGACCTCAACAGAACCAACGGCCTGATCACGATCGGCGAAAGCGACGGCTCCATCCGGTATACCATCACGGCAGGCAACGCGTTCCTGGGACTTTCCCAGGCCATCAAGCAACTGCCGGCAGACGCCAGACGTATGGGAGAGATGATCGGGGTATTTGTACCGGAAGAGTTCGCGGAAGCCTATTACGAAGCCGCGATGTATATGAACCTATACCATTACAACCCGGGCGATTTTGTCTCCGGCGCGGAAAGACCTGTGATCGGAAAAGCGGGATATACCCTGATCCCCACTCCGGGATTGTACGGGACCCGCAAGATCATGATTACTCCCTTAGACAATATCGTGTGGTTCAATTCACACCGCGACGATCACAACACCATCGACTGGGACTATGAAAAATACCGTCAGCTATATCACTGGCGCATCAAGACGATCTTCGGCGTAGACCTCAAACGTCCGGAATACGCTGTCATAGCAAGCTATGAAGATTCTATTCTTGAAATATCGGAGAGTATCAATGTAAATATAACAAACACTCCCCTTCAGACGGCGATCACTTCACCGGTGGGCGCGAACGGCGGGGTATTCACTGAAAACACTTTATAATTATGGGATGTTGCGTATCACTTAATGGAATTATCCGGGGCTGTGACAATAGTATTGGTGGCATTCGCCGCGCGTGGGCTACATGTGACGATGAAGCCGGGAAACCGACCATCACTAACGATATGATTACAGCTATTCCTGATCCGGAAGCATGGAGCGAGTATGAGTTTCGTAAACAAACCGGTTCGGTCACTCAGACCGGATCCAGAGACGATGCTACAGGCTCACAGTACTGGAACATCGAGATCGTTCTGCAATTCTCCAAGCAAGAGACTGAAAAGCGACTGGAGATCAACGCTATCGCTCTGAGCGACAGCCGTTGGATCATTGAAGACAACAACGGCAGATACTGGTACTTCGGACACTTCTATCCGGTGACGATTGCCGACGGGGCAACCGCGGAAACCGGAACGGCTTTTGACGACTTCAACGGGTATAACATTACCCTGACTACCGTCAGCGATGTATTGGCCTACGAAGTAAGCGAAAAGGCTATGGAAGACTTTCTCAAATAAATGCAACAGTGAAGGGGCAAATTTCTTTGTCCCTTCTTAACTTTTAAAATCAGAAAAAAATGTCATGTTGTAATAATAAACATCCGCATCATCCGCATCATCCGAACAAATTTATCGATGTTACCTGTGCCAAACCCAAACCCCGGGATGAGGTTCCGGCACTCCTGGGATTAAATGAATGCGGAAATATTGTCCCCACCGAAAAGCCCGAACACGAACTGTCGGAAGAAGACCGTGATAAACTGGACGGCATGGTGACCGACGGCGACGGCAAGCAAGCGCTGTTCAACGACGGAACATACAAAAAGGTCTATACGAAAGAGCAATCAGACGCCATCACGGCAGGCTTAGAAGAGCGCATGGCTCAGAACACAGAAGCCATAGCCGATAATGCCGGAGCGATCGATGACCTGCGTAGCGAGGTCGCGGACAACTACTTAGCCCTGGCCGGAAACTCGGAACAAACTTCGATCACGGGAGATGTATATACCGCTGCCCGTATCGTCGCCCGACAGAGCAGTCCCGAAGGCACACAATACAGAGTGATGGTAGACGGTACAGAAGCCGGATATGAACGTTTCGGTTCCTCTCTGGCACAAACAGACTTCCGTTCATCCGGACGACCTACTGTAAATAGTTCCCATGAAATAGCATACGTCTCGGAAGTGGAGGCCGTACAGGAAGAGGTTTACATCTCTGTGGCAAATCTTACCGAAGCCATCCACACCGTTCAGGATAATCTGGATTCGGCGGTGGAAGATCTGACAGACACGATTCAGGGGGTTCAGCAAAATGTGGAAGGGGTAGCCTCCGATCTGTCCACGCTCGGAACACGTGTAGACGCAGCGGAAGCGAATATAGAGGAAAACACGACTTCCCTCACAGATCTTCGGACGGCAACGGAAAGTGCTTTTAATACAGTACACGCGTCTTTAGACAGTCTGGACGGAAGAGTAACGACCAACGAAGCCGATATCGCTCTCCATACATCGGACATCGAAGCACTGAGAGACGATCTGGCAAGCCGTGAACTCTTCAGAGGATATTACGAAACCACCGGTGAAATCACTGCCATTGAAAATCCCGCGGAAGGCAACTACGCCTGGAACGCGGAAACAGGGACTGTATGGTTGTACAACGGAACCACCTGGGCAGACTCTGCAATAAAAATTCCCGATCAGACCGTAGAGGCTTATGACGCGCTGCCCCGCATGGACGGCCAAGGAGATGCCGGAGCTACAAACCGCTATGCCCGTGGAGATCACCAGCATCCTTCCGACGAGTCCAAAGCAGACCTGACAGAACTGGACAACTACCTGTCTCTGGAAGGCAACACCCAGACTTCCCGCATGACCGGGGATCTCTGGATGGCTACCGGACAAATGGTACGACTGACCAACTCCGGAAACTCCGGACTGCGACAGAACGCCGATGAGAACACCACCGAATTAGTAAGCAACGGCGTCGGAGGTATCCACCTGGTCGCGCCCAACGGTACGGTAAAATACAACGGGGAAGAAATCGCTATAAAGAGCGAGCTTGAAAATGCGACAACAGACATTTCAGAACTCCAATCGGTAGTGGATACCCATACCGGGAACATTGCAACGTTACAGTCTGACGTGGAAAACAATGCGGATGGGATTGCCGCACTACAGTCTGCCGTATCGAAAAACACAGGCGATATCCTCGTACTCCATTCCGATATCAAAGACAACTCAACGGAAATCAATGAAGTGGCTACTGTCGTTTCTCAACATGTCATGGAGATACAAAACAATGCTTCGGACATTGCCGCTCATACGTCGGACATCGCTTCCATCCGGGAGGAATTGGCAAGTCAGGAACATTTCCGGGGCTATCTGGCTACGACAGCTGAGATCACCGCGATCCAGGATCCGAGAACAGGCGACTACGCCTATAACGCGGAAACCGGTACACGCTGGGCATACAATGGCACTACCTGGTACGATACGCGGGATCTGATCCCTGACCAGACAGTCGAAGCGTATGACGGTCTTCCTCTTATAGATGGTGAGGCCAGCAAAGGCCTGGCAAATCAATACGCGCGGGGAGATCACAGACACCCGACAGATACCTCCCGGGCAAGTGCCGCCGAACTGGCAACTACCAACCTGGCACTCTCCGGACTACAGAATGAGGTATCGGGTTATCAATCGGCAAACGACGCGGATATTTCCGCGTTGCAGACAGATGTAGCTGTCAACGAAGCCCAGATAAGTGGTCTGACAGACAGGGTTTCCACACAGGAAACAACGATCTATACGCTGACAGGCGATGTGGCGACCCATACCGCGGAGATTGCCAACCTGACAAGTCGGGTGGACTCCGGAAAAACCCATATCGGAACGCTCCGGACACAGACCGTACAATTAGGTAAAGACCTGGATAAACTCTCTGTGGAAGTAGCGGATATTGACAGCCGGGTGCTGACAAACAAAAACGATATCGCGACGTTGCAAAGCCAGTACAACGAGCAGGAACATTTCCGCGGATTCTACCTGAGCACGGTCGAAGTAACCTCACTTAAAGCCAAAGCCGGTGACTACGCCTGGAACTCCGAAACAGGTACCGTATGGGTATATGACATAGAGATCCCGTCCTGGACAGACAGTGGTGTGGCTATTCCCGTACAAGCTGTCTTTGCCGCTGCCGCGTTGCCTCTGCAGGATGGAGTAGCCAGCGCGGGTGAATCGTCCGACTACGCAAGGGGCGATCACAGACACCCTACGGACGATACCCGGGCAGGTGTCAGAGAACTGGCCGAATCCAATAACCGGATCGCAGTACTGGAAACT